>Ga0247837_1010828_pt1 | contig 10204 bp, 3 predicted proteins | sample LaCtaG_2_FD_187115 | JGI IMG/M metagenome (GOLD analysis project Ga0247837, IMG submission 187115) | Freshwater microbial communities from meromictic Lake La Cruz, Castile-La Mancha, Spain - LaCruzMarch2015_14.5m | ecosystem: Environmental > Aquatic > Freshwater > Lake | place: Spain: Castile-La... | reverse complement strand
GCCACAGAGACATTACTTCTATGAAGCAGACTTCCTCAATGCTGAGAGGCTCGTTGCTTCGCATATAGCCTTGAAGCCACAGCTCTTTAGTCTGTCTAGCCTAAATAAAACAGTACTGTCTGCTTCCCATTCGCCACAATTAAACAGCCCTCGTTCTAAGCTCATTACCATACTTCTAACAAATTCAGCAATACAGTAACAAGAACGGGCGCTAAACCTATTAAACTTTCACCCACAAATACACACATCCCCGCCATTTACCCCAGAGCTATACCCCTCTTACGCCTGTAGCTACTAGTCCCTACCCAGCGACTCCCTTTCCGACCTTCCAGTGACCAGAGCGTCTTCCTGCATCTCTACCTTCTTCTCATTCTGAGGATGCACTCGCCTGAAGTCGCCCGCCTCCCCTCCGAAGGACACTTCCTTCTGATTTCCCCACATTGCAGTGCGGAAGTCCAAGCTATTGGTGGATTCCAGGGTTTCTACGTATACTTTGCTTTCCTTCTCGATGGCTTTTTTGCGACAAGCGCTGCATAGTCCTGATATAGCGTGGATGAGAACGATGAGGACTGTGCACAGGAAGGATTTGAGCGTGAAGCCGACAATGACCCAGCAGATGTCCACCTGAGGAGTGTTGTATTGCAGAGTGGCGAAGCAGAGAAGGATGTACACCAATAAGGCGTCTATTTCCGCTATGATGTGCAATAGTCTGCTGGAGCGCATAAGCATAGGCCGCGCCGCCAACGTAAAAAGCGTCATCAATCCACAGGGAATAATCAACGTCAGCGACTGATACATAGGCCTTCCCCGCATAAAGACTATGAGGAGACTGTAAAGCAGGCGCTGGAAGTAGAACACTGGAACTAGGTACTTGGCCCAGCGCACATCTGCCCTCAGTCCAGACACCCAAGACCCGAAGCGCTGCTTTATGAGGGTGTCCTCTGAGCCTATTAGCTGCTCCTTGTAGCGGTATATGAAGAGGTAGGCAGCGAAGGGAGTGGAGCAGGTCAGGACTAGTGTGAGGACTGCGAGAACTGTGCAGGTGAGATAGCGGGGGGAGTGGTCCTGCCAGTCCCCGTCCTTTAGCTGCAACAGGGCACTGATCTGCAGGTCTAGAAAGGCGAAGTACCAGAAGTAGAGATACACAGTCCACACAAAGCATCGTTCCAAGCGCTTCAGCCACTTCCACTGCACCACCTTAGTGGCCAGGTAGAACAGGAGATGCAGGGCCATTAGTCCCGCTAGCAGAGTGATGTACTGTCCTGCACTGTCCAGAAAGTCCTTCACTACTATCAGTTCCTCGACACTGTCTAGCTTCCGTCCCAGTTTGGGAGTCCTAGACCGCTGGAATACGTTGGGTATGGAGGACTTCTGGTTCAAGTCGGCGTAGAAGCTGGTAGTGGTGCCAGTCGTGGAGTAGTTAGCAGTGCCGATATAGGAGAAATACTGCATTTGGCTGAGAAGAGCCATGGCGATGCTGCCGCCGCCCACTGTAGAGCCAAGCACCACCGCACTAACGGCCACTACAGCTGCTGAAGCCTGAGTAGCTGTGGCGACAGTGGTATTTAGCGCAGTTTCGTTATAGCCCGGAGGATCAGAGGGCGGTGGGACAGTGAGTTGTTTGGTAGTTAGAGGGAAGCCGTATATATCCGTCACATTAGTGACAAAGGAAATCAATAGAGCGGATACATTGGCCCAGGGTCCGCCGCTGACCCTTACAATGAGGCTCGATCCACTGGGCAGACTCCAACTCAGGGAGGTGTTAGGGACTGCTGCTAGGCTCAAATCAGCCCCAGTAAAAGCCTTGAGAACAGGTCTATTGAACGTTATATTGTAGTCGTACTGCACTGGACCAGTAGCGTTGGCTACCAGTGCATCTCCGCAATTCGGACAAATCAGGCATTGACCGGAGGTAGTGAGACTGAGGCCGGACTTACAGCTGAGACAGATGTCTGCTAGTATGCAGGACTGGCAGGAAGAATTGCAGGACATACACCCGGAGTTGCCCAGGAAGTACTGCTCTGCACACTTGGAACAGGCTGAAGACTCGCTACAAACTGCACATCCTTGGGGGCACGTTTGGCAGTTCCCAGGGTTTGGAGAGGGGAAAAAGCCTGCAGCGCATTGGCAGGAACTAGGGGCGGAACGCGTTAAAACAGCGTGGGGTTTGCATTGGAGACAGGCTGAGTCCGACCCGTCACTACAGGAAAGACAGGTACTACTGCAGGACAGACAATTTGTGGCGTCTGCTTTCGGATAGTAGCCGTCTTGACAGACACAAAGATTTGAGTCTGCGGGGATGCGAGCATTGGCCTGACATCCAAGGCAAACTCCAGTCAGCGAACACCGCGCACAGGTCTTATCACAGGTAATCAGAACACAACTCCCCGCTGCCAGTGTATACCCCGGCTGACAAAAACACGCAGCCGGACTTTCCCCTACCAACGACGCATTCAACTTGCAGGTGAGGCAGCCTGAAGACAGCGGGGAAACACACGATTGGCAGGTGCTGTCGCAGGCCAGACACTGAGTCCCGTCTGCGGACTTCACAGAGCTGGAGTCGCACAGACACACAGACCCTGAGAGAGAGCTGTGCGCTTTGCAGGAAGTGCAGGCTGAGGCTGAGGCACAAGCAGCGCACAGGCCTGGACATACCTGACATCCGCTTGTAGTAGAGTAGGAGCCTGCTGCGCACTGGCAAGCGGAAGGAGCGGCGGAGGCGAGGACTTTAGGAGATGGACAGGAAGTGCAGCCGTCCTTAGTGGCTGCAGTACAAGTGAGACAAGAAGGGTCGCAAGACATACAGCTACGCTGGGAAGAGTTGAAAAATGTCCCTGTAGCACACAGACAGGCACTAGGGGCAACTTTGCTTATACTAGCCCCAGTATAGCAGGTTGAACACATAGTGGCTTCTGGTCCTGAGCAAGTGACACAGGAGACATCACAGGCAGAGCAATTCTGTGCTGTGGTGTTAGGGAAATAGCTCGGGTCACAAATGCAGGAGCTAGGTGAAGTCTTGCTAAGACTGGCGTGAGAGTAGCAGGTCAAGCACCCATTGGGACCTGATTCTGAGCAAGTGAGGCAGACTGAATGACAAGGTTGGCAATTGTCTGCTGCAGTTAGCGTATAGAAGCCAGGCGAACAAAGGCATTTCGTAGGTGGATTGCCATTTAGCACAGCGTTTGCCTGGCATTGAGTGCAGTTAAATTCTCCTCCGACACTGCATTGCGCACAAGTGGAGTCACAGGGAGCGCAGCTTTGGACTGAGGGGTTGGGGAAATACGCAGTATCACAGAGACAGGAACTCGGAGCAGTTCCGTTCAGGTGTGCATGTGTGTAGCAGGTCGTACATGCAAATACACTCGATCCGGAGCAACTCTGACAGGTCGTAGCACAGGGAAGGCAGTCGGCTTGAACATAATCAGAAAAGAAGCCAGTCTGGCAAGCACAACTGCTCATAGGTCCTGCAGTTAGCACCGCATTAGTCCCGCATTTAGTGCAACCTGAGGCTCCTTCAGCGCTACATTGAACACAAGTGAAGTCACAGGGAGCGCAGATTTGAGCTGAGGGGTTGGGATAATACGCAGTATCACAGAGACAGGAGCCGGGTTCAATTCCATTGCTCAAGTTCGCATGTGCATAGCAGCTCATACACGCACTCTCACCCGGTCCCGAGCAGGTGAGACAGTTGGAATTGCAGAGCACACAAGACGCTGCAGTGAGATTCGGGTAGAAGCTTGTCTGACAAACACAGCTACTCGGAGATCCCGCCGCTAGCACAGCATTAGCAAAACACTGAGTGCACTTTGAGGTTCCTCCGGCACTGCATTGCGCACATATAGGGTCACAAGGAGCACAGTTTTGAACTGAGGGGTCGGGGTAATACGCAGAAATACAGAGACACACAGTTCCGCTCATATGTGCATGTAAATAGCAACTCACACACATATTCACACCCAATCCCGAGCAGGTGAAACAGGTGGAATCGCAGATTTTACAGTTCGCCGCTGTGAGATCCGGGTAGAAGCCAGTCTGACAAACACAACTACTCGGAGATCCCGCCGTTAGCACAGCATTAGTCAAACACTGGGTGCACCCTGAGGTTCCTCCGACACTGCATTTTGCACAAGTGGAGGCACAGAGAGAGCAGCTTTGGGCTGAGGGGTTGGGGTAATACGCCGTATTACAGAGACAGGAGTTTGGCGCAGTTGCGCTTAAGTGCGCATTTGCATAGCAAGTGTTGCACATGTTCACACCATATCCTGAGCAGCTGCGACAGCTTAAATCACAGGGAAGACAGTTATTTACGTTGGGACTGGGGAAATAGTGGATGTCGCATATACACGAGTTAGGCGAAGCGCCAGCTAACACTGCATTTGCATAGCATGTCATGCAGCTAGTGGGACTACCGATCGTGCAGCTATTGCATGTAGTGCTACACATACTGCAGTTTGCTGAGGTGGTATTGGGGTAAAAGTGGATGCTGCATTCACACGAGTTGGGAGCAGTTCCAGCCAGCGAAGCGTTACTCTTGCAAACTGTACAGGCGGAAGCAGCGCTGGATTGGCACTGAGCACAAGTGCTGTGACAACCACTACAATTGCTTGAATTTGAATTAGGGAAGAATCCTGAGTTGCACACACAAGTAGCAGGTCCCGGGGTTGTAGTGAGACTTGCCTTTGCATAGCAACTAAGACACATAGTGGGGCCTGCACCACTGCAAAGGACACAGTTACTGTCACATAGTTGGCAGGCAGGCGTCGCTGTGTCGAGGAAATACCCCGAGTTGCAGGGACAGGATGAAGGCACTGTGCTGCTCAAGGACGCATCGGAAATGCAGGCGGTACAGCTGGAGGAACTGTCGCTATTGCAGGAAGAGCAGGAAGCATAACACGGTTGGCAGAGATAAGTACTCAAATCGCGATATTGAACATCTCTGCACACACACTGTCCCCAATAACCCCCACTGCTAACCCAGTTATTGGTAAGGTCATAGCAAGTATCGCAATAACCAGAACTCAGGCCGTTCAGACAGGTGTAGCAAGTGGGATCACAGCCTCTTCCCACCATAAAGCAGAGGTAATCCATATAGTGCGTGCAGGCTAATATCCCACTTGCACCGCAATTGTTTATACAGGTGCTGGACAAAGCAGTGCTGGTAGCGGTTAGACATTGGTCTGGCGGAGTCACGCTTGCGTGATAGGCACAAATCGTAAAGCATACAAGACAATCAAGGGTGCCGGCATATGCCAAATAGTTCCCTAGATCAGCTAAGGATAGCAGTTCTGTAAACAGCATGAAATCATTGATTTTGCCTACATATCCATTGGCTCCATACACCTGCGTATACCCCAAAGTGAAGGGAACTGAGGGCTCATCAGTGAATATTGCTCCAGTATTACTGATTGCCGAAGTTTCTCCCAAGTTTTTATAGGCGGTCAGAGTGCAGGTCGAGAGACAGTCCATCAACACTGTCACCATTTGCCACGTATTAGTCGCAATTCCTATCGAATTCGTGCTAAAAGCAGACGCTTTAATCTTCGCATATACTCCTCCGTCAGACGTTAAGCCTAAGTTCAATATCGGCGTCCCAGCAACAGGGTCATATCTCTCTATCAGAGTCGTAGAAGCGAGACTTGTAGGGTAGAGCCAAAACAACAGGGAAAACTGAGACCCAGGGACAACCCGTAGGCTGACGAAGTCGTTGGGCGGCAGAGTGATACGCGCCCCTATGGGACTGGAAGGGAAGTCTGCGCCCATGGTCGTCAGTTTCGGCTCAATCCCCGATTCTGCCACATAGGAATTGCCCATTACTGCGTGCAAGTCGTTGAGTGAGTAGTCGTAGTTTACTTGCGTGTTTGCGGAAAACAGACGGTAGCTCACTATCAGCGCCCCATACGCCCAGTAAATCAGCCCAACTGCCCGCACTATCCCCATCATTTAACTATATGTATGGTGAAGTATTAAAGTCTCCAAGTGGACTTTCCCTCCTACGGCTATTCTCTACCTAAGACCTGCTAGCTTGGTAGGCGCCTTCTTGCCTTCTATTATTCTCGCGCTTTGCTTGGGCTGCCGCAAGTACTCGAAGGGCTTTTGGGTCCATTCTGCCTCCTGGCCGAAGGAAAGGTCGGGCTCGGTGGTGGTCACGATAGTGGGCTTTTGCGGCTCTGTGGATAGGCTTTCACCAGTGTAGTTCGTCACTTTGCTGCGCAGTCGCTTCCTTTGACAGGCTTCCTTGATGCTTTTCGCGATACTCACTATCACGATTAAACACGTGCAAAGGAAAGACTTCGCTGTGAATGCAAAAATCACCCAGCAAATGTCAATTTGGGGCGTGTCATACTCCAACGTTGCAATGCACAGCAAAACAAACACTATCAAACTATCGATTTCCGCTATAACATGCAGCACTCTCGCTGTTTTCACCACCAACGGCCGACTCACAATCACGAAAACCGCCATAATTCCGCAGGGAACTATCAGTGCGAAAGCCTGAATATAGGGCCGGGCCCTGATAAAGACTATAAGGAAGCTGTAGAGCAGGCGTTGGAAGTAGTAAACTGGGTACAGGTACTTCGCCCAGGCCACATCAGAGCGGAGATCGCTAATTAGCGGGGAAATCCGGGCTTTTAGAGGGTGGGGATCAGGAGAAAATAAGTCGTTTTGACGCTTGTAGATGAGCCAGAAGGTGAAAAACGGGGTCAAAAAGGTGAGAAACAGCATTAAAATCGATATTAAATTGCAGAAAATGGGCCTGACGGAGGACCAGTCCGACCCGCTGTTTTTCAGCTGCAACAGAGCGCCTACCTGCACATCCAAAAACGCAAAATACCAAAAATAGATATAAACTCCCCATAAAAACGACTTTTCCAGCGTCTTAAAGCAGTTGCACTTCTGGCCGAAATAGCGACTAAGCAGGGAAACTATAACATGCACCGCCACTATGAGGACTAGTAGGGTCAAGTATTGCCCGGCGCTGTCGAGAAAGTCGTAGACGGAGATTAAGTCCGCTGCGGAGTCGAGACGGCGTCCGGCCACTGCCTTTCCGCCCTGGATATCTCGCTTGAAGAAGTTGGGGAAGGTGGATTTCTGGTTAAGGTTGGTATAGAAGTTATTCATAGTGCCTGTCATTGAGTAATTGGCAGTTCCGATGTAGGAGAAATATTGCATTTGACTCAGGAGAGCCATGGCTGCGCTTCCGCCGCCCACACTGGCTCCAGCAGCAATAGCCCCGCCGCCTAGCACCGACGCAGTTACTTGGGCCACAGTTGCTACAGTGCTGTTCAGTACTGTGGAGTTTATAGTCGCGGACTGGTCCTGAGGAGGAGGGACTGAAAGCATCGCAGTGCTCAGTGCAAACCCAAACTCATCAGTAACCGCACTCAAAAAGTGAATATTCACCATCGACACATTAGTCCAAGGTCCGCCCGACACACTAATAGTCAAATTCCCAACATTTCCCACATCCCATGAAAAACTAGTTTCGGGAATCGCCCGCACACAGAAATCGCTTTTGGCGAATATTTTCATAGTCTGGCGATTGAAGGTAATATCGTAGGAATTGTCTATTGGGCCGGTAGCGTTAGCGTAGAAGCCTCCAGGACAATTAGGACATATCTTGCAACTGCCTGCAATAGTAGGGAAATACCCGGTGAGACAGGTGTGACATTGGCCGATTGTTTCGCAAAGTTGGCAGTTCTCTGGGCAATTTGCGCAAACTGGTCCTAGCAGTGCTTTTCCCTGGGTGCAGTGCAGACAATTAAGTGCATCTGAGCACTCTAGGCAGCCTTCTCCGCAGGGCTTACAAGCTGATACGTCTGGATTCGGGTAAAACCCTGAAATGCACGAACAAGGACCCGGGGTCGATACTAGGATGTGGGCTGAGTCTTTGCAGGTCAAACAGCCGCTGTCAGTTCCATCTACACAAGTTTGACATTTCGAGGAACAGTGAGTGCAGTTGTTGGAAGCGGAATTCGGGAAATATCCTCCCACGCAAGAGCAGGTCTTGTGAGCGGTTATTTGGGCATACAGAAAGCAGCCTACACATTGGCCTGCTGCATCGCAGGACGAACACTCCTTCCGACAGCACAATTTAACCACAGGGTCCAGTTTATAGCCTTGCTGGCACTCACAAGCCGCAGGAGCTGGGCCTGTCAGTGTCCCTCCAGATCTGCAGCTCAAACACCCCACTGCCAGTCCAGACACGCAGGTTTCGCATATAGCCGGACAGAGCTCACAACTCCCACTTTCCGCCGGAAAATACCCATTGATGCACTTGCAAATCCCACTGTTTGCAGCATTCGGCTTGCATTGAGTACATGAGGTAGCGCTAGTGCAAACAGCGCATAGACCTGGGCAAAGGATGCAATTGGAAGGATCAGGATTAGGGTAGTACCCGGACTCGCATACACAAGGAGAAGGCACAGGGCCGGCTAATTGAGCGTGTGGCCTACACCTTGAACACATGGTAGCGTCGGAGTACCCTTCAGACGCTCTACAGGTCAAACAGGTCTGATCGCAGGGCTGGCATTCCTCGGTTTCAGAGGATTTGTAGGTGTCGCAGTCGGTTAAGTCTCCGGTGTTCATGCATGTACAGCACCAGTCTCCGCATCCATCCCACCAAGTGGAAAAGAGGCAACTGTTGAACAGAGGTATTTCACAAGCGTCTGGGTCGCAGTTCTCACAACTCGGAATGGGAGACTCTATTGTAGGGAGACAGACTGGAGAGGGCTGCAGAATACACAGGGTGGAGCAGGATTGGCACTGCGGAGTGTCTGGGAGAGCCATATAGCCCTGCATTTGTGTTTTCGTGATTTCCTCATCCACTAGTATGAACTCATACAAATACCAATCACTGCACACAGGTCCTTGTCCCAGTTCGAAATTTAGCCCTGTTGACTGTGGGTAACTCGCAGAGCCTAAAGCCCCCAGCAACTTCGCATTGACATATACTCTAATGTTGCATTGGTCTAAACAGTCCCCTGTCACCACCACCAATTGCCACTTATTAAACTCCCAAAACTCCTCTAGCCAAAGCTCAGTATTGCCTGAAGTAACGCCCACTCCTTCATCAGAATAGACGCTTAGAACAGTTTCTTCGGCGTCGGTATAGCTGAATAAAGCGGTATCGCCTGTCGCCCATATCCATAACACCAGGCTAAATTCCTGCGGAAGAATGAATCCTCTAGAGGCGAAGTTGTTGTCTGGTAAGCAGACAATGGACTCTTGATCGCAGCTAAAATAGGCGCCCATGGTACTGAGCCCAAGCGTCCCTCCAGTGGAGAAGCCGTGGTTATCATGGTGGCTGTAGTCGTAAAAGACTGCAGTCGTGCTGGAGGCGAAGCGGTAGTGCACTAGTTCCGAGCCCGCGGACAGGCAGAGGAAGGTGAGGAGCAAACGGCCGGCCATTTCTGTGGCGACTATCAGTGAATTTAGGCAACTCCCTAGGCCCTGCAGTGCTTGGACCTCATCCTGACTAGGAAAAGAACACTAATTAGTCCTTTCCTGGGATATTTACCGGCGGATAGTGGTTTAAGTCCTTTCTTCCTAGACAGGGCTAATTGCAGTGATAAACAGACTTCGGCAGCAAGTAGGCAGTCAAGCCTCAATAAGACACCTGAGCAAGTGTATGGATGAGGGGAAATGAGGGGTCAGAAAGAGGAAATCCCAAAGGTCAGATTTGACTAAGAACACAACTAATGTAATAGCTGATTGGAATGTCGCTTTGGGACGGAGGATTGGGAGGATATGTATGGGAATTGGCTTTGGAGGCATATACCGAGGAAATAATCGAATGGGTCATTTATGCAGGTTTTAAGTATTTTTTGAGGCGCCTTACTGAGAAAATGCATGAAAAGGCTGACTTTTTGGGTATCAGCGAGCTAACGATGTTAGGGAAATTATATGAATGGCCTGCAAAATAAAGCATATTTTCTTAGGGAAGTAGGAAATGTAGGCCTAATAATTTCAAATCTCGCAAAAATACCACTAAACAGACTAAATCAGCTTTTTACAGTTATGACAAATTGAATGTCGGTCTGACTGCAAGTATAGGAGTTTAGACAAACAACACCCATAATATAGGGGAAAATAGGCGAAATACTAGGGTATTAGAACTAAGAAAGGGACCTTTAAACTGGGTTTTGGCTGCGCATAGTTTGAGTATATACTGCGAATCAGAGGATTCAGGGACTTAAAAGTCAGG
>Ga0247837_1010827_pt1 | contig 10206 bp, 7 predicted proteins | sample LaCtaG_2_FD_187115 | JGI IMG/M metagenome (GOLD analysis project Ga0247837, IMG submission 187115) | Freshwater microbial communities from meromictic Lake La Cruz, Castile-La Mancha, Spain - LaCruzMarch2015_14.5m | ecosystem: Environmental > Aquatic > Freshwater > Lake | place: Spain: Castile-La... | reverse complement strand
CACATTAAATGCAATTAAAAGTATTCAGGAAACAAATTATCCTAAAGAGTTAACTGAAATTATTGTTGTTGATAACGCATCAGGTGATAATTCAATTGACTCACTTAAAAAATTAAGTAATAAAATTGTATTAGTTGAATCAAATGAAAACCTTGGATTTGCTGGTGGGGTTAATCTTGGCGTAAATAAATCAAGTGGTGAAATAATTGGATTATTAAATAACGATGCTAAATGTGATAGCAATTGGATAACAGCTGCAGTCGAAACTTTCCAAGAAGATAAAGAAATTGCAAGTGTTGCATCAAAAGTTTTAACTTGGGATGGAAGTGCAGTTGATTTTGTTGATGGGTCTTTAACTTGGTATGGAATGGGCTACAAACGCGAGGCTTTAAAGCCAACTGAAGAAATTATTGATTTCAAACGTGAAGTTCTATTTGGGACAGGATCGGCGTTATTTTTCAAGAAAGATATTTTTCTAGAAGTTGGTGGCTTTGATGATCGCTTCTTTATGTTTTATGAAGATGTTGATTTGGGTTGGAGATTGAATCTTCTTGGTTACAAAGTAATTTATGAACCAAACTCAATTGCTTTTCATAAACATCATGCATCCATTGACAAATTTGGCAAATATCACGAAAACTTTTTATTGGAACGAAATGCTTTGATGTCAGTTTATAAAAACTATGAAGCAGCTTCTCTTGATCGAGTTCTTCCTGCCGCCATGGCATTAACAGTTCGAAGAAGTATTACCAGAGGTGAATTAAATCCTGATTTGTTAGACATTAAGAATTCCAAGAAATCAGATTCAGATGATGTAACAATCAAAAAAGATGCGTTAACTGGTTTATTGGCCATTGATTCTTTAGTTGAGCACTTACCATCTTTAACTGAATCTCGAAACAAGATTCAGGCCACCAGAAAAAGATCAGATGGAGAAATGGTTGCCTTATTTAGGCAAGCATTAGAGCCTGCCTACCCGTGGCCACGATATCTTGAGGGATACCAAAAACTAATGGATGTGTTTAATATCGAATCTTCATTTGGTCGTGAAAGAAAAAGAGTATTAGTTGTAACTGGTGAACCTCTTTCTGACAATCTTGCTGGTCCTGCCATTAGAGCTTTAGAAATTTCTAAATTCTTAGTTCAAGATTTTGATGTTTTACTTGCCACTACAAAAGGTAACTCTTTAAAGCATGAGACAGTTTCGACAATTAGTACTAGACACAGAAAATTAAATCTTTTAGTTGATTGGGCAGATATCGTAATTTTCCAAGGTTTATTGGTATCAGAAAACCCTTGGTTAGCTGATACTGAAAAGATTCTCATCGCTGATGTTTATGATCCATTCCATTTAGAAATATTGGAACAAAGAAAGCAACAAGGAATAAATAATCGTCTCAAAGGCAGCAGAGACACGACAGATGCTCTGAACCGACAATTAAGACGAGCTGATTACTTTATTTGCGCATCTGAGCGCCAAAGAAGTCTTTGGTTAGGCCAACTAGCAGCTGAAGGAAGAGTTAATCCTTATACCTACGATGCGTCTTCAGATTTAAGAAGATTGATTGACGTTGTTCCTTTTGGTGTTTCTTGTAAGTCACCTGAAAAGAAAAATGATCCTATTCGAAAACTTTTCCCACAAATTAAATCAGATGATGTTGTGGCACTTTGGGCTGGTGGAGTTTATGACTGGTTAGATCCCCAAGTAATAGTAAAAGCAATTAAGAAACTTAATAATCCCAAATTGAAATTAGTTTTCATGGGATTAAAGCATCCCAACAGTGATATTCCTGCAATGAGCGCAGTTCAAGAGTTAAGAGATTTAAGTAATGATCTATCAATGACAAATAGCTCAGTCTTCTTTGTCGAAGATTGGATTAATTACGAAGAAAGAGCACAATTTTTACTAAATGCTGATTTTGGCGTAAGTGCTCACAAAGAACATATTGAAACGCAATTCAGCTTTAGAACAAGATTGTTAGATCATTTCTGGACAGGATTACCAACGATTTCAACAACCGGAGATGCTTTAGCTGAGGTTCTTGAAGCAAATAAAGCAGGCTTAACTGTGCAAATCTCAGATGTGGATGGATGGGTTAGCGCACTATCAACAATGATTTCTGATGAATCTTTAAGAAAAACTTTCAAAACTAATTCACTTCACTTAAGTCAAAATTACACCTGGAATAAAGTTCTAGAACCACTTTATAAATTCATTAAGACAGCAACACCAGCTGCAGATCGTTTATTAATGCCTGACTTACTAGGGGAACGTCGATTTGCAAATCCATATCTTGCAAATTTCCCAAGATTATCTCGTTCAAATCTAATTTCAGCTGCAGATCTTTTAAAAGATAAAGGACTGAAAGCTTTTGCCAAAAAAGTTGTTAAGAAATTAATCGGTAGAGCTTAATTTAAGGCAGTGCTTGATAAGCGGCTATGACGCTTTTTGTTTCACCTTGAGCCAGTAATTTTCCATGATCTAGAACAACGGCTGAATCACAGAAATTTTCTACGGTGCTGGTGTCGTGTGTAACTAAAATAATGCTTCTTCCTTCATTTTGCATTTGTTTAATTCTGTCTAAACATTTCTTTTGAAATGGGGCATCTCCCACAGCTAATATTTCATCTACTAGTAGCAGTTCAGGATCTGTATGAATTGCAATAGCGAAACCTAATCTTGCATACATTCCACTGGAATAAAACTTGACTGGAGTGTCAATAAATTCTGATATCCCTGAAAAATCAATAATGTCATCAATTACGAATTCAGTATCCTTTTTAGATCTTCCAAGAATTGATGAATTTAAGTAGATATTTTCCCTTCCAGTCATATCAGGTTGAAATCCTGCACCTAGTTCAAGTAATGCCGCAGTTGAAACAGGTCTTGTAACTTGTCCTTGACTTGGAGTTAAAACTCCACTAATTATCTTTAATAAGGTGCTTTTACCTGAACCATTTCTACCTAATAAGCCCAGAGTTGAGCCATCTTTAACTTCAAATGAAATATTTTCTAAGGCCATAAATACTTTATTGAAATTCTTAGCATGACGATCAGTTAAGAATTCTTTAAAAGTTCTTTGGTAATACTTTCGAAACTCTCGACTAACGTTTTCAACTTTTACTATGATGCTCATAAATCAACCACCACGGTTCCTGCCATGCGAGCAAAAATTCTTTGAGCAATATATAGAAAAACCCAACTAGCAAATACTGATATCCAAAGTCTGGTTGAAAAAGGTGAATCAAAAAATTGGTAAGCCTTGCCAGCTTCAGTGGAAATTGGAGCCCAAAGCGCTTGTTGAGCAGCCATTACAACCAAACCAAATGGATTTGCTAAATACAACTGTTGCCACAGTGAACCTAAGGGCAATGAGGCTAAGAATTGGTGTGCAAAAGTCCATGGATAAATAATTGGGCTTAACCAAAAACCAAGAACTAAACCAACTTCAACGATAAATTGTGTATCTCTAAATCGAACGTTAACAACAGAGAAAATCAGACTCATTCCAAAAGCGACGGGGAAAACTATGAGCATTACGGGAATCAAATAAAGCAAATTTCCAACTTCTGGCCAAGAATTAAAAATTAAGAATGCAAATATCAAAACGCCAAATTGCACTAGAAAATTGACAATGGCGACAGCAAAGCTTGTCAAAGGAAGAACTTCTCTAGGAAACCAAACTTTTTTTAATAATGCTCCGTTTACTGTCATGGAAGTTGAACCCATGCTGATTGATTCAGAAATTAAATTCCAAAAAAGTAAACCAACAAAAACAAAGATGGCAAATTGTTCAACATTTCTGGCAGCACCTAAAAATTGTCCAACTACAACTGCGTAGATAAATAACATCACCAAAGGTCTAATTAGAGTCCAACCTAAACCAAGAAAACTTCCTTTATATTTTCCTGCCAACTCTCTTCCTAAAAGTGCTCCAAGAAGTTCGCGGGTGCCTAATAAATCTTTAATATCTTTAAAAACTCCTGAAGATCGACCAGCGGGAACTAAAGTTACTGTCGGTCCTCTTTTAATTAATTGACCAGACAATTTACTTCTCCACATCTGAAATTCGAATAATCGTAAAATATCATCTCAGTTTAGTTTAGTGGTTGACGTGTCAGTCGTTCCTTAGACAGCAAATTTGCCTTAGTCTAGATATAAATAAGCAGAAGGATTTAAATCTTGAGCCTGTTAGACCAATTTGAAGTGCAATTTAATGAACTCTCCTATGGCGAAATTGTCGATGGCGAGCTTTCAGAACTTCAACCTGTAGAACTTGCGGGGATTATCAACCAAGAGATCTCGCGTATTCAAAACGAACTAAGCCCATCAGAAAATGTTGAGTCAATTCAACTTTCGCTTTCGCCTCATGATTTCCGTAGGCTATCAAAATTTAAAACTCTTTTAAAAGATGGCCTTGAAGATTTAGTTCATAAAACAGGAGAACTTAAAAGAATAGATTCAATTACAAATACCAAAATTGAGATAATTAAAGATTCAAACTTAGAACAAGGGGTAGCGAAAAGTTCCCCAGTAATTACTTTTGAATCACCCTTGGCAACATATACCGAAGAATTTGTTGAAGAAATAACTCAAACAAAAGTTTACATTTTAGATATAAATGGTTCAAAGAAAGATTTACAACCAGGTACATACACTTTGGGTCGAGGAACTGAAGTAGATATCCAAATTCAAGATCCAGGAATTTCCCGTAAACACTTATCAATACAAGTTGATGAAAGAGTGATAGTTACAGACTTAAATTCAACTAATGGAACATTCTTAGGAAATGATCGAGTAATGGAATTAGTTGTTGAAGATACGATCACCTTCAGAGTTGGTGTCACAGAAGTTAGAATTGTCAGCGAAAATAGATGAGTGAAGTTTTAAGTTTTCGAGCAGCTGGTAGATCTGATGTTGGTTTAGTTAGAGAAAACAATGAAGATTCAGGATTAATCGGTAAACATTTTTTATTGGTAGCCGATGGCATGGGTGGGCATGCAGCTGGCGAATTAGCAAGTTCGACTGCTATTTCAATCGTTGCCCAAGTTGATTCCAATAAAGACAAATTAGAAAACTTAAATGAAAAATTACTAAATATTCCTAAAGTAATAACAAAAGAATTAAAGAATGCAATATCCAAAGATACTTCTAGGGCTGGAATGGGCACAACTTTAACTTCTGCTGTTATAGAAGGAAATTCGCTAAAAGTTTCTCAAGTTGGAGATTCGCGTGCTTATTTAGTTCGCGATAAAAAATTAGTGCGCTTAACTAAAGATCAAACATATATTCAGTCTTTAATCGATAACAATGAAGTTACTGAAGATGAGGCAAAAACTCATCCTCAAAGATCTTTACTTTTACAGGCAATAGATGGAATTACCGAATCAGTTCCTGTTATTTCAGATCATGAAATATTTCAAAATGACAAAATAATACTTTGTAGTGATGGATTAACCAATGTTGTCTCAGATATGGAAATACTAGAAATCATCAATAAATTTGATTATGTGGGCGCTGTCTCGGCATTAATTGAAAAAGCTCTTGAACATGGTGGTCCAGATAACATCACCGTAATTGTTGCAGATGTTTTTAAAGGAAAATCTGAAAACAAAGTAATTGTTTTAGGTGCAGCTGCTGAGCCAAGAAATCGATTAAAACTACCTGGTTTGGAATTTCCTACCGATATACATCCATTTATAACATCTGAATTTCCTGCATTAAAATCTTTCACTTGGATCAGAAAATTTACTTATGTTTTTATCTCAGCATTAGTTGCATTCTTGCTTTTATGGGGAGTTACCAATTGGATTTCCAAACAATTTTATGTAAGTAATTTAGGTGATAATTTGGCAATTTTTCAAGGAATCAATTCATCCCTGGGCCCTGTTTCTTTCTCGCGTCCAGTTCAAAGTTTTAATCTAGAAGTAATAGTCCTGACAACGGATGACCAAAAAACCCTGTTGAGTGGCATAAATGCTGATTCCTTAACAGAGGCGCGATTTATTGTAAGAAGACTTGATCAAAGAGCCCTTTGTTCAAAGGATTATTCATATTCATTCTGCTCTGATGTAGTTAGTTCAATTAAGCCGCGATAAATGATAAATCTGACTAAACTAAACCTGTGGAGAAAATAAATTGAACGACAAAAGAAAACTTGCAAATAGATATGAATTAGGCGATCTAATTGGTCGCGGTGGAATGGCAGAAGTTTTTGAAGCCGTTGATACCAGACTAAATAGAACTGTCGCTATCAAAATTCTTAGAGATGATTTAGCAAGAGACCCTGCTTTTATTGCAAGATTTAGACGAGAAGCTCAAGCTGCTGCTGCTCTAAATCACCCTACAATTGTTGCGGTTTATGACACTGGAGAAGAAATTGAAGGCGAGGGAAGAAGCGCCACAAATGTTCCCTACATTGTTATGGAATACGTAAATGGCACAACTTTAAGAGACATCGTCAAAAGTGGTAGAAAATTACAAACAGAACGTGCTTTAAAAATTTCAATTGGTGTCTTAGATGCACTTGGTTATTCACATGCTCACGGAATAATTCATCGAGACATAAAACCTGCCAACGTAATGATAACTAAAAATGGTGATGTAAAAGTTATGGATTTTGGAATCGCTAGAGCATTAGCTGACACCAAAGCAACAATGACTGGGGGCAGCACTGTTTTAGGAACTGCACATTATTTATCTCCCGAACAAGCACGGGGAGAAAGTGTTGATGCAAGAAGTGATCTTTATTCAGCAGGAGTATTACTTTATGAATTATTAACAGGAGAACCTCCCTTTAGTGGAGACTCCCCAGTTTCTGTTGCTTACCAACATGTTTCTGAGTACGCAGCACCACCTTCAAGTCTGGATTCCCAAATTCCAAATGAGATAGATACAGTTGTCTTACATGCACTTGCCAAATCACCTGATGATCGTTACCAAACCGCAGAGGATTTTCAATCAGATGTTGAAAGAGTTTTACAAGGAATACCAACTGAAGCAAGTGTTGCCCCGAAACCTAAAAAAATGAGTCCAAACACAAAGTTCACTAGAACTAAACCCAGAGGTAATTCAGTTTTAGTTATGTTGGCCATTGCTGGACTATTTGTTGGTGGTTTAACAGTTTGGTTAGCGACCCAAATTTTTGGCTTAAGTTCTGGAGATCGAATTACAGTTCCCTCTCTTGATGGTTTAACAATTGAAAAAGCAACAGTTTTACTTGTTGAAGAAGGATTAGTTTTAGGAGAAGTTTCGCCAGAAAATTCTGAAAGACCAATTGACACAATTATTAGTCAAACACCACAAGCTGGAACTTCTATTACTTCCGGTAAAGGTGTGGATGTAGTTATTAGTGCTGGTAAATCAAAAGTAGTGGTACCTAAATTAATTGGTGTGCAAACAGTTGAAGATGCTAGAAGAATATTGAGTGATAAAGGCTTAAAACTAGGTCCAATAATTGAAGTTGAAAGTGATAGTGACAAAGGAGTAGTAATTAGTTCAGATCCTGCAGCAGGAACTGCAGTAAGTGCAGGAACTGAAGTTTCACTGTCAATTTCTAGTGGACTAAAAATTGTTCCTCAAGTAGTTGGCTTAAGTGAAGCACAAGCTAGAACTGATTTAGCAAATCTTGGTTTCCAAGTTCAAATATTGCAACAAGTTGTTAATGAACAAATTGGAAGTGTTTTGGCACAAGCTCCTAAACCTGGAACTAAATCAAGTGAGGGCGCTCTAATTACAATCACTGTTGGAGTTCCACCTGGAACAACAATTGTTATTCCACCACCGCCTACCCCTACTCCAACACCGACGGTTACTGTTACAACTTCGCCTAGCCCAAGTAGTACTGCGACACCTTAAAGACTAGATAAAACTGTTGGTGCTGCTTTGTCCCATGCGGCTTTCCAAGATCTAAGTGGAGTCAGTCCTGCATTTTGCCATTTACTATTTGAAAGAACTGAATACTTTGGTCTAACTGCAGGTCTTACAAAAGATTTTGAATCAGTTGGTTTAACAAGATTTGCATCCGCGTTTATAGATTTTGCAATTTCTTGAGCAAATTCAAACCAAGAACAACTATCTGAATTTGTTACGTGATAAATACCTGGTTCTGGTTTTTTCTCTAATACTTCAACTATTGCTGAAGCTAAATCGTATGTCCAAGTAGGAGAACCTATTTGGTCATTTACAACATTTAACTCTTCATTATTTTTCAATTTTCTTGCAATTACTTTAGGGAAATTATTTCCGTATTCTCCATAAACCCATGCTGTTCTTAAAATATATGCAGCAGAATTATTCTCAACTGTTTCTTTTTCACCGAGTGCTTTTGATGAACCGTAAACTGACTTGGGGTTTACCTTTTCGTTTTCTAAATATGGTGATGTTGCGGTTCCATCAAATACATAATCTGTTGATATGTGAACAAAGGGAATATTTCCTTCCGATGCAAATTTAGCAATTACTCCCACGGCTTGAGCATTGATCAAATTAGCTAATTCTGACTCTTCTTCAGCCTTATCAACCTGGGTATAAGCACCACAGTTAACTATGTTTGAAGGATTTAATTTTCCTAGTTTTTCTGCGATTTCATTTGGTTTAGCAAAGTCAATTTCTTTTTGATCTGTACCGATAGCTTCAATATTTCTTGTTTTTAATAAATTAATTAATTCTTGGCCCAATTGGCCATTTGCACCTAAAACCAGCCAGGTCATTTTATTGCTGGTGCTGCTTGTTTATGTTTCTTCCACCAAGCCTCGTTGTCTTTATACCAGTCAATAGTTTGTTCTAATCCTTCTTCAAAATTAACTTGTGGAGAATAACCAAGTTCCTTATTTATTTTTGAGATATCTACTGAATATCTAAGATCATGACCTTTTCTATCTTCAACAGGTTGAATGAATTCTTCTCCCACACCCATTGCTTTAAGAATTTTGTGGGTTAGTTCAACATTTGTTAATTCAGTTCCGCCACCGATGTTATAAACCTCGCCAGCTCTTCCCTTTGTTAAAGCAAGTGCAATTCCGCGACAGTGATCGTCAACATGAAGCCAATCTCTAACGTTTAAGCCATTTCCATAAAGTGGAACCTTTTTACCTTCAATAATGTTTGTTATAAATAAAGGCATAACTTTTTCAGGGAATTGATATTGTCCGTAATTATTACTACATCTGGTAATGACGGTGTCTAGTTTGTGTGTTCTGTTGTAAGCCCTAACTAATAAATCAGAACCTGCTTTACTTGCTGAATATGGGCTATTTGGCAACAATGGGTGATCTTCTGGCCATGAACCTTCAGAAATACTTCCATAAACTTCATCCGTTGAAACATGAACAAATCTTTTTATACTTGAACTTTTAGCTGCGTCTAATAGAACTTGAGTTCCCATTACGTTGGTGCTGACAAATTCAGATCCGCCTTCAATTGATCTATCAACGTGAGATTCAGCAGCAAAGTGGACTACTTGATCTGCATCTTGCATAAGTTTTTTAGCTAGTTCTAAATCTCTAATGTCACCTTTAACAAATTTATAACGTTTATCACTTGCTACAGGTTTTAAATTTTCCTCATCTCCTGCGTATGTCAATAAATCTAGAACAGTTAATTGTTCAACATTAAAATCTGGGAATTTATCCATTAATGCCATGCGCACAAAGTTTGAACCAATGAACCCTGCACCACCAGTTACTAATAACTTCATTTGTTTATTACCACTTTGCTGTGATCGCCCAGCATTAATTTGTGAGCTTTTGGTTGATCAGAAGTTCCACTAATATCAACTTCTTTACCAACTAAGCTTCCTTCGATTCTTCCTACATTTCTAATTGAGGTATTTTCTAAAATAATTGAGTTTTCGATTTCGTTTTTTTCTAATAAGCAATCATTATAAATTGAAGTGTAAGGTCCAACGTATGTGTCAATTAATTTTGTGTTTTTGCCAATAATTGCAGGACCTGAAACTGTTGATCTAATAATTTCCGCACCTTTTTCAATTACAACTCGACCAATGAGTTTTGATTCTGAATCTATAGTTCCTTTATTTGATGCATCTAGTGTTTCCAAAACAGCTCTGTTGCATTCCAACATGTCTTCTAATCTTCCGGTGTCTTTCCAATAACCAGTTACAAGATGAGGTTTAACTGTGTGGCCTTGATCTACTAACCATTGGATTGCGTCAGTTATTTCTAATTCGCCTCGTCCTGAAGGTT
>Ga0247837_1010821_pt1 | contig 10210 bp, 9 predicted proteins | sample LaCtaG_2_FD_187115 | JGI IMG/M metagenome (GOLD analysis project Ga0247837, IMG submission 187115) | Freshwater microbial communities from meromictic Lake La Cruz, Castile-La Mancha, Spain - LaCruzMarch2015_14.5m | ecosystem: Environmental > Aquatic > Freshwater > Lake | place: Spain: Castile-La... | reverse complement strand
AAGCTTCATCTTGTGCAGACGCATGGCGCCGAATGCCGAAAGGCCCCCCAAGCCGTAGCGCACACTGCGTCGAAAGGAGATCGAGGACGCCTCCTTCATATAACGCACGGGCACCGGTACATCGCCGATCTTGAATCCGAATCCAATGGCTTGTATCAGGAACTCCTGGTCAAAGGCGAAGTCGTCGGAGTTCTCCTCGAACGGGATTCGTTCAAGCACTCGACGGGAGTAGGCACGAAAGCCTGAGTGGAAGTCGCCGAGCGACTGGCCTAGGACGAGGTTCTCGCTGAAGGTACTCATCCGGTTGATGATGTACTTCCAGCGGGGCATGCCTCCGATGAGGGCTTCTGCCCTCGTCCTGATCCGGTTGCCCAGCACGACATCGCAGATTCCGAGGCTGATCAGGTCTACCATTACTGGCGCGACGCGAGCGTCGTACTGGTTGTCAGGGTGGAGCATGACGATGACATCCGCATCCGTCTTAAGGGCGGCGGCGTAGCAGGTCTTCTGATTTCCGCCATAGCCGCGGTTGACGGGATGCTCGATCACCGTGAGCCCGAGTTCCCGGGCTAGCTTTACTGTTCCGTCGGACGAGCCGTCGTCAACTAGGATTAGGTGGCCGCCGAAACCCTCCGGGATCTCCGCCAGAGTGGCTCGCAAGGTCTGCTCGGCGTTGTAGGCGGGCATGACGATAGCCACGCGTGGCTTCCCGGCACCCATCACTAACGTTCCCCTCGATCTACTGCGGCTGACACAGCCTATTGAGCCCGTACTCGATTTCGCAGACGCCCGACCAGAGCCACAGCTGTAGGCACCACGACCGCCAGTGCAACGGGCACGATGGGTTGAAGGTGCCGGGTTTCCGTTGCGAAGGGGATATGAACCAAGGCGAAAAGGAGCACGAAGATGGCAATCAGGCCCACGGGAGGTATTGCGGGCGGACCGACCCATAGGCGACCGAATGCGTACGCTGCAAAAAGCAGCACCCCGACGATGGCGATGGCGATTAAGAGGAAGTGCAGGGCGATGTTCGCGCCCTTGATCCCCCCGAAATCCGGGTAGAGATAGGCCGGCTCAAGGAGCCTGGCCATCCGGAAGAGCAGGAGTTCGAATGCCCGCTCAGGCTGGCTCACGATGAAGTTTGCGCTCGCCTCGTAGTAGCTCGAGAAACCAGCAGGTAGCGGAGGCGGCTTCTGGACGTATTCTCCCGTCTTCGTCGTCCAATTGTTGCCCATCCAAATAACGACCTCGGATGAGGAGTTGAACGGGTTCCAACGACCCAGCACGAAGTGGTTACGGATGCCCCAAAGAGCAGGCGGGATCGCGGCAACGACGAGGAAGACGAGTGTCTGCACACGGCCTCGGCGCCACGCCAGATAGATGAGCACCGGCATGACAATGATGATTTTGCCCTGGCACAGCATGCCGAGGCCCATAGCCAATCCGGCAAGGCCAGGTGCTGCGCGGGTCCACCATGACCGGTTGGCAGGCGGGTAACCGCCGAAACCCCAGAGGAGGGTCAAGGCCAACATCATGGAGAAGGAGATCAGGATCTCGTATCCGTTATTCATCGACAGCCAGAACACAGCCGGGCTCAGCGCAATAGCCACGAATGTCGCCACCCGTGCGACCCGGGAGATGTGGCGCGTCAGGAACCAGCCCATGAACGCCATGGATATGCCCATGGCGATCTGGATCAACTGAACAGGCAGGAAGCTGCCGCCGCTGAACCGAGTGACCAGCGCGAGGAACGAGCCGTACCCCATCGGGAACAGGTACTGCAAGAAGGCCTGGGGATCGAGCCAGTACGCCCAGTCCTGGCCCGAGGTAGCGAAAATGAAATTGCTGGTCGCATCCGGCCCGTTGAAAAGGGGGTCTAGAAGCAGCAGGTGGATCACCAGAGCCACCACGAGGGCCGATCCCAAAAGGGTCGCCTCCCCCCGGGTCACCGGATCACGGTTGCTGATCATGCTTTTTTCGCCTCCGCGAGTTGCAATTGATTAATTGCCTAATGGTCCAAAGGATAATGGGCAGGAGTCCATGCCATATCCTCGCGACATGGCCGATGGGGATTCCCGACTCTCGGCCACGGCGACCCTCGCTTACCTTCGTGGCAGCGCCGCTCCCTACCTGAGCCTTCTTTTCCTCTCCACCGTGATCTCGGTGTTCGTCCACTACCTCGTTCCGCTCACGCCCACGATCAAGGGGCAGGCGCTCGGGGTGGTTAGCCATTTCATTCTGTTCGTGATCGCCTTCGTTCTATGGCTCGTCTATCAACCCAAGTCTCGCGGCGGGCGACCTCTCGGGATATTCCTGGGGCTAGCAGCCCTGCAATGGGTGACGATAATGACCTTGGGGCGAATCGACCAGGCTCTGTTCAACTACACGGCGCTGCTCTACCTGCCAGCGCTGGGAATGATCTGGTGGAAGCCCCCTCGATTCCCCGACGCACGATTCGCGATCGACGCCGTGGCTTGGGCCCTAATCACCATGTCGATCGCTAGCCAGATCCTCGACGTCGCCGGCCTCAAGGCTATGAACCACGAGTTCGTCCTGCGTTGGCCCATCATGACCGACCTATTTGGAGTCATCACTCGGTGGGAGGGGCCCTTCGGGAACGTGAACTACGCCGGCCCGATCGGAGCCTTTCTCCTCGTCTACGGGCTCTGCCGTACCTCGTGGAATCGCCTCGCCTTCGTCGCGGCCGGGGTGGTAATTCTCATCGCCAGCGAGGCCCGCACATCGTTCGTGGCCACCGCGGTCGGGGTGGGCGTCATCTTCGTCTTCAGCCCGCGCATCGGCCGGATCAGCGTCCCAGCGTGGCTGCGCATCGGATCCGTCGGACTCGCTCTGCTGGCGCTGGTGATCGTGCTGGTAGGCCCCGACTCGGATCTGAACTCGCGGACTCCGCTCTGGAGCACCTACTTCGCGCTCTGGCAGACGTCGCCGCTGGACGGGGTCGGTGAATCAGGAATCGCCCAAGACATCAACATCGGCCTGATCCCCGGCTGGGCATCCCACGCTCACAGCGTCTACCTCGACTCACTCGTTCGCTACGGGGTCATTGGGTTGCTCACCGTGCTTCTGACCCTCACGGCCGGCATGTGGATCTGTGTGAAAGCCGCTCGGGCGGGCGCGCCCGTCGGCGCGGCCATGCTCGCCACCTTCATCGTCGGCGGCCTTACCGAGACGATCATCGACTGGCGCTACCTGTCGATCCAGGGGATATCGATGGTGGCTGCTGTCGTTCTTGCGGCTTCGAAGTTGCGCGAGCGAGCGCCCGTAGGCGAAACCGCAGCCTAGATATGCCGCGCGTCTCCGTGGTGCTGCCGGTATTCAACGGTGCCGAATACCTGCAGCAGGCGATCGACTCAATTCTGAGCCAGTCATTCCAGGACTTGGAGTTGATAGCCGTCGACGACGCATCCACTGACGCAAGCCTGGAGATCCTTTCCCAGATAGATGACTCCCGACTTCTCCTCCACTCCAACCCAATGAACCTCGGGCTGCCTGGCACGCTCAACGTCGGCATCCAGTTGGCCAGCGGCGAGTACTTGGCTCGTCAGGACCAGGATGACTACTCAGCTCTTGATCGCATCAAGAAGCAGGTGGCATTCCTTGATGGCCTCCCGAACGTCGGGATGGTGGGCACGTGGGCAACCATCCTCAGGATGGGGGATGACGGGGCATGGATCCCTTCCGGCACCCATCGGCACCCGGGTAGCGACCCGCTCCTTCGCTTCCGAATGCTCTGGAATAGCCCGTTCGTCCACAGTTCGATGATGATGCGGAGATCGGTGCTTGATGCCGCAGGCGGCTACGCGCAGGCTGCCGAACGTCAGTGCCCTGAGGACTACGAACTCTGGTCGCGCATGGCCCGGCACGCGGACGTAGCAAACTTGCCCGAAGTCCTCCAGTTCTACCGGCAGTCGCCCGGGGGCATGTCCCAGACCCAGCGTGACCGCATCCTCCAAGGCGTCATCGCCATCGGGTCGGAGAATCTTGGAGCCGCGTTGGGCCTAGGGGTAACAGATCCAGACGTCGTCGCCATCGTCTCAATTCTTAATGGCGTCCGCGGCCTACATGGGTCGCCCCGAACACTGCTGCGGCAGTTGAATCTGCTCAGTGCCGCGGCGCGATCAATAGACAGGTTTCCACTGGCGGCGCATCCACAGGAAATCTGGCTCCCGAAGCTACGCCTGATCGCCCACTCCGCCTTCTAACCTTTAAGTTCTGCGGTGCGAACCCGCCCCAACACACCCCATGATTTGATTCCTCGGGAATTTCTAGAGGCCACCCACAAGGTGCCCGACGTCTATCGATTGCACCGAAGCCACGCCGGTTCTGAACTCGGACAACTTGGAGACCACCTTCAGGTATTCATCGCTCCGGTATCTAACCCCTCGAGAGCCGCATTGCGCATTGCATCCTGAGTCGTCCTGTTCCGCTCCGGATGTTCTTGCAGGTACGTCAAGACCTCGTCCAGATCAAAGTTCGGGTTCAATGGATAGATCTCCTCATAAACACCGGTGACGAACACGAAGTCATCGGGTGTGTCGACTGTCCAGCGCAGGTGCGAAAAGTCTTCATCACCGGAGACATTCAGTATGCGGTACTTCTCTGGTTGCCGATAGACACCGAGAGTTACATGCTCGCGTTCATTAGGGTCAGCGGAAGTCTCTGCGACCTCTCGCAGCACGCTGGCTCTAACCACCTCAACATCTAGGCCATCGGGGTACGTAGGTGTCATGGTGTTCGACACGTAGTCACAGTTACCTTGCTCGAAGCGCGTGACAACTTGGTCGATCACTTTGGGTGAAATCAACGGGCAGTCGGCGGTTAGCCGCACCACGGTTTCTGGTTGGTACTGGTCAATCACTTTTATGAATCTCGCCAGCACATCGTTGAGGTCGCCACGCACCACTTTGAATTCACGCAGTTCAAGTAATTGCGCAAGTTCATCATCGGTCGAGTCAGTCGAAGTTGCAATCACGATGCCATCGATGGTTTCGGCGCGCTGGATGCGCTCAAGTTGACGCAGGATCATCGGCTGGCCGGCCAGCGGGGCGAGAACTTTGCCGGGATAACGCGTTGAACTAGTCCTCGCTTGAACAATCGCCAACGTTTTCATGGGCCAAGCCTCCTCAACACCGGTGATCAGGTCCATTGGCGGGGGTCCAATAGCTTCATGTCACCTGACCCCAACCCATCGAGGCCGACTGTTTCGATGTTCGAATTCCAGGAAGCCGATATTTCAGCAAACTCAGCGGCGCTAGTAACCCCCGCCACAACGCTTGAAACCCAAGGAAGTTTCTTAATGAAACTAAGCGACACGTCAATCGGGCTCGCGGCCCTCGCGTCACACCAATCGTGAAACTTGATTACGTCAGGGTGCTGACCCAGTTTCGTATCGCTGCGTGCGGCGAGCAGCCCTTGCAAAAACACACTGCGCGCCTGAATTTTCGTGCCATGCGAGGCCAGGGTTTGCAGGATGTTGGCGTTGGTCAGCCGTCCGTCAAGCACGTTGATGGGCACTTGAGCAATTTCAAGGTGACCGAAAATACTGACAGCCCGATTCAGGTCGGTTTCGTCATATGCCGAGACCCCGATTTGCTGAACCAACCCTTGTCGTTGCATGTCTTCGAGTTGTTCTGCCGAAGCCTTGGCCTGGGCATCGGTCAACAGGGCCCAATCATGAATCAGGCAAGCATCGATACTGCCTTGGCCAAGGGCCGCGAGGCTGGCTTGTAGTTGGGCTGGGATTGTGTTTGGGTCCGCCCCACGCACCTTGGTGGTAATGGTGAAACCAGCGGCCCACGGGGCCAATCTGCTCTCGGCATCACCGTAGATACCGGCGGTATCGATAGCCCGAATACCGCTTTGTTTGGCTACCGCGATGATCTCGGCAAGGGTTTCATCGGTCAATCGGCCTTGGGTATTGGTCACCCCATAGGGGTTACCCCATTGGGCGGTGCCGAGCACGAGGGATTGCACCGGGCCATGATCTCACTTTTCGGCGGCTAGACTGCCGGGCGTGGACATTCTCGAGGGTTCATCCATCCTCATCACCGGGGGCACCGGCTCATTTGGCAAGGCATTCCTCCAGCAAGTATTGGAGACCCGAAACCCAGAGCGCGTAGTTATCTTCTCCCGAGATGAGCTCAAGCAGTACGACATGCGGCAGATCTGGGGAGATGACCCTCGGGTCAGGTTCTTTATCGGCGATATTCGCGACCGCGACCGGCTACGGATGGCAATGCATGGGGTTGAGTATGTGGTGCACGCGGCGGCCCTAAAGCAGGTCGATACCGCCGAATACAACCCGATGGAATACGTCAAGACCAATATCTTGGGCTCGGAGAACGTGATCCAGGCCTCGCTCGAAGCCGGGGTGAAAAAGGTCGTGGCCCTCTCGACCGACAAAGCCTCCTCGCCGGTAAACCTTTACGGGGCCACCAAGTTAACCGCCGACAAACTCTTCATCTCCAGTAATCACTATGCAATGGCGGGCGGCACCAGGTTCTCAGTGGTGCGGTACGGAAATGTCATGGGCAGCCGTGGCTCGGTGATCCCGTTCTTTCGCTCAATCGCAGCCGAAGGTAAACCCCTGCCCGTCACCGATCTTCGAATGACCCGCTTTTGGATAACACTGCCGCAGGCTGTGGAGTTCGTGATGAGTTCGTTCAATGACATGAATGGCGGTGAGCTATATGTGCCGCGCATCCCGAGCATGAAGGTCACCGATCTGGCTGAGGCAGTTGCTCCAGGTAACGAACTAGTTGAGATCGGCATTCGACCCGGTGAGAAATTGCACGAGGAGATGATCTCGTCGGAGGATTCTCGGCGCACCCTGCGCCGGCCTGACCGCTACATCGTGCTGCCAACATTTGCGATCTGGGGCGGGTTCACCGAACCATCCGGCGAGCAAGTCGAAGACGGCTTCTCTTACACCTCAGACAACAATGATTTGTGGCTAGACGTTGACCAGTTGAGATCAATGCTCAACGACCTAAACCTGTGATTGGTTCCCGTGACAAAGTGGTTAGTAACCGGTGCCGGTGGATTCTTCGGAACCAACGCAGGGGTATTTCTTAACGGACGAGTTGAATCGGTAGGGACCTTTAGAAGTCTCGCAACTGGCTCACAATTTGGTACTAATGTGTCGCTTGATTTGCTATCTGGAACTTCAATAGATGAGGTAGTGGGCGCCGTGCGCCCCGACGTTGTCCTGCATGCGGCGGCGTTGGCAAGCCACGAGGGTTGCGAATCTGACCCAGCTCTAGCTCAGCTCGTCAATGTGGAATCGACATCGCATCTAGCCCGGGTGTGCGCCGATGTTGGTGCCAAGCTCGTGTATCTATCAACGGACGCGGTCTTCGATGGCAGTCGTGGAAATTACACCGAGCTGGATGCAACAAATCCATTCTCTGTCTATGGCGAAACTAAGTTGCTCGGCGAACAGGCAGCACTTGCCATCCACGACGATGTGCTGATCACCCGAACCAACTTCTTCGGCTGGAGCCCGACCGGCACGCGGTCGATCTTGGAGTTCTTCGTAAATGCACTGCGCTCAGGTCAGCAGGTTTCGGGGTATACAGACTTTGTTGTCTCCTCAATCTATGTTCAGGATCTGCTTACCGCAATCTACGATCTGGTTGGTTCAGACCGGCGCGGCGTGGTTCATCTGGGTGCCTCAAATGCGGTTTCGAAGTATCACTTCGGGGTGCAGGTGGCCAGCCAGTTTGCCCTCGACGCCGAGCTGATCTCCCCCGTTACTGCCGATGCAGGTAGCCATGCCACGTCACGGGCACGCGATCTGTCACTTGACAATTCGCTCGTCGAGTCGTGGCTGGGCCGGTCGGTGCCTACGCAGGAGTTTGGTGTTGCCAACGCCTACGATGATGAAAGTACCCTCGTGCCACGGGTCAAAGGATTAGAGGAGTAGGCACTTGACGAAATTAGTGATCGGCGACCGGCTGGTCGGGTCGGACCAACCGACCTATTTCATCGCCGATATCGCGGCGAATCACGATGGTGATCTGACTCGTGCCCTCTCGTTGATCACCCTGGCCGCCGAGGCTGGCGCCGACGCCGCGAAGTTCCAGCACTTTCGGGCTGCACACATTGTCAGTGACTATGGCTTCCGCAGTCTTGGCGAGCAACTCGATCACCAGGCGACTTGGTCGAAATCGGTATTCGAGGTTTATAAAGACGCATCGCTGCCCTGGGAGTGGACCGAAACTTTGGCGGCTCATTGCACATCGCTGGGCATCGAGTTCATGTCATCGCCCTATGACTTCGAAGCGGTGACGCACCTGGCCCCCTACGTGAATTCCTACAAAATCGGCTCGGGCGATATCAACTGGCTTGAGGAGTTGGAGTTCATCTCGGCGTTAGGCAAGCCGGTGATCATCGCGACGGGGGCTTCAACGGCCGATGATGTTGAGCGGGCGATGGCGGTGCTGTCTGCTGCCGGTGTGCCGATCGTGCTGATGCAATGCAATACGAACTACACCGGGTCGATCGACAATCTGGGGTTCGTCAACCTGCGGGTGCTCGAGTCATTTGCGGCTTCGTATCCCGATGTGGTTTTAGGTTTATCGGATCACACCCCCGGGCACGTGACGACCCTCGGCGCAGTGGCTCTGGGGGCGCGGGTGATAGAGAAGCATTTCACCGATGACACCACCCGGGTTGGGCCCGATCATGGCTTCTCCCTGGACCCGGTCACTTGGCGGGCCATGGTCGACGACACCCGCCGACTCGAGGTTGCCTTGGGTTCGGGGGTCAAGGTGATCGAAGCGAATGAGCAGAAGACTTTGATCGTGCAGCGCCGGTGCGTGCGGGCGGCTCATTCGCTGGCCGCCGGCACGGTGCTGACGCGCGATGATTTGGTGGTGCTTCGTCCGGCGCCCTTGGATGCGGTGCCTGCGCAGTCGGTGGCTGACTTGGTTGGTCGCACTTTGTCGTGCGACTTCGTAGCCGGGCAGCACTTAACTTGGTCAGATGTCACAAGCTGAGAAGCGACCCGCGGTCATCTATGTGACTAACGGTTGGGGGGTTCACGACATCCGTTGGGTGGCCGCACTGGAAGCCTGCCGCTTTGCCGTTGTCGAGTGCCATGACCCACATGAAGTGGCCGATCTGGTTATTGAACATAGTCCTGTTGCCGTGCTGGCGGGGCCGTTGTTCACGGTTACACAGCAGATCGGTCGTCTGGCTGTTCCGCTATTCGGATTGTCATGGGGCTTCGACCTGAATGAAGAACTCCCGAACCTGCCGGGGTCTTCAGACACCAGTTGGCTGCAAGAACTATCGGGCGTCATAGTAGACAGTCAGGTGACTCACGACATCGCTCTGTCACTTGGCGTAGACCCAGCGCGTATGTGGGTTATTCCCTGGGGCGTCGACCTTGGATTGTTCACTCCCAATGGGCCAGAGATTAGCGCCGTTGATCACGGATTCGATAACCGGTCTCGGGTGGTGCTGTCATTGCGCACGCACGACGACCTCTACCGAACATCTGATGTCATCGAGGCCTTCGCGCTCGCTGCCGTGACTGCCCCTGATCTTGCGCTCGTGATGGGGGGGTCCGGCCCGCTGACCGCGGCACATGAAGCCCGTATCTCAGAACTCGGACTCTCCCCACGAGTCCGCATGCTCGGTCAGATACCCGAACCTGACCTGCCTTCATACCTGCGCGGTTGCGATGCATACGTAACTGCCTCGCAATCAGATGGCACGTCTGTGACCATGCTGCAAGCGATGGCCTGCGGAGCACCGATCATTGCGTCAGCAAATGCTGGCAACACTATGTGGATTACCGAAGGTCTTACTGGGAAGACTTTCCCCGTAGGGGATACCTCCGCGCTTGCAGCGCTGCTATCCACCTGCGGTCGTAACCCAAAATCCCTAACCGCAGCAGAGCGTGCCCATGAACTTGTCGTCAGGCAGGCCGATTGGGTGAAAAACCGTTTGCTGTTAAGTACCATTTTGAAACCTGCTGAATCCCCCTAGTGCATTGGGAGACGGGGGGCGACCAGCGAGCTCGTCTTAACGGCGACCTATAACGAACAGGAAAGAACCGGAGCCCCGGTTTGTGGTTTCCGTTCAACTTCAATTTACGTCTTTGAAAACTTCGACCCCGCGAGATCCGGTGCCTAGGATTTCGACTGCAGGTGGCACTGTCACTAGGGTTATATTCATGCTG
>Ga0247837_1010816_pt1 | contig 10215 bp, 8 predicted proteins | sample LaCtaG_2_FD_187115 | JGI IMG/M metagenome (GOLD analysis project Ga0247837, IMG submission 187115) | Freshwater microbial communities from meromictic Lake La Cruz, Castile-La Mancha, Spain - LaCruzMarch2015_14.5m | ecosystem: Environmental > Aquatic > Freshwater > Lake | place: Spain: Castile-La... | reverse complement strand
CGTTGTCTCTCTTGCTGGCTCCAATGATGCACCCAGGCGTGGTACGCAGTAGCGACTGGGGCGAGTAGTCTGCAGGTGAAGGAGTGAAAGACCTGGGTAGCTGGGCATTGGAAGACCTGCCAATAGAGTAGGCAGGCGATACACTTCGAGGGTGAGAGGAATAGGCCCCAGGTCCTGGCACTATCGTTGCAGGGCCAGTGGGCACTCTCCTGGGAGTGAAGGAAGGCGCTGTCTCAGGGTGCAGCACTTTGGTCGCCACGCAGTAAGTGCCAGGTCCGGGCAGCAGGTCCGGAGTCAGACTTCTGCCTGCCTTCCCAGCCTTGGTGAAGGAAAAGCCGGCTTCTTGTCTGAGTCGGACGTTGTAGCTGCCCGGACCTGGGTCTTCCTCTGACTTCTGCAGGGACTGGCGTGGGGAGTTGCCGAAGCTGTATTGGAGTTACACTGCTCGAGGAGAGCGCACTGACTCGCAGGGCGTGTAGGCGCCAGGCCCTGGTGTTTCGCTTCTCTCTTGACCTGCCTGTGCCTCAGTCTTCAGTCCGAAGGAGTAGGCAGCACTTTCAACTGGTAATTGGGGAGTGTAGCTGGTAGGGCCAGGACAGACAGCTGCAGAGACAGCCAGTTGCCTAGAAAGCAGCACAGCCTTTGGCCCACTGCCTATTGGACTCCGAAGCACGTAGGAGCCAGGCCCCGGCACTTCGTTGGCCATAGCGAAGGTCTGTTTGGCAGCTCGGGTAAAGACTGCGCGAGGCGGGGACCTGCCCTGGTCTCTAGCTTCGTAGCTAGCAGGACCAGGGGCCTGTTCAGCCCCAGGCAGTGGATGGCGAGAGGCCATGGAGAAGGCAGGCGAAGACCTAATTTGCATTAGTGTCAATCCATCTTTTCGTGTTGGATGCCGCTCGAGCAGAGAGGACAGGTCTGCACTTCAATGAGCCAGCGGTCGATGCAGGATGTGTGGAAGACGTGAGCGCAAGGCAGAGCTTTGACGCTCAGACCCGGCTGGAACTCCTCGATGCAGATAGCGCAGGTGTGGCCTGCCAGGGAGGCGCCCTTCAAACTAAGAGACTTCGACAGGGTTCTGCTGGGGAGCGCCTCTATTTGCTCGAGGGTTGCGCCGGTCTCGAGGAACGCCACGGTTTCGTGAGCGTGGCGCTTCTCGGCGTTTGCAAGTTCGCAGTAAAGCCGCACAAGAGAGAGCAGCAATTTGAGGACAGAGAAGCACAGCAGTGCCACGCAGATGTGATGGAAGGTGGGGAAGTCGGCTGCTGCCACTTGCCAGACGCGCACAAAGCCGGCCACCAACACCAAGTAGCTCAGCAAAGTGCATTTCTGAAGCATGCGAAACACTCGCCCGCGCACCAACTTCATCAGCTTCCTTGTCAAAAAGCGCCGATCTTCCTCCCTTTGCGTAATTTCCCTGGCTTGGTACCACAGATACAGCTTTGCAGGCAGGTCCAGCAGTCTCAGGCCCGCGCTAACAAGCAGCCAAAGTGTGAGCGGTCTGTCCACTTGCCAACACAGCAAGCCGTACAGATAGAGGAAGAGACTGCTGGGCAGAATGAAGACGCAGCTCCATAGAGCTCCGATCAACATCTCAGTAGCCACGTAGTCGCCTCCTCTGAAGGGGTCAATGAACATCACATCAAGCGCCTCCGCCATTCTATATACTTAGCTTAGAGTTGCCTGTAGGCCTGCAGTGGCAAAATGACTGACGCAGAGAAATGGTCCGGAGCCTCTCCTAACCGCTTTGGCGCAACTCGTCGACATCTCGGTAGACCTTACTCAGAACCGCCCTCTCACTTCATCAACCCTCCTAACGGCCTGCTAGCCTTCTCTGCTGCCGGACTGGAGGAACTCAAGTCTAAACGTCACTTCACCCCGCGCTACAGTCCAGTCGGCCACGAGCGTCGTCTCTGCTTTCAGAAGGTTGCCAGGTCTCTGACAGCACCTCGAGTGCAGGCAGTGAAGCGCTTGGACCCTGCCTTCACAGAAGCTAGACCCAGGGCACAGCGACTGCACATTCGTCAAAGCTTCGCTGAAAGCACGAGGCCGGAAATGCCGCAGCACATGCACATGGTCACAGACGCTCAGGGCCGCAGACCGCAAGACCGCTTATCCGGAGAAGTGGACTTCCACTCCCAATTGCTGGGACGGAAACAGCGAGCGGCAAGTCCTGCACTCCAACTGCTCTATGTTGCACCAGAAAGTGAACCTGGGTTCTTTCGCAAGGAAGGACTGTTTCCCCGGGGCGTCTACAACGTCCGCCCGCCCATTGTCAACAAAGCAGCGAGTGGCCTTTACGAAACAGTTCAGTCCTACGAAGCCACCAACCCTAAGCGCACCAAGTGGTCCGACCGCCTTAAGAAGGCAGCGAAGCACCAAGACGAAAGTGAAGTCAGCACTCTGGTGCAGTGGTGAGTGCTACACAGGGAACGTGCAGTGCTCAAGGACCTGGGCGTGCCTGACCCTGAGCTGACTGACGAAGAAGCTGAGGTGTACTCATAGATGCATGCATAAATGGCTAATCAGCTATTCAAAGAGTCGCTTTCGATGCTGTATCTGAGAGGTTGATGGGACCGGGAGACAGAAATCCAGCATAAGACTCACATTAAGGAGGAAACTGAATGCACATAATTCGCTTGGAGACATAAAATTTAGGCGACGGACTAAAGCTGCCTTACCATTTGCGGGTGGCTTAGCCATTCTTATGAGGCTAGTGACCCTTGCACTGCTTCTGTGCGTTTCGAAGACCAGCTGCCTGCAAGTGGGACTGCTCTACAGTTCCTTCACGCCTTTCAATATCTCGGAAGTCCTGCAGCTCTGTCCGTCTGCTACCCGGGAGACAGTGCCGATTCTCATATCGACAAGGAGGGATATCGATGCTGTGAGTGTTGACGTGGTTTTTGACTATTTGTATGACGAGACACTGAGTGGGTGGGCAGGGGCGCACAGTGCGGATAACGTGAAGATGTGGGCCCAGAGGCAAACAGTTGAATATGGCAGAGAGGTAGTTGCCTACCTGCAAGCGCTTAACTTCTCCAGAGTGATGTTAGTGGCAGACACCTCCGCTAGCAATGCAGTCATAGTGGAAACTCTCTATGCTCAGTACTCTTTGTTGTTCCGGGATTTCGCCATTATTCCAAAAACTTCAAATATCACTTTTGCGCTTCAATTTGTGGGGAAAATTATCAAGGCCAGGGGAATGAACATAGTCGCCTTCTTCGTGACTCCTCAAACTGCGCTCAGTTTTATGCAAGCTTTGGAAATCAAGAAACTTGATAAAGCAGGCTGTGCCTTTATTCTCACCCAAGAAGCCGCTCGCTATCGTTACCTCATCCCTCCCTCTACAGGTCTGTTGGGCAGGGGTGTACTGGTTGTGGGGGAGGAGGCGGAGGTGGAAACCACGAGAGAGGCGCAGGAAGCTCGCAGACTGGGAATTGAGTTGCAGCTATTACTAAGTCAGGAACAGTACAAACCCACTTTCAACCTGCTTTACATGAACAATTCCAAGTTGGTTATAGCGGCGTCCACACCTCAAGGAGTCAGTCCCTCCACCAAGCTGCTGTTTCCAGGCGCCTCCACTACTATTCCGCGTATTGCCAAGGCTGTTATCCGAACAGCGGTAAATTACCAAGTCATCAATCCAGACTTGTCTGTCTACCCTCAAGGCAATCAAATGATGCGTGGATTTAAGGTGGCCTTCGATGAGGCTAACAACCGCACAGACATGTTTCCTGATTACATCCTCGAGGACCACTCAGTAGGATTTATGGGGTTGGCTTTCTCATACAACTTCTCCCTTTCTCGAGTAAAGGCGGGATTAAAAGACCTAGGCTTGATTTTTATGTGTCCGCCGACCACTGTGGGCATAACAGGCATGACGAAGATATTCACGGATCTGAACTTAACCATACCAATTGTCGCAGGGTCACTAGGCTCCCCGCTGTCCGACCCTAAGACCTACCCTCTGTATATCCGACCCAGGATTGCCAACACCTACTTGATGGCAATTGTGGCGCGGATGATTAAGTTCTTTGGCTGGTCCAAAATAGCGGTTATTTATGCTGCCGACTCGGGTGATTATCAAGACGCCTATAACCAGTTCCTCAAAGTAAAGGATCAGTTCGGAATTACCATCACTAACCCTGAGGACAAAAGAACTCTACCCGCAATTCTGAATAACAGCACTGCAGCTCTAGTGAACACCACCGTTTCAGATATCATGCAGTTCACCACTCGCATAGTTTTGATCATGCACAGCTACGCCTTCACAGTAATGGAGCAAATGTACGACCTGGGAATCAGGCAGGGCTATGTGCAGCTGTACGTGTCCGGCCTCAACGATGCGACCTACAAAAGCGCCGAGTTCTTCAAGCGCAGAGCAGTGAGTAAGGGCGCACTGATGTTCTTCCCAAGTCTTTTCGTAGGGCCTACAGGACAGCGGGTGAAGCAGGAACTGATGAAGAGGGACGGAGCGGGGATGTTCTCCAACACTTGTTTCTTCTACGACGCTTCGTACCTCTACTTCTACGCCACACAGATGCTATTAGAGCATGGCAAGGACTATGAGGACCCGCTGGAAATTGTGAAGGCGATGAGGGAAACTTACTTCCACGGCTGCAGCGGCTTCATCAAGATAGACAGCGGCTCTAATGACAGAGCTGCCTCTGAAGTCGCAATCACCAATTTCCAGTACGACCCGGCCAACGACACCTACGTCCTCAAAGTGGTGGGCGCATACAACCCTTTCTCCATCCAACCCTACCAAATTACCTCTCCTGTACAGTGGCCAGATGACAGCGCCACTTATGCAGACACCAAGCCCAACTACTTGAAATGTCCCTACCTGGAAGAACTGGTTAGAGACATCTATGAAGGCAAAGTGATAGGACTGGGTGTGGACTTCGCTATAGCCTGCCTCACCCTCGTAATTACAGTGCTCATATGGAGACGCTGGTGGAATATCAGGATCAAAGTACTGACAAAGAAGGAACCCATTATGACAGAGGATGTGTTGGTGCTTTTCACAGTGCTGTGCGACTATTTTCAGTTCGCAGCAGTGGGGCCCAATCTAGCCGATTTGAGTCACTTTATGATGACTATCAGTGCCTCAGTGGGGTATGATATGGACAAACTCATAAATATCAGTCAAGGGATATATTGGGTGGTACTGGATGTTGCACTGGCTCTTGTATTTGCTTGGACTACCCTTTGCTTCCTCAAATTCACACGACTGGATGCAGTAATTACCAAGTTGTGGAGTGGATTTGAGTACTGGACTGACCTGCTAATGCCCACTCTAGGCAATTTGCTATTTCTCCCCATTGTTTCCACTCTCACTAATGTGTTTCTTTGCTTCAAGTCCACCTCGGCCTCCCTCAAGGACAGTTTCCTCAATAAGGACTGCTTCGAACGCTGTTGGAGTAGCAAGCATTTGGGGTATGTGGTGGGCAGTGGATTAGGACTGCTGTGTTACATCCCTCTGGCAGTGTTCACACGTCCCTTGTGGCAGCAACTACAGCCCAATCTACACGTGAAGGCCGAGCCTCTGGGCTTAATGGTGAAGTCCGCAGTGCAAGTGTTCCTCATAGTGGCCTCCAACACTCTCAAAGAGTCCAACCCCTCCACTCACGCCTACCTGTTCTTCACAGTCGTGTTTGTGTATATCTGCTTCATGCTACGTGTGAGACAGTACAACTATGATCGTCTGAACATGTGGCAAGTGATACTGATGGTCGCAATGCTGTCCCTATCTACCGCAGGGCACATTACGAGTGTGTCAGGCGCGTACTCGACCTATCTGATCATTGTGCTGCTAGTGGAGTACTGCGTCCTTGCAAGTATTGGATTGTTGCTGGGGATCTGTATGCCGAGGTTCGGAGTGAGACTAGTGAGGGAGAGACGCAAGGATGTGAGAGGGCTGTTTGTATTCGCCTTCACAGGGGGAAAGCGAGCCCAGCAGGGCCTGGAGCAGTTCTATACAGCCAATGTCACCACGCTCAGGAAAGTCTCGGCAAGTGAGGGGAACGTGACGAAGCACGAAGAAGTGGGCCAAGTTAGTGATAAAGTAACTCCACTCTTCTAGAATTCCCTATGTCTGCTCATATACCAGCAACCTTACCACTTTTCTCTATAGGTCATTGCACTAAGTACGAGAAAGGAAATGCACAGGCTTATTTCCCTTCTTTGCTTGCCAATGGCTCTGAGTAACCTGTCAGTCTGTCTGCTGTATAGCGCATTAACGCCCTTCAACATGCTTCAAGTACAACTTCTGGCAGATTGGACCGTTTTTTCACTGACCTCAGTGCTGATCTTGACTAGGGAAGATATTAGTGAAGTGGAAGCCGAGGTGATCGTAGACTACCTCTATGAGGAGGGACTGAGTGCAGTGGCGTGAGGACTGAGAGACAGCAGCCAGTATTACAGACTGTGGGGCGAAGCTCTGCAGCAGAGAGTTGCTTTCTCCGGCTACCTGCAAGCCTTCAATTGGTCGGAAGTGCTGCTAATCGGGGACACAGCTAATGCGGAAGTTGTGAAAAAGCTGTATGAACAGCAGGAGCTCTACCGAGATTTCGCCATTGTGCCTGAGAGTGCTGACCTCAACTACACGCTTCAATTCGTAGGGCGCCACATCAAGCCTCACGGCCTGCAATTCCTCGCCCTGTTCCTCAGTCCGCACACAGCCCTCCACTTCCTGCAGGCCCTGGAAGCCAAGCGACTCAACAAGCCTGGCTCTGCCTACCTGCTTTCCCAGGAAGCCGGTAGGTACGGCTACCTCATTCACTCCGCAGCAGGTCTGCTGGGCAGCGGAGTCTTGATAGTTGTTGAAAAAGCGGAAACTGAGACTACACTGGAGCGTATGGAAGCCAGGCGACTGAGAGAGCTGCTGGTTCGCTTGGGAAGTGAGTCTCCACCGCCTGCATATGGCCTGTACTATATGAACCGCTCCTCACTGGTCAAAGCCGCGGCTCGGTCCCTCAGACCTGTCTTCCTTCCCCACCATCCTCTTCCCTGGAAGCACCACTCTCTACCCTCAGTCCGCTCTGGTGCTCGTGTCCATTCAATTCAGCTATAACTTTTCCCTGGCAAGAGCCAAAGCTGACCTGAGCGGACTCGGACTTATCTATATGGCTCCGTTAGTTGGCCAAGCAGTCATTGGAAGGACTGAAGTCGTTAAGTCCCTTAATGTCTTGATTCCCGTCGCAGCTGTCACTCTGCACACGAAGCTCTCAGACCCGAACACCTACCCACTCTATGTGCGTCCTCGCCCGTCCAACAAATACACAGTGACTGCGCGACTCATACGCTTCTTTGGCTGGACCCAAGTGGCCTTCCTCTACAGTAAGGACGGGGGAGACGCAGAAGACGGCTACCAACAGTTCCTGTCCATATCCGCTGACTTCGGCATCAATATCACCAACCCAGAGGCCACTCGAGCACTTCCGCAAGTGCTGAATAACCTGACTGTAGCCCAGGTGAATACCTCACTGAACGCTATCCTGCAGTTCACTACGAGGATTATCATCATTGCACATGTGTACATTTTTGTTATAGCAGATCAAATCTACGACCTGGGCGTTCGAGAGGAGTACGTGCAGATCTACGTAGGCGGCTATACCAGCGGCGCCTACTCGGGGACAGAGAACCGCAGATGCAGCTGTACCCTAGTCTGTTCGTAGGGGCAGTGGGATAGAGAGTGAGGCAGGAGCTGCTTACAAGGGACGGAGGGGACGTATTTCCCGGCACTTGCTTCGCCTACGACGCCGCCTATCTCTACTTCTATGCCACTGATTACTTGCTCAAGCGCGGATTGGACTACGAAGACCCGCATCAGATTGTGCGCGCGATGAGAGACACCTATTTCCACGGGTGCAGCGGCTTCATCAAGGTGGAAAAAGACACCAACGACCGATCCGCTTCAGAAATAGTGATTAACAACTTCCAATACCACCGCGAAAACGATACCTTTGAGTTCAAAGCTGTAGGCTCATATAACCCTCTGTCCATTCACCCCTACCAACTCACCTCGCCCTTGCAGTGGCCTGATGACCAACTCACTTACTCTGACGTCAAGCCCAGGTACTTGGACTGTCCGTTCCTGCAGGAAAGCGTCAGAGACTTGCCCTGGGGCAGAGTCGTGGGAGTACTCTTCTGTGGGCTCGTTTGTGTCTATACAGTCCTCCTCTCTGCACTGTTTTGGAGCAAATCCAAGCAAATCAACACCCCGCTTCTGCGAGAAAAGCAGCCACTGTACTCAGAAGACGTGTGCTTCCTGGCCACAATGGTGTGTGAGTGCGTGCAACTGACCACTCAAGGCCCTGCTCTCACCCACTCAGTCCTTTCCTCAGTTTCCTGTGCGCAGGGTTGGGCTTTTCCCTAGATGCTGTGCTAGTCAATCAGGAAGGAGCGTACTGGAATTACTTGCATATAGCGTTGGGACTGGTGGCTGCACTGACAGCGGCCGAGGTGTTGGAATAACGGAGTGGTGTGGTGCATGTGCGTATCGTACCAAGTTGATAATGGCGACTATTGGGTATTTGCTATTTGTGCAGATAATAGCCGTACTAATTTACGTGTTTTTGTGTTTTCAAGGCACATCCAACGAGTTGCAGGACAGCTTCTTCAACCGAGACTGCTCTCAGTTCTGCTGGAAAGACAGGCATCTGGGCTACGCTGTGAGCAGCAGTTTCGCCCTGCTGCTTCTCATACCTTTGACCCTCCGCATGAGGCCACTATAACAATCCCTCCACACTAACCTTCACATCAAAACAATACCACGAGCGCTAATAATCAAATCAGCACTGCAAGTGCTCCTCACAGTCAACTCCCGCCTGCTGAAAGCAGACCAACCAGCCTTATGCCTATGTCTATCTCTATGTGATGCTGATGTATGTGGTCTGGCTGTGTGTCCAGCGACAATACAACTACGACCGCCTCAACCTGTGGCACGCGCTGTTGACTCTAGCCCTGCTGTCCCTCTCAGTCGCTGCACACATAGCGAACTTCAGGCCTGCTGCTTTCGTCCAGCTATTTGGGGCCTTGCTGGGCGAGTGAGTCCTGTTAGCTGCACTGGCCTCGCACTGCAGAACTTCGTGTCGAGGTTTTACTCCTTCTTGAAAAGAGAAAAGAGCAAGGACGTGAGAGGACTCTTCGCCTTCTCCACTGGGAGAAGAGCACAGGCGGGTCTACAGTCCTATTACAGAAACAATCTCCGAAGACTCAGACCTGCATCCATCATCTCAGAGCAGGATGTCAGGGTAGAAATCAGTAATAGTGGCTAGACTTCTAGTAGGCCCTGTCACTCTTAGGTCTCGATGATAGTGGCGCGCAGGCTTAAATCTTCTATGTATTGCAGTGTTTCTTATTAAGTTCTCATAATGGAAGTATTTTGGTGGCTGCTATGCTGCGTTTCGTGCTGCACATCTTTATTTCCAACTCAACTCCCAGTCACGTCCTGCAGGCTTCCCAGGTCACCACATCTCTGTATACTTCTGCTGTGAGCGCAGAGGAAATCGTGCTGGATTACCTGTACAAGGAGAGTCTTAGCATTCGCTTAGAGTGAGAAAGTCCACGAGACAACTATCATCTGATGTGGAGAAGACTGCAGAGTAATGATCAGAGAAGCGCAAAGGACTATGGAAGTGCTTTTTCGGAGTTTATTAGAAGTCTGCAGTTAACACAAATGCTGGTTCTCTCTGATTCTCAAGTGCGCAATTTGGCTCTGACAGCCTCACTTACAACTACACCTTTGCTCTCTCGTCATATAGTTCCCTATCAGAGCGACTTGAACTTCACACTTCAATACATCGGCAGATGAGTGAAGCCTTCTGGCTGCGACCTCATTGCCATCTTCACAGACCCACTCACTGCCTACTACATCTTGGCCGCCTTCCAAAGCAAGAGGATGGACAGAGGGGATACACCTATGTCCTGTCCAGGAAGCAGCTCTGTACCGCTATTTGCCCTACTCTATGTCGGGATTGTTTGTTTTTGGCGTCTTGATGGTAGGGGAAGGGCCTTGGAAGCCCGCTCTCTCCAGACCTATGAACAAGTGCAGCTCGAGCAACTAATAGCGAAATTGATCACGTCCCTGTCTTTACCTCTATTTCTATACTGTTTGTCCAACTCCGTCACTCTCGAAGTGGCCACTTCTCTCCTACCGAATCAACAATACGCGCCTGCAGTACCAGGCCATGTGAGCGAACTCCCTTCCCTGAA
>Ga0247837_1010810_pt1 | contig 10219 bp, 6 predicted proteins | sample LaCtaG_2_FD_187115 | JGI IMG/M metagenome (GOLD analysis project Ga0247837, IMG submission 187115) | Freshwater microbial communities from meromictic Lake La Cruz, Castile-La Mancha, Spain - LaCruzMarch2015_14.5m | ecosystem: Environmental > Aquatic > Freshwater > Lake | place: Spain: Castile-La... | reverse complement strand
GAACTTGAATTGCAAGAAAATAGAATTTTTCTAGACTATTTGACAGAAGAAGTTTGGAGTCAATTTTTAGAAAAGTTTCAAGAAGCACTTATCAATGAAACGGTGCAATGGGAAATGTGCTTAAGATTTTCTAGTTCTTCTGTTTTTTGGTTTGCTATGAGCCTTTCTCCTGTTTCTGATGATAGTGGAAATGTATTAGGTGTTTGTATCAGTATGATTGATGTATCAGCCAGGAAATTGGCAGATGAAAAATTCCAGGGTCAATATTTAGAAATTGAAAATACCAATAAGGAACTTGATAGATTAATAAAAATATTAAGTCACGATTTAAGAGCACCTATGAATTCTGTTCATGGATTAATTTCTCTAGCAAAAGATGAAAAGAATCCAGAAGAGTTTCATAATTATTTGAATATGATGGAAAAGAGTCTTAAAAAGTTGGAGACTTTTACAAACGACATTATTTCTTCACTTAAGAACAGGTCTGTTGTTAAAGTGGAACCTTATAACTTTAATAGATTAGTAGATGAAGTAATTGAAGAGTTGAAATTTGCAGATGGAACATCATCAATTGAAGTTAGTAATGAGATTTTAAATCCAATACAAGTTGATATAGATCCTATAAAAATCAGGATAATTTTAAGCAATTTAATTTCTAATGCCATACGATATCATGATGATGCTAAGAAAGATAAGTTTATTAGAATTAGGGCAGTTAAACATCCATTTTTACTTGAAATAATTGTAGAAGATAATGGGATAGGAATTGCAATTGAGAACCAACATAGAATTTTTGATCCTTATTTTACAATAGGAAATCATTCAGAAAGTAATGGACTTGGACTTTCCAATGTAAAAGATACTGTACAACAACTAAGAGGAACAATTGATTTGGATTCTTTGCTTGGCAGGGGAAGTACCTTTAGAGTTGATATCCCAATTGGGTAGATTTATAATTGAAATCCTAAATGCTGTATTAACAAAATTTCTCGGAACTCGATTTACGATATAAAAAAAGGGCTGCTATTAAACAATAGCAGCCCTTTTTTCGTTTTGATAATTACTTTATCAATAAGCGTTTATTTATTTTATTTAAACCATGATTGATTTCAACGATGTAAAATCCTTTACTTAATTGATGAAGTGAAAGAGGAGTACCTTGATGGAATTCCTTCTGAAATACCAATTGCCCCATTGAATTGTAAATTTTAATTTCTCCTTTCGCAAGACCATTAACGTTTAAATAATCAGCTGTTGGATTTGGAAATAAACTAACTGCTTGTTCTTGATTATTATTAAATCCAACTGTACCATCTACTAAGATTGTTAAAAATGAAGTGTCGGCACAACTAGCATTGAATGCAATACAAGAAACATCATAAGTGCCTTCTTCCAAATAAGTATAAGTCGGATTTTGTTCTGTAGAACTATTCCCATCACCAAAATCCCAAATATAGCTTTCAGCATTTGTTGACGTTGAAGTAAAGTCAATTGTTGCATTATTTATCAAAACAACCTCTGAAGAAGCATTAATAGACACCGAAACAGCAGGTGAACTTTCTATTGTTACTGAAATTCCATAATTGGTGTTGTCTTCAAATATAAAATTCAATACATAGATACCCGACATTAAATTTTCGAAACTTAAATTGCTGATATCGGTTCCGCTTTCAATAACATTGTTTGAATCATTCAATAACTCAACTTGAGTAATTTGCGGATTGCTAGATTGTAAAGAAATAAAACCATCATTTCCGCTGCAAGATTCATTCACACTTTCTACATAGATTTCTGCATTAGAAAAGTTAAAAACCGCGGCAGCTCTATCGCCTGCAGCAATTAAACCATTCAAATTTTCTGAAGCCAATAATGCAAAAGTAAATGAAATCGAATCTCCTGGTTGAATAGTGTTTAAACTGGCAGAAATCAAATTTGAAATGTCTCCAATTTGAGAATTGTCGCGTGTTACAGTACCTGATAATGCATTGAATTTTTCAGCAGGAGAAAATCCATCATATAAATTCGGGCTACCAGAAATTCCATCACTATTAAAACAATAATGACCTGCAACAGTGCCAGAAATTAATTTAACACCAGCGTATAAACCGTTATTCTGGGTGTTAAAAGCATAGCTCAATTTTTCTTCATTATTGTACGTTGATTTATTGGTACCAGCATTTTCAATGTCCCAATCTGTAAAAAGTCCTGCAGATAAATTTTCGGTAACAGCATTTCCAATATTTTTTACTGTATAATTGAAAAGAATAAAATTACTGTCTGCAGGAACAGTTGATGCCCAGGCTTTCTCTGTAATTTCTAGCCTATTTACAGAAGCGCTATCTGTGTGATATTTAGATTTAATTTCAACGTAATTGCTGTTAACAGGATTGATGTTTTTTACACTGCTTACCCTTACAAAATCTGCATCATAACCAGGAATAACAGAAGCGTAAGCATTGTCAGCTGTTCTAGAACTGCTGCTACCAATCATAAAGCTCATTGAATACATCAGCGTATTTGAATTTTTATAAGAGATTCCTATTCCATCTGTTGCATAATCGGAGTTGTAGCCAATATTTCCACGTGAAGTTATGGTAGTAGCAATGTCGTTTATTGCTAAATCGATATAGTCTTTGTTCACTTTTAAGGTGATGTATTCGAATGCCGAATATGCAACATCAGTATATGTAATTTTAAAAACGAGCGTAAGATTTACGGGAGCTCCCGGCAAAATTGCAAAAACAAAAGGATTACTTGTATTCGAAACCTGAGATAAAGTATTGATGTTTCCTCCATTAAAGTTGTTACTTGTGATTGAAATATATGGAGAATCACAAGTAATAACTGCGTTAATAGAATTTGTTGGAGCCAAGTAATTAAAGAAATTTCCAAGAAGGCTCACAGTATCTCCGGGTTCTGCAAAATTGTTTCCATCATTATCTGCAATTGATACTTCTTCAAAATGAACAGAAGGTATTAGAGGTCCATTAAGTGCTCTTTGCATGTTTAATCTGCCAGCACCTAAATGATGGTAGAATCCTGAATTCCCAGCTAATTGGTAAATGCTTGTATCGGCTGTTACTCTTAGTCGTTCTGCAACTTGAAGTGCATTGTATTGCGGGAAATGGCTTTTAACCAATGCTGCTGCACCAGCAACTAAAGGAGATGAAAAAGAAGTTCCGGAACTTTCTTGATATCCATTAAATGGCCAACAAGACCAAACAAGTTCACCAGGAGCAACAATGTCTAAGTCGGGACCATAAGTTGAACCTGACCATTTTACGTCGGTTGCGCCAGTTGCTCCAACATTAAAAACGAAAGGGTAAGATGCAGGAAAATATGATTCATTCAATCCGCTATTCCCAGCTGCTGCAATTACTAAAGCACCGAGGTTTATAGTTGCATATCTAATAACATCTTCACCCATTGGTGTGTAAAAAGTACTACCCCAACTAGCGTTAATTATTTGTGCTCCTCTATCGGCTGCATAAGTAATTCCTTCATATCCGTAATTAAATCCATTCTCATCATCAATTCTAATCGGAATGAATTTACAATTGTATGCATTTCCTGCAATTCCTAAAGAATTGTTTGCTGTTGCAGAACACATTCCTGTGGTGAACATACCATGTGGAGATAGCGTAGCTGTTGGGTCGTTAGAGTTTAAAACTGAATTCCATCCTCTAAAATCATCGGTATAACCATTGTTATCGTCGTCTATTCCGTTTATTGGGTCGGCATAGTTGTATTTTACATTTGCTAAATCTTCATGTGTAAATTGAATTCCTGCATCTGTTATTCCAATAAATACGTTTGTGTCGCCTTGTTCAATGTCCCAGGCTTCAAAAGTTTTAATTAAAGCATGATGGTATTGCTGAGAAATTTGTGAATCGTTAGGAGTAAACATTGGTTTGTTTATATATCTCGGCTGCGCCCATTCAATGATTCCAGATTTGAATAATCGTTCCTCAATTTTTCTAACATCAATATTATTATTTGTTTTTAATTGATAAATGAGACTTAAATCTGCCAATGCCTCACCGTATTCGTTTACTTTCTTACGTGGAGCTATAGAAGCAGGGAAGTTCTTAATTAAGTTTCCTCCTCCGCTTTCTTGAATGATAGCGGCAATTAATGGATGTATTGAAGTTGAATTTTCAAAAGCAATTCTTTGGTCTTCTTTAACTTTAAATATCAATTGATTAGGGACATAATCAGCTACCTGAACATGCTTAGGAATAAGGTATCTCTGTGCTTTTGAGAAAGTAGAGAAAATAAGTAAAAATGCAGAAAACAAAAAGTATTTATTTGTCATTGTGCTCAATTTAAATTGTTTTAGTTTGTAGAAGATTTAGGTTTAATCTTCACAACTAATTAACTCAAAAGCAAGATTTTGGTTTGCTTAAATCTTTGTTTAAACTTACAAATAGTTTTATTCTTTCCAAAGAAATGGAAAAAGCAATAATGATAAAACAAGTACAACCATATTTAAACTCAATAATGCGAGAATATATGGTTGTTGAACACTATGAGCAAGACCATCGGCTGCATTTTTAGAGAATCTAATTAGAATCAATAACATGGGCAAAATAACCGGAAAGCTAAGAATGGCCATTAAAGTTGCATTTTGATTTGTTTTTGAGGCAATACCTGCAACTAAAGTTAATGTGCTCGACAAACCTATACTTCCAAGCATAATTCCCAGTAAAAAATATGGATGGTCTTGAACTGGGTTTCCGATAAGCAAACTATAAAATAAGTAGCCTAACAAAGAAATCAACAACATAAGAAATGCGTTATAAATTATTCGAGAAATAATTACAGCATGAGCTGAGGTAAGGCTGTAGTAGTATAATAATTTTCCTTTGCTTTCGGTGGAAAAACTTTTGGAGGTTGCGTTTACAGAAGTAAACAAAATGATTATCCAGAATAATGCATTCCATGTTGGAACATTTATAACTTGCTTAAAAGACAGGTAGCATACAAAAATGGTCGATATCACATAGAGCATCAGTCCGTTAATGGCGTATTTCTGTTTCCATTCTAAGGAAATATCCCTTTTTAAAAGTTGCACTACTTCTTTGTATAAATTTTTATTTTTCATTCAGTGCACAAGTTATGTATTTTACTCCATGCAAGCGTATTGCTTTAAATAATTTCATTTTATTTGTATAATGAAATTAGACATATTAGCTTTTGGGGCCCACCCAGATGATATAGAAATCTCTATTGGGGGAATGCTTATATCAGAAGTATTACAAGGTAAAAAAGTAGGGCTTGTTGATTTAACAAGAGGAGAAATGGGAACGAGGGGAACTCCAGATATTAGAGATATTGAAGCTAAAAATGCAGCTGATATTATAGGTGCTTCAGTTAGACATAATCTTATGTTGCCTGATGGGTTATTCGAAATATCAAACGAAAACAAGATGCTTATAATTGAGTTGATAAGAAAGTATAAACCAGATATCGTAATAACAAATGCACCATCCGATCGCCATCCAGACCACGGAAGGGCTGCGCTGTCTCGTCCTGAAATAAGTTGACACAAAATCAGCTTATCATGACAAAAACAATTGAACAAAAGAAAAGACGAAGTCAACGAGATTATAATTTAGGCTTTAAATTGAGCGTTGTATCTCAAATTGAAAAGGGCGAAATGACTTATAAACAGGCTCAAAACGCCTATGGTATACAAGGAAGAAGTACGGTTTTGACATGGTTAAGAAAACATGGTACTTTAGACTGGTCAAATCCAATTGATCATACTATGAAAGCTTCATCTAAACCTTTATCACCAGCACAAAAAATCAAACAGTTAGAGAAAGAACTTGAAGATGAGAAAATCAAGAATTCGATCTTAAACTCAATGATTGATGTTTTTGATAAGCAATATGGTGCGGGCCTGCGAAAAAAGTTTTCACCCGAACAATCCTCGAAAAACAACAAAAAAGAGAAGTAAGTTTATCTCGCTGTTGTCGGTTGTTTGGGCTAAGTAGGCAAGCTATTTACCAACGTGTTGAGCACTCGAAAGTCCGTTCAAAAGAACTGAACAAAGTAAAGGAGTTTGTATTAGATCAACGCATACAGCTACCCAGGCTTGGAACTAGAAAGTTACATTATTTATTGAGTGATATCCTTGAGGAAAGTCAAATAAAGATTGGCAGAGATGGACTGTTTGATTTACTCAGAGCAGAAGGAATGCTTATTTTTCCTAAGAAAAACTACACTAAAACAACGAACTCAAAACACTGGCTTAGAAAACATCCGAACTTAATCAAAGAAATCAAGCCCCTGATGCCTAATGAGGTTTACGTTAGTGATATAACCTATGTGAAATCCAAAGAACGGACGCACTATTTATCATTAGTAACGGATGCTTTTAGCAGAAAAATAGTAGGTCATCATCTCAGCGATGATATGAGCGCAGAAAACGTGGTTAAAGCACTTAAAATGGCTAACAAAAACAGAAATAAGGAAAAACAGACCATTCATCATTCTGATAGAGGGCTTCAATATTGCTCATGGATTTATCAGAAAGAGCTCGAAGAACAAAACATTGTTCCATCTATGACTGATGGATATGACTGTTATCAAAACGCCTTAGCAGAAAGAATCAATGGCATTTTAAAACAAGAGTTTTTAATCTATGAGTGTAATACTGGGAAAGAGCTTGATGTCTTGATAAAGCAATCTATTTACCGCTACAACAATCTAAGACCACATCTAAGTTTGAAAATGAAAACACCAAATTCAATCCATAAAAAAAACTGCGAAACAAATCTCGCAGGTTTTTCATAGTTTTACATACTAAATCTGTCAACCTATTTTAGGACGGGTCAATTGTAAATTATAATTAGTGTTTTACAACTAATTTCTTACTTGATTTCTGGTTTCCGTTAATCACATTAACGATGTAAATACCGTTAGCTAAATCAGAAGTATTGATAGAAATGCTTTGTTTTCCTGGTAGTGTATTTGTGTTAGCTACATTTAAAACATTTTGTCCTAAGATATTTGTAACTGAAATATTTACATTTCCTACTGAAGCAACTTCGAAAGTCAATGAAACTGTTTCATTAGCTGGATTTGGAACCAAGTTAAGCGCCAAAGTATTTTTTTCAACTTTGCTAATTCCTACATCTGTTAAACCTTTGCTCAAACCGTAGTAAACGATATCATTCGAACCATACTCATGAACGGTAGCATCTGCAATTGTAACTGCGCTTCCAGGAATGAAGTCACGTTGATAAATCATGTGGATATTATCGTCAACGCGTCTTGCAATTGATGGGAAAGCATATTCTGCAAATTGATCGAAGAATAAATCTTCTCTACCAACAACATCAACTGGATCTACCCAAGTAACGCCACCATCAGTAGATTTTGTAACATAAATATGTCTTAAGCTTGGGTTAGCTGCGCTAGATGCGTAAACATAAGCATCACCTTCTTTAGAAGCAACATAACACAAGTAAATTGTTCCGTCAGCATCAATACCACTAGATACGAAGCTAGATAAACCACAGCCGTAAGGAGTAACATTTGGTGTTACACTTGTATAACTAATGTTTACTTCTAATTCCCCTGAACCATTATCATCCATTGCACCTGCAATATCAACTGGTAATTCATCTGGTGCAAAGTTTTCATTCCAATACATAATTCCGTTAGTTCCTGGATAATAACTATAACCATCTGCAACATCATCGTTAGACATATACATATTTCCGAACCATACATGTGCAACATCATTATTGTCAATCAAAACAGAGAAAGTACCATCATTAGATAAAACTCTTTCAGGCTCCCAAGTTAATGGAGTTATTGTTACCACTTCAACTGTATCAATTAAAGTATCTGGTGCTGGCGGGGACATTTGCGTAGTATCAACTTCAAATACAATTGTAGTATCATATTGAATAGTAATTGTTGTGTCAAAAGTAACTCCTACAGAATCAACATCTCCATCTCCATCTAAGTCTGTAATTTGCTCATTCCATGGTGTATACTCATCAGGGAAAGGATTAACAATTCTATTTGTCCAGTTTTGACCATTGTCAATAGATTTCCACATAGAAACTCTTGAATTTGAATTTCCTGCAACAATAACAACCGTGTTTCCTTTTGCATCAATAGCATAAGAATCACCACCAAAACCATCGAAAATAGTAGAATCAACTCCTGGAAGCACTCTCATCACCTGATCGAAAGTTTGTCCACCATTTGTTGAGCGGTTATAAATTAATGCACCATTCATACCTTGGTAAGGAGAACCAGTAAAAGTTCCGCCTGATGGCACAGTAACAGCAATAGAGTGAACAGTTTTACCATCTTGGCCGCCAACAGCCAAACGAGGCCATAACAATGGTTGTGCTGTTTCTTCTTGAAAAATCCAATTTTCTCCTGCTAAAGAAATATTTCTTGAAATTTCTAATGCATCAATTGATGTTTGGTGCGCAATGATGATGTCTCCAACACCATTTACTCTACCAATTGAACCAAAACCAGTTCTAACGGGTTCTATACGCTCAACATTTCCAGCGTCAGTGTAGCCTGGTAACTTGGTCCAAACTCCATCAATTCTTTGGTGATAGCCCATACCTCTATTTGTCCATGAAGTATTACTTTCATTACTAGTAGTCCATGTTGTTGAAATAGTTCCATCAGTGTTATTTAAAATTCTGGTAGGAATAGAGTTATTGGTTTGCAAATCGTAATAAGTAGCACCAATAATAACTTCTGTTGGGATTTCTCTGTTATTAGTCGCAGTAACTAAAGGATTTACTTCAGCAAAAGGGAAAATCGGGTATTCAGTTCCAATATTGTGATTAAGCCTAGGGCGCAGTTCCTTCTTAAATTGGATGGACTTCTTTGCCTGTGCAGATTTGTTTGCTTGCCCTAAGGCTGAATCAGATGCTATGAGCACCAATGCAGCAGAAAGCATAGTGAGTAAAGTTTTTTTCATGAGTAGTAAATAAATTTTAGGCGTGTAAAAACGCAAACTTAAACAAAAAAGGATTTCAAATTATTAATTTGATAATTTTTATGATATCTCAAATTAACGTTATTTTTTCTTTACCTCATTTATCCAAATGGCAAAACTCAAAAATTTGAAAATTCTTCCATTATCATGATTGCTCTTGGGAGAGAAAAAGTTTTTGTAGTTCTTTTTTAAAAGTTGAATATTCAAGTAAGGTTTAAGTTCTTCATTAAAATTATCGAAGAAACTACCTGAAATTTCATTTAACCATTTATTGTTTGGAGTAGCATATCCTAATTTATCGTTCCTATTATAAATTGCAGCAGGAAGTATATTTTTAGTTGCATCTCTTAATAATTGCTTGTTTTTGCCAAAACCGATTTTGTAAACTTCAGGGAGATTAAAGACCGCTTCAATTAATTTATGGTCATCAGCAAATGGCGTTCTCGCTTCAATTCCATGCCACATGGCGCACCTGTCTTCGCATTTTAAATACGATTTCAGCGAAGTATTCTGCATTTCATCTGCTAATTTTTGGTTTAGGTTAGATGAAATATTATTTGAATGATTGAATCTTGCAGTGTTGTTTTCGAAAAAATCAGCATTTAAAAACTTTAAATCTTCAAAGTAGTTCCTATAAACCATTGATTTTACAGAACCTGACAATTTATTCTGGTGGTTGTAAATTAATTGTTGCTTTAAATGAAACGTTAAGGCTGATTTTCCACCATTATGCTTTATTGCCGAAGCAAAATCAATCCAATTAAGTCCTTTCCAGAAGAATGAGTTGTGTTGTGCATATCCACCAAATATTTCATCTCCTCCTTGTCCATCTAGCACTACTTTAATTCCAGTTTCTTTCACCTTTTTTAGAACACTATATTGAGCATAAGTACTTGTTGACCAAATTGGAATATCCTGACAAATAGTTAAATCGACAAGTTCAGAAATTAAATTTTCAGCTTTTGGATATACAAAAAACTGATTTGTATTGTTATGTTTTGCAACAATTTCAGCAAATCTAGACTCATCAATAGATTCGTTTGGAAATGAAGCCGTGTAAACATTTATGTTTTCCTGAGGAAGAATTTTTCTCATCATTCCAACAATTGCAGAACTGTCTATTCCTCCACTTAAGCAAGCTCCAACAGGAACATCTGAACGAAGTCTGATTCTTACAGCGTCTTCAAAAAGGCTGTCTACTGCTTCAACTGCTTGTTCATATTTTTTTGAATC
>Ga0247837_1010800_pt1 | contig 10228 bp, 6 predicted proteins | sample LaCtaG_2_FD_187115 | JGI IMG/M metagenome (GOLD analysis project Ga0247837, IMG submission 187115) | Freshwater microbial communities from meromictic Lake La Cruz, Castile-La Mancha, Spain - LaCruzMarch2015_14.5m | ecosystem: Environmental > Aquatic > Freshwater > Lake | place: Spain: Castile-La... | reverse complement strand
ACACGCGGAGTTGGGCTACACGGAAGATAATGTGATGCTTACGGCTCAGCACACGCATAGCGCTCCAGGAGGATATTCCCATTTCGGATTGTACAATATGGCCGTTCCGGGCTTCGTGCCCGAAGTGTACAAAACCATAGTTGACGGCATTGTAAATGCGATTATAGAAGCCGATGCCAGCGCTGTTCCAGCCACAATTAAACTTGCAAAAAGTGAAATCGCGCCAGATAAAGAGGTAGGGTTTAACCGCTCTGTGGGCGCCTACAACCAAAATCCCGAGGTAAAAAAAGTGGCAGAAGATGAATCTCAGTATGCTGTTGATCGCAACATGCTCTTGCTTCGATTCGATGACCTACAAGGCAATCCCATAGGCACGTGGAATTTTTTTGGCACCCACACCACCAGCATCAGCAACGACAACACCTTAATTTGCTCTGATAATAAAGGATATGCCGCACTTTTTATGGAAAAAGCGCTCCGCAAAGAAGGAAAGCCTCAGGAAACCGTTTCTGTGTTTGCACAGCGAAAAACCGGTGATGTAACGCCAAATTATGTTTGGGACAAGAAAAAAAGTTGGACACGTGGCAAATTCGAAGATGATTTTGAAAGTGCTCGCTACAACGGAAATCTTCAATTCGAGCATGCACTTGACCTATTCTCCAAGGCATCAAATGAAAAAAGTATTCCGCTCCAAATAGATTGTTCCATTGCGTGGGTAGACTTTCGCACCACCATTGTTGACCCTGAATTTGCCTGGGGCGACCCAGATGCTCGAACCGGACCTGCTTGCCATGGAGTGAAGTTTTTTGCTGGCACGAAAGAAGGTCCTGGCATGGCAAAACCACTTGCTGCATTGGTCACTGCATTAAGTCGCGGTTTCAAAGCCTATGAACTTATGGCTGCCAAAAAAATGCCCAAAGAACAAGCGGATAAAATCTATCTGAAATATAAAGTTCAAGGGAAGAAAGACATCCTTTTAGAAGCTGGCGAACGAACTATTCTAGGCACGCAAGACATCAAGAATCTAGTTGTTCCAAAATGGGCAGATGGCACAATAGCTGCCTTCAAGCGCTATCACGCCAATGGCAGCCTAGGCAATCAGCCTTGGACACCACAGGTTTTACCGCTTCATCTTGTGATTATTGGCAATTTGGCATTTGCTGGCATTCCTGCCGAAGCCACCACAATTGCTGGGCAACGTATCGAACAATCACTTTTGGAAATTCTCAGAGACCGCGGTGTAACAGAGGTAATCGCAACCACCTATTGCAATGCCTACTGCGGCTATGTTACCACATATCAGGAATATCAAACCCAACACTACGAAGGTGGACACACCGTATTTGGCGAACATACGCTGGGCGCGGTGCAAACCAAATTTAAGCAACTAGCATTAGAGATGTTAAAGCCGAAAGACGAGCGAATCGCTATTGACGAAGGCCGCCCAGCCACATTTACCAAAGAAGAACTGGCATTGCGTTCGTTCAACGTAAAATCGAGAAGGCGCCAACTTAAAGGTCAAATGCCAACAGAAACGAAAGACAACAAAAAGGCATGAGTATAGCCCCCAAAACCTACGCCTACTATCGCGACATCGTAAAGGGAAAGCAGTTTCCACTCGCTTATGTTGACCTTGACCTATTTGATGCCAACGTGACCGAATTAGCCACTATGGCGCAGAGCAAAACCATTCGCATTGCATCCAAAAGTGTGCGTGTGCCTGCCTTGTTGCAGCGCATCCTTAAGCATTCATCGGTCTATCGGGGACTGATGTGCTACTCACCCCGCGAGGCTGTGTTCCTCTCGCAGCAAGGTTTTGACGACCTATTGATGGGCTATCCGGCATGGAACGAGCTGGACATTCTTCCCATTATAGATGAATTGAAAAAGGGCAAGACCATCATTTTGATGATAGACCGCCCAGAGCACATCATCCATCTCGACCGCATCGCTAGGCGCGAAGGCATCCGCATTCCTATTTGCATGGACATGGATATGAGCACCGACCTTCCAGGACTGCATTTCGGAGTTTGGCGGTCGTCCGTTTTCGGAGAGAAAGAAGCTGTAGAACTTGGTAAGGTTATTCAAAAGCACGACAACGTAGAATTGGTGGCCGTGATGGGCTACGAAGCGCAAATAGCCGGCCTTGGCGACAATGTGCCTGGGCAAGGCGCCATGAATGCAGTTGTCAAACTACTTAAAGGTCGCTCGGTGAAAGAAATCGCGCAGCGAAGAAAAAGCATAGTTGCGGCTCTCACCGCCATGGGATTCAACCTCCGCATTGTGAACGGTGGTGGCACAGGCAGCATGAACACCACATGCAAAGAAGAAGAAGTGTCCGAAGTGACCGTTGGCTCTGGTTTCTTCAGCCCGGGTCTGTTCGACAACTACGGCCATTTCAAGATGCAGCCTTCCGCTGGCTATGCCATCGAGGTAGTCCGTCAGCCCAAGCCCAACATCTACACCTGTCTTGGTGGTGGTTATGTGGCCTCGGGTGAGATTGGTAAATTGAAGCAACCCAAGGTTCATCTGCCGGTAGGTGCAACGCTTATTGGGCAGGAAGGCGTGGGCGAAGTGCAAACACCTATCAGCTATTCGGGCAACGAACTTGCTTTGGGCAGCCCTGTATTCCTGCGTCATAGCAAGGCTGGAGAATTGTGCGAGCACTTCAATACGGTGCATCTCATCTCGCAAGGAAAAATTGTAGACGAAGTAAAAACCAATCGTGGATTTGGAGAGGCGTTTCTCTAAGCCGTCTATCTTTGCCCCATGCAGTTGTTAAAAGGAAAAGTTGCGTTGGTCACAGGAGGTACACGTGGCATTGGCAAAGGCATCTGTTTAAAGCTTGCCGAACATGGAGCAACGGTGGTGTTCACATACCAGTCTAGCGAAGAAGCGGCAAAGGCTGTAGAAACCGAACTGTGTGGAATGTGCGTTACTGCCAAAGCCATTCGTTCAGATGCTGCTAAATTGGAGGAGGCAGAAAAACTCATTGAAGACATCACTGCTGAATTTGGAGCCTTGCATATTGTGGTGAACAACGCAGGCATCACCCGCGACAACCTATTAATGCGAATGAGGGAAGAAGACTGGGATGATGTGATAAACACCAACCTCAAATCCGTGTTCAACCTCACCAAGTCTGTGCAGCGCATCATGCTAAAACAGCGTGAAGGAAGCATTATCAATATGAGCAGCATAGTGGGAATTGAAGGCAATGCTGGACAGGCAAATTATGCTGCAAGTAAAGCTGGTATTATTGGCTTCAGTAAGAGTATTGCTAAAGAGCTCGGTTCGCGAAATATTCGTTGCAATGTGATTGCTCCCGGCTTCATCGAAACTGAAATGACCAATGCACTTGACCCAAAAGTGGTGGAAGAATGGAAAGCTTCTATTCCTTTGAAGCGCGCAGGTACTACCGAAGATGTGGCCAATTGCGTTCTTTTTCTCGCCAGTCCGTTGTCGTCCTATGTTACTGGACAAGTAATTCCTGTTTGTGGAGGAATGCTGACCTAGCGTATGGAAATAATCTTCCAATATCCTGCATGGTTCGTCATCTTTTGCCTTTTGGCAGGAGTTGGCTATGCGTTGGCCCTGTATTTCCGCGACAGCAAGACCTCTGAATTTGCGCCTTGGGTGGTGCGTCTGCTTGCGTTATTGCGCGGGTTATCGGTATTCATTATTGCTCTTCTGCTTATTGGCCCCTTGCTAAAAACCACCCAGAATAGAACGGAGAAACCAATAATTATTGTTGCCCAAGACAACTCCACTTCCGTTCTACTCAATGCCGATTCCATATTTTACCGCACCACCTATTTGGAATCACTTGAGAAGTTGCGCTTAGAATTAGGAGAAAAATACGAAGTGCACTCCTTCAACTTTGGAGGCGCAGTAACAGAAGGCGTTGCCACAAACTTCTCTGAAGCGAGAACCGATTTTTCTCAGTTGTTTGAAGAATTGGACAATCGCTACGCCAACCGAAACGTAGGCGCTGTAATTCTTGCATCGGATGGAATTTATAATCGCGGTGCCGACCCAGTGTATAGTCCGCTTAGAATAAAAGCCCCATTTTTCGCTATTGCCTTAGGAGATACTGCGGTAAAGAAAGATGTTGTTCTAGCCAAAGTAGACCACAATCGCTACGCCTATTTGGGCAACGAGTATCCCGTAGAAGTCACCATTGAAGCAGCGGAATTTGGCGGTCAAAATGCTCTGGTTCAAATTGCAGGAGATAAGGGCATTCTTTGGGAAGAACGGATTTCGATTTCGTCATCATCTTTCCGAAAAACATTACTCGCAACCTTAAAGGCAGACACTCCAGGGCTTAATCGTCTGCGGATAAGCGTTCAACGATTGAAAGGTGAGTTGTCTTATGCCAACAACACCCAAGATGTGTTTGTAGAAGTTTTAGACGGAAGGCAAAAAGTGTTGATTCTAGCCGCTGCGCCACACCCAGATGTTGCTGCACTGAAACGCTCCATCACTTCCAATCAGAATTATGAAGTCGAAGCTGAAATCGTAGGGAAAAGCGAAATTATTCCGGACAAATACGATTTGATTTTGCTGCATCAATTGCCGCAAACGGGCAGCGAGGGCAAGGCTATTGTGGAGCGCGTTCTGGCCAGTGATGTGCCAATATTTGTAATTGTTGGAGGAAAAACAGATTTGAATGCCTTTAATACGTTGGGTCTTGGGCTTCGCATTACTTCGGGAAGAAAAACCCAAAACCAAGTGCAGCCCTTGTTAGCAAAGGGATTCTCGTTGTTTGCGGTAGATGAAGAATTGCGCAGAATGCTAAGTCGCTATCCACCACTCAATGTTCCTTTTGGAGAATTCACCACAAGTGGGTCGGCTCAATCCTTATTTTCCCAACGCATTGGCAATGTAGAAACGGAACAACCGCTGTTGCTTTTCAATGATATTTCGGGGAGAAAACTTGGGATTTTGGCAGGCGATGGCATTTGGAGATGGCGAATGAAGGACTACCAAGACAACGCCTCCCACGAAGTATTTGACGGTATGCTCTCGAAAATGGTGCAATATCTCGCCCTAAAAACGGATAAAAGTTTGTTCCGGGTTGTGTCTAAAAATCGGTACAGCGAAGACGAACAGGTGGTGTTCAATTGCGAACTCTACAATGAAACCTACGAACCTTTGAATGAGCCAGAAGTGACTTTGACCATTCGTGATGAGAAAAGAAAAGAATTTACCTACACGTTCAACCGCACCGAAACCGCGTATCGACTAAATGTTGGCACGTTCAAAGCTGGTAATTACACCTACATCGCCTCTGTAAATCACGCTGGAAAAGTGCATGAAAGCAAAGGGCAATTTATGGTGGCAGCATTGAAATTGGAAAGCGTGAACACCTCAGCCGACCACAGTTTGCTCAATCGTTTGGCAACACAAGCTGGAGGAAAAGTATTCTATCCCAAAGAATTGGAAAAACTTTCAGCCATAATTCTAGCAAACGAAGATTTGCGAAATGTGATTTACGAAGAGACTTGGTTCAAAGAAGCCATTCACTTAAAATGGCTCTTCGCACTTATTCTGCTGCTGCTTAGCATAGAGTGGTTTGTTCGTAAACGCGGAGGAGCCTACTAATCACGACCCCAATTATTGAACTTGAACGGTGCTCAGTCGCGCCAAACAATCCCGCGTTTCTTGTTCCATCTTCTCTACAATTCCCTTCACGGTAAGGATTTCATCAATCATTTCTACCGATTGTCCTGCACACCATAAGGTTTTGTATGATGCAGGTTGCAGTGCATTTTCCAAGCGTTTCATTCCGCGAAGCTGAACGAATAGCTTGAAATATTTTTTGGTTTGCTTGTTCGTTGCCAGTTTGCGCTCAAACCAATTTTGACGAAGTCCAATTTTTTGGGCATAAGGCGTTTGGATGATGGTGCAAGGCGTTCCACTTATCTTATCGGTCATCACAATATCTTTCATTCCGTGGTCCACAATGGCATTCTTGTACCCATCGCCCACTTCAGCCTCGGTGCAAGCGATAAATCGGGTGCCAACCGAAACACCCGAAGCACCCACGGCAAGCATTGAAACTATACCTTCTCCAGTAGCAACACCGCCAGCCGACACAATGGGAACATTTGGAAATGCTTTGCGAAGTGCTGGAACCAAAATCTGTAATGGATAAGGCCCAGCGTGTCCTCCAGCGCCCTGACCTACGGCAATTATGCCATCGCATCCTAGGTCTACACACATGCGAGCGTGGTCCACATTGGTTACATCGCAAAACACCTTGGCGCCATAGCTGTGCGCTTTCTCAATTACATCCTTGGGGCTGCCGAGCGAGGTAATAAAGAAAGGCACTTTCTGCCGAACCGAAGCTTCCAAATGCTCTTCCAACATGGGATTTGTTTTCTGAACAATAAGATTGACCCCATAACTTCCAGTCACCTTATTTGCTTCTCGAAACGCATTTAACCGCTTCAACACCTCTTCATACTCGCCTTTATTTCGGTAATTGAGCGATGGAAAGGTTCCCATAATTCCCGCCCGCATTGCTTCTGTAACCATTGGTTCATTCGAAACCAAGAACATAGGAGCCATAATGAGTGGGAAATTGATTCCTAAAAGTTCGGTCAGTTCATTTTTTAATTTCATACGACTTGTAGATTTCGAATCATAGTTTATTTTTGGGATTCAGACGATTTGTATAAAACGTCTCAAAATTAACCCTAAAAGAATAGAACCATGAATTACCCTTTACCTTTAGACATGATGTATCGTTGGGAAAAAGAATCTCCCAATTTAGTATTTATGCGCCAACCAATAAATGGAAAATGGCACGAATGGACATGGAAGGAAACTGGCCAAGAAGTGCGGAAAATGGCCGCGTATCTTAAGAATTTAAATCTTGAGCCAGGTACGCGCATAGCGATGATTTCTAAAAATTGTGCGCATTGGATTATAAGCGATTTGGCCATTATGATGGCTGGCCACACAGGCGTTCCGTTGTATCCAAATCTTAATGCCGAAACAATTAGGCAAATTTTGGAGCACAGCGAATCGAAAGTTTTATTGGTTGGGAAATTGGATGGATGGTCCGCCATGCGTTCGGGTGTGCCGGAAAACGTTCAGTGCATCGCTTTCCCATTTTATACCGAACCTGGATATCCAGAGTGGTACGAATTGATGAAAAACGTACAGCCTTTGAGAGATGATGTGCATCGCGACCGGAACGACCTAGCAACAATTATTTATACTTCGGGCACAACTGGAATGCCGAAAGGGGTAATGCATAAGTTTCATAATTTCGGTTGGGCGGCCAAGCAGGCAATGGACGAACTTCAATTGAAGCCTCACACCCAGCGCTTCTTTTCATATTTACCACTCTGCCATATCGCTGAGCGTCTGTTGGTAGAAATGGGAAGTATTTACACAGGGAGCGTAGTGAGTTTTGCAGAATCACTCGACACATTTGCTAAGAATTTGGCGGAAAGTGAACCAACCGTTTTCTTGGGCGTTCCGCGAATTTGGAGCAAGTTTCAGCAAGGAATTCTCACCAAAATGCCCCAGAAAAAATTGGATTTGTTTTTAAAAATTCCAATTCTAAACGGTATTGTGAAGAAAAAAATCAAAGCAGGACTGGGATTAGCAAATGCTGAAAATGTATTTACTGGAGCAGCTCCAACTCCTGCAGCGTTAATAAATTGGTTTGCAAAACTTGACATAAACATTCAAGAAGCGTATGCCATGACCGAAAATTGCTGCTATAGTCACGTGACTCGCAATAATGCAATCAAAGTGGGTTTTGTGGGTCAGCCATTACCTGAATGCGAAGTGAAATTGAGTCCTCAAAAAGAGATTTTAATCAAGCATGAGGCAATGATGGATGGCTACTACAAGGAACCTGCCATGACTGCGGAAACCCTTGTAGACGGGTGGTTGCATACTGGTGATGAGGGATTTATTGATTCGAAAGGCTTTTTGAAAATTACTGGCCGTGTAAAAGATTTGTTCAAGACCAGCAAAGGCAAATATGTTGCCCCGTCTCCAATAGAAATGCGCATTTCTGCCAATGCTGATGTGGAGCAGGTTGCTGTAGTTGGCGATGGAATTCCACAACCAATTGTACTTCTAGTGCTTTCTGAAAGCGGAATGAAAAAATCGAAAAGCGAAGTGACCGATAGTATTCTTAAAACTATAGGTGAGGTGAATACTCAAATTGACCAGCACGAACAAGTAAAAGTGGCAATAATTGTAAAAACACCTTGGACAGTGGAGAATGAGCTTCTCACACCCACAATGAAAATTAAGCGAAACCCGATTGAAAAAATCTATCGTTCGCACTACGAGAAATGGTATGCCTCTAAAGATGCGGTAATCTGGGAATAGTTAAATTCATAGAATTGAAAGCCCGAAGAACTCCATGTTTCTTCGGGCTTTTTATTTTCAAGTCATCAACAGTGCTGTTTGTAGGTTCGAAAGTCAGAAACATCGTCACTTTTTCACCCAATAAACAGGTCTAATTGCGCACGAATAGTTTATCCCTACTTTAGCGCAGTATTAATTAGCCAATGAATGAGATTTTGCTCAGTTGTTATTTAAAGCCATTGACTGCGCGGTTGTATAGTGTAATGGGGATTGGGATTCTAGCTTTGCTAGTCTCGACAATTGTTTCTTGCGGTAACAGTGAGAATCTTACGAAGCCCGAGGCCATTAAAGAAGGGGTAATCATCTATGAATTGACCTATCCACAATTCAAGGAAGACAACATTTTCACATCCATGTTTCCGAACGAAATGGCGTTTAAGTTCAAGGACAATAACACCAAAAGTGAGCTAAAAACCTCTATGGCTGTGTTCAGTACCGCATTATTGGCAGAAAAAAACAAAAAAACACTAACCCATTTAGTTCGAATTGCCAGCAAATATTCTGGGCTGGTAATGGACAGCACACAAATTGTACAGGAGTACGGTAGAATGCCGGATGGCATGGTGATTACCCCCACAAGTAAAACCAAAACCATTGCAGGATACGTTTGCAAAAACGCTTTAATTACGTTTTCCAACGATACCACCAAAAATTTTGATGTGTATTACACCGATGAAATTGGCATAGAAGATCCCAATTGGTGTACTCCATATCACGAAATAAAAGGCGTGCTGATGGAAGCTACAGTGAACAAGTTTAACATCGATATGCACATGGTGGCAAAGAGTGTTACTGCCCAGAAATTTGAGGAATCCGAATTTCAAATCACTCAAAAATTTCAACCCATTACCGTGGAGGAAATGGCTGATATTTTCCAGAGTTTCTAACTCAAACGGTTATAATTTTCCCCATTTCAGTAGTTCGTATTTCCATTTTTTAATTAAAAAATGGAAAACGGTTAGCGCAACAGTGTTGTTAATAAGCCCAATCCTGATTGGGAAGGATGTCATCGAATTTTCTACTTTTGAAAACCCCTGAAAGATGGCTGAGCAGAAAGAAAAAACTAAAGAGAAAAAGCCGTCTGGTGAGCCTAGTAAGGGCTCTTCTCCATCAACACCCAAAGCATCTACAGACGGTGACCTAAAGAAAAGCACAGTGCTTGGACTGTTCCTTGTGCTTGCGTCTGTTTTTCTAGCGCTATCGTTCACTTCCTATTTGATTGACGGTTTTTCTGACCAAAGTCAATTGGCCAATTTGCAATGGACTGATGCTGAGGAGAAAGTAAACAATTGGATGGGGAAAATTGGTGCTTGGGTTGCGCACCAAGTGATGTATAATGGCTTTGGAGTGGCCGCATTTGCATTTCCATTTCTGTTGTTTGTTGTTTCCATGCGCGTGCTGCTGCGCAAATCGGTTATTTCCATCTGGAAAGCGGCATTGCATTGCATCTTTTTCTTGTATGTGTTGCCCCTTACCATGGGATTTGTGTCGGCAGCAAACCCAATGCTGAGCGGTGCTTTAGGATTTCAATATAACCGCTGGGCAACTTCTCTTTTGGGTAGCGCTGGAACTGGAATGATGATATTATTCGCATTTCTGGCATACGCAGCAATCGTATTTCATTTCTCGATAGAGTCGATTAAACCATTGTTACGCTACCTGTTTAAATCTGCACCCAAACCGGTTGTGCCTGCAACTGCTGCAGCTGCTGCGGGATTGGCCGCAACCGCTGCCCAAGCAAAGGATGCGAACACTGACCCATTTCTGCCAGTGCCCGATATAACCATCAAAACCAATGACCTTGATTTGACCACTGTGGCCGAAAATG
>Ga0247837_1010794_pt1 | contig 10237 bp, 7 predicted proteins | sample LaCtaG_2_FD_187115 | JGI IMG/M metagenome (GOLD analysis project Ga0247837, IMG submission 187115) | Freshwater microbial communities from meromictic Lake La Cruz, Castile-La Mancha, Spain - LaCruzMarch2015_14.5m | ecosystem: Environmental > Aquatic > Freshwater > Lake | place: Spain: Castile-La... | reverse complement strand
CCCAGTTTCTGCCACGCTCCGGCAATACTCGGCATTTCCCGCAGGATAACAACGCGCATTGCTTCCTGCCGACTGCGCGTTTGCCCGACGATGGGAGGGTTGGTTGAATCCGTTAGCGCGTTATGCAAATAGGCGTGGCGCTTCTCCCAGGCCGGATGATAACGGTCAATATCCCGTTCCCGGGCGTGCCAACGCAAGAAGCCCCAATTCCTTTTCTCTCCGCAAAACGCCACGGGCATGCTTTGCCAAGAAAGTCCCCACTGCTGATGATCAGTGTGCGGCATGACCGGAAAGCGGCTCAGGCTGCCAATGCGAAAGTCGTTCTCGACCTGGGCGGTCGCTTCAACTCCCCCGTAACATGCAATCGTGATCTTGTTTTTTGCGGCAGATACGGAACCTGCAAGATCGTGCCACCCGTGCCTGTGAAAGAAGGATCCGAAGCTGAACATGCGCAAATGCGGGACTCCCTTGGCGTTTTGTAACGTTGCGTTCCAATCCTCAGCAGGTCTCACGAAACTGCGAAACGGCGAACTGGGTGTTGGATAAGTGAAAGCGTAGGTGCGGATCGCGGGAACACGGGGTCCTTGGGCATAAGCGTCCTCAATAGCCAATAGATCGCGAAGAAGCTCGGTGTAAAGTCGGCGCAGCCCTTCTGGCAGCCGACGTGCAATGAGCAGTAAGGAGGACAGCTCGTTCAGCATGATAGCTGCGTAGAGATCGCTCAGATGCTCTCCCCATCCCCAGGGACTGGTCCTCCAATACGCGCCACTCTCCCCCATGACTGAGAGAAGTGTGGAGTCAGGCTTGCGATCAAGAATCTCCTTGAGCAGCCACGAGCAGACCAAATCACCCAAGAACTTGTTGGGGTAAAATCCGGAGGCGTGTCTGACCTGCCGGTCAAACCACACGTCCATTGCCTCAAACATGTGGCGAAGGCAATCTCGGTTCCGACTATCGAGACGACCGGAATAACCTTGTTGAAGAACAATCAAATTCAAGCCGATAAAGAAAGCCGCGTTCGTGTCGGCGATATGCGACTCTTCGAAATACCAGCGGAAACAACCAAAGAAGTCGGACGTCGCTTCCCTTTCCTGCAAGCCCAGGAGACCTTCGAGGACAGGGGTGAGGAACTTTTCGACATCTCCTACGTCCGAAAGCGCCACCAACCGACAGGCTGCTTCCGGCCCGGAGTGCACACTCGACTCTTTTGATACACTTAAAGTGTGCCCCGGAGCGTCACTACGCCAAAGGCCATGAGACAATGAAAAACGGGATTCATCACTCCACGGAAATAGCATTTCGCGATTGGTTATCATTCGTCAAAAAACATTTGGAGATACGGCGATACCCTGAGTTGGCCCACGTTCCGCACCAGAATTCAGAGTCTCTTCGGGATGCCCCGAATTACACCGTAGGACGATCCAGACCTTCATGCGGGGTGCCCGCAATGCCGGCGGCAATGACGGATTGATTCAACAACGTCCAAACAATGCCGACGCGGCTCGCCTTGTGGCCGCAGGCAGCGCTGATCCAGGCGATTTGCTCAAGACTCTCTTCAAAATTCAGTATAGGTTGCATCTTTACCATTCCATTGGTACGCCCCTCTGAATCCCATCGCTTTCAACTCTTCCTCACCGACCGGCGCCATATGGCCATCGAGAAATGCCGCTATCACGCCGTAATCCCTTTCATAAAAAAGGCCGGGCGTTCCAGCGCCAGAGCTCCAGTAAAAGTTAAACCTGCCATGAAGCTGGTTCGGCAGCCTCGGCCAGAAGGTGCTCGCAAGCAGGGGATAAGAAGATGGGTTTTCTATGGTTATGTAATTGATCTTGAAATTTCCACCAGTGGTTGGAAGTGATGCGGGAAATGCAGCATTGATGCCGTAGGAAACATAGAAATCCCAATCACTCCTCTGGGCTACGGATTTTGAACGTCCAAAGTAGGGTGAGAAAAACACTGCTTTGTCTGGAATAGTGCCGCTTGCGTGGAGGTTGCGGGCGTAATTATTCTGCGAGTTACCTCCCCCTCCGGCAAACAAATCGAGTGTCATGTTGCTTTCGCCCATGTAAGCGGTCAGGCCTGCTGAAAGATTCCTTAAGTTGGCCATCGATTTGGCACGGTTAGCCGAGTCACGCGCCTTGCCGACGCCTGCAACAATCAGCGCCATTAGAACGCCAACAATCGCAACCACTACTAATACTTCGACCAAAGTGAAGGCACCAATTCGTATGAAGCGTGTTGAGTGGCGGAGGGGGATCATGGAATTGCCTTCTATTCTGACGCTGGGGACACATTCTCAACACCCCCCACATTCTTCCGCGATTTTAACTCGTTTTCAATTTGTAAAATCAGACTCGCGCACTGAGCGCGGAGCGCTATGAAGATATCTCCTCCCATGCCGTCCTCTATGGAAGGCGGCACGGGGATGGTCAATCCGGTAACAGGATCCACGTTGGGGAATGGAAGAATACTACCCGGCACTTTTAGGAGGATGCTCGCCTGAGAGACGAGTGCTTGTTCCTGCAAATCCAGCGAGAGTTTGGAAAATTGCGCTATAAGCGACTCAAGTTTGTGGAGATATTCGTAGTCAAAGAGCCCACTGCGGAATACCCACATACGCAGGGAGGGAAAGCGCTCATTGCGTTCGGCTCCCCAGTAATACGTCAATCCGCACGCAGCACCACGCGACCCCAGAACGGTTTCGTACCAATTCGTGTAGGGAAAACTTTTCAAATCCAAGGAGCGGGCGTCTCGATCACTCCATGAATGCACGCTGTAAATGAGATACCACTGATAGCCCCAATGCTGGGCGTGCCAGCCCTTCGTTCGGGCTAGCCACAGATCAGGAATGAAACCAAGATTGTTATCATACCATCCGGTCTCTCCTCCTGATTTCTTGATTTCGGAAATGCGTGCGCGCTTATCCTGGCCGAGCCCTCCGAACCAAATATCAAACAAGCCGGGAGGTGTACTTGCCCAGTCCTTACCCAAGGGAGCACCCGCGATTCTAAAGCGGGGAAACGCACTGCGAACGGAAGCCAAGTAGGTTTTGGTTGCTTCGATTTGCGCGCTTGGCGTTTCATCCCAACCATAAAAAAACAGATTGTCTTGGGTGAGTCCGACCTTTTCAACTTGGCCAAGAAACTGATTCACCTCCGACTGAAGTGACTTCGGGTCGCGCTTTTCTTTTGCGTAGCCCGACCAATTGATGACATTGAAATATTGTTGGCCGGCTTCGTGGTTATATTGAATAAGCTCAAGCGGGGCTCTCAGGAAGCCGCCGTAGATGTTTCCCGCGTCCATACCAAACCGAACCAAAGCACTGGCATCGGATGCATTATGAACGCCGCTAGTTGTTTTCAAGGTGAACTTCTCCGGCAGCGTGATTGGCAGCACCGATACAGTTAGCGAAATGTTTTGTGGGGTCACACCTTCTGCTTCTACCTTCGAAGTGATGGAATAATCACCCGGCTCGGCGTCTCGTGGAATACTGACTTCCAAAAGAAAGGCTTGGAGAGTGAAAGGCTTCACCTCAATCGGCGGAGGTGGAGATTCCCAGATGATATCGGCATACCACTGGTTCTCGAAGGATGGGGTTCCCGGTTTGGCCGGACCGATGTTGGCAAATCCAAGCGGCTTAATGCTGGCGGGGAGCCCGTTTTCACCGAGTTCGGCTTTGAGGTTACTGAGAGCCTTGGCTGTGGCAAAGACCACGATCTGCGTGCCGACAATCTCTCCCCTTGCTCCGCTGATGGCATGGTGGTTGTGAAATTCTGTGATCGGCTGGCCTTTGGCCTTGATGAAGGTCACGGGTGGAACCATCGCAACTCCAAAATCCAATGCAGATGAGCGGGTCATGCGCAATTGCATGACATTATGAAGCGCGGCGGCGTTTTGGTCGATTTCCGCTGTCAAAGAATTCAAAAGCTGCTGCCCTAGTGCATCGCGAGAGCTCACTTCCCGCCGGAACGATTCCAGCGACATTCTGGCAGCAGACACTTCGGCGCTCAAAGCCGCAAAGGCATCAATCTGTTGGGGGATGGACTGTGTCCCCATAGCGGCAGTCAAGCGTTTGTAGAAATCGGGAACAGGTTTGGCTTTGGCCAGCACGCCCGCAAAAGCTTCCCCCGTCTGCTCTCGAAAACGATTCGCGTTAGCAAGAGTGAATGGCTGCCCCGTGAATGTCTCTCCAATTTGCGCAACTTGCTTCGTGATAACAGATCGTTCCGCTTCTGGAATGTAGGTGCTAGCCAGAGCAATAGTCCGCTGGAAATTTGCGAAGTCGGCGCCGTGGTCACGGGTTACGGCAACGCGATCCACATACAGGTCGTAGTCGCGTTTGGGATTCCAAGCGAAGAAGTTAAATTCCCGGATCTTGGATGGATTAAAGGCTACACCTTTCTGATCGATTCCCAAGCGCTCGTGGATGGGGATGCGAACTTTAAGGGCTGACTTTGGAGGAATCACCACATGCAACGTGTCGGGACGCGGGCCACGCCCCGGATGAAAGACCATTCCTTGCGGTGCCTCCTGCGTGGCCAAATCGGGTAGATGACGGTCGGAAGGATTGAAATAATCAACTTCGAGGTGGGAGAATTCACCTAGATCAATTGCATTGGAGAGCTTGGTTTGAACACTCGGCCAACTCTGGCCCGCAAGAAATCGGATCTTCAGTGAAGACGTGCCAGTGGACGCCCAGTCGCGGGAGATGGCAGCTTCTGATCCCACCAGAGCCCAGCTTTTAAGCGAGTCTGAGCTCTCGAAGTCATCAATGACAACGACATGCGGGTCGAAGAATGATGGTTTTTGAGAAGCAATAGCCGGAATGCCCATCCACACAAACAGAGAGAGCAGAGCCAGAGTCCGCTTCATTGCTTGATTTTGCCTTTGAAAACGGTGACTTCATCGACTCGAAGATGAAGCGGGTCTCTTCCTGTCCCGATGTAGAGTCGGGAAATCTCGGATGGCATCGACAACTCATTCCCAGAGCGGAGATCCAATAATTCGCTGCTTGAATCAAGAACGACCTCGGCTTTTTCGCCTTGGTATTGAAGAGATACCCTGCATTGGCTCTCTCCGGTTCTTTGTATCGTTGTGGTTACCTCGACCGACTCATTGGGCGCCAGCCTGGAGAGTAGATCAGATGATGAAAAGCGAACCATGTTGGCACCAGCTAAAATGTTGGGGCGCTGCATCGAGACGGCAAAAACGGGGTTCGTTCCAGGAACCAACGGCGGCATAATGACTACCGCACTGGCCGCGTCTCCCAGACCGATCCTAAGAGATTCCGGTTTGAGTTCCGATTCGGAAAGCAGGGAGATCTTCCAAACAACTGCCACCCGGTCTCCAATCGCCAACGGTTGCGGCGCGATGTCCGCATAGGCCATGAGGAAGGAAGTATCCTCGGATTCCTCAAGGACAATAGAGTTGGCGACACCTGTCGCCGTAGGCGCTTTGCTTACCAGCCCACGACCCGGAAGCCACTGGGAATTCGAAATGATTTCGGGCTTCTCGCCAGCTTGAGCCGAAGAGATGGACGCGCAGTCAAAGAAGGAGAGCCCGATTAAAGCGATCGATAATTGTTTCATGTCATTCACCGTCCCAAAGATGTTCTTTCCACGACCGATCAGCCGCTATTCAGCTTCGAAGCACAATAAGCATCATACAAACTCCTCCATGAACTGCCCATGAGCCCGCAATCAAAAGAGGCGCTTCGATGCGGCTTTTTTAGCGAAAATTCCCTGGGAGGGTGCGGCTTTCGGGGAGTTCCCCCGAAAAGCGTTCTATTCAAGAGCGAAGACTTTTGCGGCGGAGCAGAGCCAGAGCCAACGCACCAGCACCCAAGAGCACTGCGGAGGATGGCTCGGGGACTGCGGTCACTTCAAACGAGCCCAATTGAAACTGATCGTTTGTCTCCGAGGTAGCAGTGTTAGTAATTCCCACAACAAAGCTGTTAAATGCGAATGTGTTGCCGGGCGCGGTGCTGTCAAAATTATAAGATATGGATGCCGCCGATCCCACCTTATAGGAAAACTGCATTCCGTCTGAAGCAATGCGAGTGAGAGTCATGGTCACCTCGGTAAAGTTAGTACCAAAGTTTTCACTCCGGGATTGGTTCCCTGGCGTGGTCGGAGATCCAGTGAAGCTCAAGAAGCTGCTGCTGGTGTTGTCTCGAACCGGCTGGGAGCTGGTGCCCCCTGGATTGAGTGCAAGCCAATAGCCAGTGCTAGTTGCCGGAGGGTTGACTGTAATATCTGCAAGGTTGTAAAAGCCTAAACGAAGGGTGTGTGCCAAGTTGGCTGGCGCAGTGGTAAAGCGGATATCTCCGGTGAAGGACACATAGTCACCCACATTCGTTAGATTCACAGCGTCGAAAGGAATTTTGACGTAACGCAAGCCCGTCGTGTTGCCGGTGACTTGGAGCGCATTCACGCCAGAGGACACATTCACGACTTGTACGCCCGATCCAGCCGCTTCACCACCTGCGTAGTAAGTCGTGCTATCAACAACCAAACTGCTGGCTGGTGATGCCGGACTCGGAGTGGTGACCGATGACCAATCTTCGCTGAGAAGAATCGCAGCCTGAGAATAAGACATGCCACCAACGAGGAGCATTGGCACAAGAAACTTTGCTGGTGCTGCAATTGAAGGGAGGTTTTTTTGGACGAAGCGATGAATTTTCATTTGAACTGAGTGGTTTTCACCTCTCACTTTGGAGTGCGATGCAATCGATTGAACTGATGAATAATTCGGCTCGCGAATTGTGTCAACATTTTTGTCAAACATATTTCTGGCTTTATTCCAGGAAACCAGTGTCCCCCCTGGGCCTTTGGGGAACATGCAGCCAATTGTACGGTTTCAGATCTAACTCAACGTTATCTCTCTTCTAAGGTAGTCCGGGACTTGGGGTGGACACCGTAGGGATCGTGCGGTCCGTCAGCCCTACGGGTGGAGGATCGCTGGATCAGAACTGTCTCGAAGACTCGCGGTGGTACGGCGAGTTTAGTTGATAGATTTTCGAACAGCATTTCGGCAGCGGCAGCTCCCATCCGTTTCATTGGCTGACGAATGGTGCTCAGGGGGGGATTCCATAGTTGCGATGTGAAGAGGTCTCCATGGCCCAACACCCCGACCTCTTCGGCAATTATTTTGCCACGTCGCTGCAAATTTTGAATGACCGCATATGCGAGAACGTCACGGGTTGCAAAAATGCCATCCAATTGCATAAGAACATCGACCTGAGATGCGATGCTGCTTTGGGATCCATCTGCGATCAATTTCCCTGGGGAACCCACCTCAAACACTCGCGGTTGCTTCAGTTGAAGCTTAGCCGCTTCGGAGAGGAAGCCAGTGAGCCGAGGGTAGAGAGCGTGATTTCGGTCGAGAGTGTCGCATACGATTCCAAGCTGCAAATAACCGCATTCGTGAAGATGGCGCGCAGCGAGTCTTCCCGACTCTTCCTCATCGCAATAGACCTGAAGAATTTCCGAACGTTTAGAATGGCGACCAATCAGTGCCACATGAACATCTTCGTCCACCAGTTCATCAATCCATCCTTTGGGAGCCCAATCCAAGGCACTGGTGATCATGCAAATTGAGTTAATGCTGTTTGGTCCCAACATTGAGCGTAAGGAGTCTAGCTCCTGTATTTTCTTTTCATAAAACGACGTGAGCATCGTCTGGAATCCTTGCGCCTCCATGCTCTGAACAAAACTTTCCGCGATCTCGCCGGCGTGGGGATCTCGAATGTGTCCGATCCCCAGCAAAACAACTTTTTTTTCTCCTTTTCGCAGTTGAGAAGCAAAAAAATTGGGGCGATAACTCAATCGTTGAGCCTCGTCTTGGATCCTCGTACGGAGGGCAGGGGAAAACTTTTCTGCTCTTTCCGAACTGCCCAAGCAAATACTCACCGTGCTGCGATGGACGCCCAAATTAGCTGCGATCTGTGCAAGGGTTACATTGGTCGCACCAGCTGCTTTTTTCATGATCTCATCAATTTTCTCTCGCGAAATTAATTTCTGCTGGTAATCCTCGCAAGTTCAATCGATTGACTTTCGTGCCAAGCAAATCACGGTTCATCTTGCTGCAGGTCAATTTCGACTCTGGATTTGAAGTGTGGAAAGCCGGATCCGTGTTGGACTTTTTCAACCCTCAGGCCAGTGGTTGTTAGCAACCTGCATTTGTATGGGCGATACGCACGGATAGAGTCCCAGAAATTTATGAACAGTCACGGTGACTCCTTGCTTGCTTCCCAGGCTGATTGGGCCGACATGCGATCTTGCAGTACTGATTCGCCTTGGTTTCTCTCTTGGCGAGAAGCCAATTCAGAGCGATGCGTGGCCCTTCTTGCGATTTCAGTTGGCCCGTTTGGCAAGGAAGGCAGGCGCATGCTGCATGTCTCGCGGAGAGTGTTGGGGCGAGTGCTTCAACTGGCGGTTGGATATCATTTGGAGCGTCGTGAGGAATTCGCGTCTCGGGCAATATCGGAGGTGGATTCTGCCGTTGCACTCGATGGCTGGAATCCGGACCATTTTCTCGACACTGCGGAGATGGGGATGGCTGTCGCGATCGCGTCCGAATGGCTTGGCAAATGTGCGGGTGAAGAGCGAGTGGCACGCTGGAGAAAAGTTCTCTGGGAACGGGTAGTAGTGCCTTCGCTGGATAGCAATCCTGCAAGACACTGGGTGATGGGCCACAATAACTGGACACAGGTCTGCCATGCAGGCGTCGTTGCGGCTGCACTCGCAAATCGGACAACGCACCCCGAGATGCTTGATTGTATTCTCGACCGTGCAGTCGCGGCTCTGGCTGGCCCGGCTGAGGCCTATGCTCCAGATGGTGCCTATGCTGAAGGCCCGAGTTATTGGGCATACGGCACCAGCTTTCATGTCCTTCTGATCGAGATGATTCGCCAGGCAACCGGCTCTAGCAAAGGCCTAGACGACTTTCCCGGATTCTGCCAAAGCGCGGAATTCATAAAGTCGGTCACCGCACCATCGGGGAAATTCTATTCCTATGGTGATTCCTCCGAAGAGAGGGCATTTCAACCCGCTTTGTTCTGGTTTGCCCATCATTTGAAGCGGCCCGAGATCGCGATTCGCGAATTGCAGTTTCTGCCCACCGCGCTGGATCGTTTGCGATCAGGTGAATTCGCAGGACAGGAGCATCTCTTGCCGCTATTCCTTCTCTGGGGAAAAGACATCATCTCAAAATCCAAGGACCCGCCGCCAACAGTCCCTCTCAGCTTCGTAGCGCAAGGACCAAACCCAGTCGCCATTCTGAAGGGATTCAAAGACAATCGTTCATCAGCCTACCTAGGCATTAAAGGAGGCTCCGCCTCCATTCCTCATGGCCAAATGGATGCAGGAAGTTTTGTTTATGAGAATGCAGGTGTCCGCTGGGCTATTGACCCTGGTTTGCAAGATTACCACAGTCTCGAGTCAGCAGGAATCGATCTTTGGAATTACAGGCAGAACAGCAGTCGCTGGGAGGTTTTCCGCCTCGGAATCGAAGGACATTCGGTATTGCGTCCCGTAAATTGGCCCTGGCCAGTGGAGGCCTCTGCCGGGATTTCTAAAATCTCGTCCAGCGGCGATACAAACACGGTGGTGATCGACCTCAGCGATTTCTGGGGTCTTTCCAACGGTAATGTTACCCGCACGGTTACTTTGCGCGGAGACGGTTCGCTAGAGATGATCGACCGGTGGTCCGCATCGGTTAAGGAGCCATTGCGGTGGCAGTGGGTGACGCGGGCAGATGTCTGCCTCCAGACGGCCGGTGCACATTTCCGATCCAAGGGAAGGGCCATTGATTTGAAGTGGAAGTGTGATGCACGAATTGAGCCGCAGATCCGAAGACATCAGGAATTGGCCCGCTCCCACGATGTTCCTGATCCAGAACTGCGGCGAGTTGATTTGACTATTTACCCAACGGGCACGAACCAAGGACAGTTAATCGTTTCCTCAACTTCGACCTTCCCCGAGCAGTGAATGTTTCTGTGTGTGTAGCACTCGTTCATATGGCTTCGACGACCCACCTTTTACATCGGGCAATCAAGGTGCAACGGAAAGACGGAGATCGAGGTAGACAGGTAAATGATCGGACAGTAGCGATGGAATCGCACGAGTCTCGGGAATCGGGCAGTCGGAGGGCACCAGAACCAGATCGATGGCGGCAGCAGGCTCCTTGGCTGGGAAGGACAACATCTGTTCGGGTGGATGGCGCGGCGGCGAGGCTT
>Ga0247837_1010793_pt1 | contig 10238 bp, 9 predicted proteins | sample LaCtaG_2_FD_187115 | JGI IMG/M metagenome (GOLD analysis project Ga0247837, IMG submission 187115) | Freshwater microbial communities from meromictic Lake La Cruz, Castile-La Mancha, Spain - LaCruzMarch2015_14.5m | ecosystem: Environmental > Aquatic > Freshwater > Lake | place: Spain: Castile-La... | reverse complement strand
GAGTTTGCTCTTATTAATCAATGGATTAATGCTCTTAATTTAGCTTTGTTTTTAACTTGAGCATCTCCTGGATGCCTCGGACAAGCCGAGGCACGTAGGCGGGGGGTGCAATTGTCAACACGCCCTAGTCATTTACTAAATCATATAGAATCAACTTGAAAGTAAACTGTCATAGTATACAATATATATATACTACTGAAATATGACATCAAGTATGAAGCTCAAAGTATTCTTCGAAACTCATCCCATTTTTCGTTATGAAGAGTTTCTGGCGTTTATGATCGCTGCTGGTGCATCTCGACCTAGTAGTTGGCGACAGCAATTGAGCTATCACCAAAAAGCAGGTCATTTGATTCATATCCGCAAGCGTTTGTACGCTGTAAAACCAATGGTTAGCCAGGAACAATGGGTTGACCCCTATTTAATTGCTAGCCGCGCCACAGCTGATGCAATTATTGCTTATCATACCGCTCTTGAATTACACGGTATTGCTTATACAACATTTAATGAATTTACATTTCTAACGAATCGCCAAGCATCTCCTTTTGATTATGAGGGACAGCACTTTCGTACAGTAATTCAACCTAAAGCTCTACTGAATAGTGGTCACACAGACTTCGGTGTAGATATCATACAACGCGGTGGTTTATCCATAAAATTGACTTGCCTTGAACGCACTATAGTTGACGTGCTGGATCGACCCTATTTAGGGGGTGGCTGGGAAGAAATTTGGCGATCGCTTGATAACGTTACACAGTTAGATACCGCGCGATTTATTGAATATGCTCTGTTGCTGAATAATGCAACGACCATTGCCAAGGTTGGCTATTTTCTTGAGCAACGACCATCCCATTTTATCTTAGAAAAAACACACCTTGAAAAATTACTTATTCACATTCCTAAACAACCTCACTATATGAGCCGTGAGTCTGGTGCAGGAAAATACATTGAAAAATGGCAACTAATTGTGCCGTTGGCGATTATCAATCGGACATGGGAAGAGCCTGATGTTGAAAATATCTGATTTTGAATTAAGACAAGAAGCCAAAATACATGGCTATCGTCCAGAAATGCTTGAAAAAGTTTACCATCTCTTAGAATTGTTAGACGAGTTCATGGCCGTGCCCTATTTGTCTGATCGCCTTGCGTTGAAAGGCGGTACGGCAATCAATTTGTTTTGTACCGATCAATTTCCACGCTTGTCGGTGGATCTGGATTTTAATTACATTGGCGCCGTTGATCGACAAATTATGCAGCAAGAAAAACCTGAGCTTGAAATAATTTTGCTCGATATTTGTAAACGTCGCCAATACGAACTTCACCGCAACCCACGCAGCCATGCTGGTGGTAAAACTGTATTGGTTTATGAAAGCTTGATGGGTACAAAAGGTCGTTTGGAAATTGATCTTAATTATGTGTATCGAATGCCCTTATGGAATACTGAATGGCGTTCTTCACCTTCATGGCCAAAAGCAACGAATGTTAAAGTGTTAGATATTCATGAGCTTGCCGCTGGAAAGTTAAACGCGTTACTTGAACGAGAAGTTGGCCGAGATTTGTTTGATAGTCATCAATTACTGACTCAATGGCCACTTGATGTTGAAAAGCTTCGCTTAGCCTTTACGGTGTATGCGGCGATGAGAAAACACAGTTGGCAGCAGATCAGTATTGAACATGTGAAATTTTCTGTGAAAGATATCCGTGACAAACTGATCCCTGTATTGAAAAGCACCGAAGCGCCCGATATGCGATTTCCTGCTACACAGGCATGGGCAACAAAATTACTTGAGGAATGTAAAATAGCGCTTGGTGCAGTTTTACCCTTTCGTCAAAATGAAATAGACTTTTTGGAGCAACTGCAGTCTCATGGTGAAATACAAGCGGGCTTACTCAGTGATGATCGTGATTTTTGTGATCGGGTCAGCCAGCATCCTTTATTACATTGGCGCAAACAACAATTATTGAAATTAAAAAGCCATTGATTTCGTGGGACACTCATGGGACACTAGCCCACAAGTAATGGCAATAAATGATGGTGATTGGTGACAATCGTTTTTACGTAACATCATGATTTAATTGTTGTTATTTGTTGTGGGATGCCATGGTTAATAGCTCAATCCGGGACTGTTAATCATTAAGTCGGCGGTTCAAGTCCGTCCCGGGGAGCCAATAAAATCAAGTAGTTGCGAAGTTCCCTCCAAAATTAACAAATCTCATATAGAAGCAATGTAGAAAGTTGGTGAATAACCTCCAACTTATTCTGCTAAAAATAGAGGCAGTAATTATCTAGGTTTGAATCTATGACTAATCAAGAACTGAACAAAGAATTAACAATTGACCAGATTGAAAATGATCTTCTTTATTTAACTAATCGTTTCCCAAAAGAAGCAGTAGAAGCTGCAATTACCCAGCAAGCCAATATAACTCCTAAACTATTAGCTTGGTTGGACAAGGCAATTGAAGATGCGGATAGCGTTCAAGACAATGATATTGGCCATTTGTTTTCTGTTTTCCTGCTATCACAGTTTCAGGAAAAAAGTGCCTTTACTTCAATAGTAAGGCTCGCACGATTACCTGAAGAGGATCTCGACTTGTTAATTGGTGACTGCATCACCGAAGATTTGCATCGCTTTATCGCAGCCACCTACAATGGCGATTTATTAGCGATTAAAAATCTTATTGAAGATATTAACGTTAATGAATGGTCACGCAAGGCAGGATTGAAATCTTTGGTCATCCTTGCTAATGAAGATCAAATAGATATTGATGAAACTGTAAACTATATGACAAGCCTTTTTACCCATCCTGCTTTTGCTAATGATGATGACCAGATAACCCACCTTGTAACAACCTGCTGTGATTTTTTACCCCATCGATTCGAAAGTGAAATTCAACAAGCATTTAAAGAGGATAAAGTAGATACCTTTGTTATTGATATGGCCGATGTAAAGCGAAGCTTGGCTCGAGAAAAACCCAAATATATTTCTGAACATTATACTCTAATCACAGATACGGTTGCTGAGATGGAGTATTGGCCTTGCTTTAAAGAACCGAAGGAACATGACTCACTTACCAAACCTTTCAACTCAAATTGGTTTGAAAACTTACCCGACTCAATGGTTTCAAAACAAATTGTCCGAAGTGCCCCTAAAGTAGGAAGAAATGAGCCGTGTCCATGTGATAGTGGAAAAAAATATAAAAAGTGTTGTTTGTTATTAGCAACGAATGGTAGTTGATCCCGCCCCGAAAAAGCGGACACCTTGCTAAGCGACTTTTTTAACTTCAAATAATTCCGGTGATTTATAACCGATCATCGAATGAAGCCGTTTTCGATTGTAATATATTTCGACATACTCAAACAGATGATTTTTGGCAATCGCACGTGTTGCAAACTTTTCCCCATGAATAGCCTCTACTTTAAAGCTATGATTCCAGCTTTCCATAACGACGTTGTCGTAGCAATCTCCGCGCTTACTCATACTGCAAACAATACCATGAAGTATTAAAAGTTTTTGATACTCATGAGAGCAATATTGACTGCCCCTGTATGAATGAAGAATAAGACCTCTGGGAGGCTTTCGACTCCATACAGCCATGTTCAATGCATTAATCACTAATTGTTTAGCATACGTTCAGACAAAGCCCATCCAACCACCTTGCGTGAATATAAGTCCATAACAGCCGCAAGATATAGCCATCCCTCCTCTGTCCACACATACGGTTGAGTAGACCGAGGGAATTTCACCCTCAGCCCCTCCGAGAACTGTACGTGAACGTCTCCGCTCATCTACGGAGCCAAGTTTTTTAGTAATTTCAGCTATCAATTCTTGTTTCACTTTTTTTCTCCATAACAGTTTAGTAACCTAGCGGGTAGCTCAATAGGTAATCTGACTCTCGTTCGCCTGTAAAATGGTTTCTCTGGACCAAAAAAACTCAACTGAAATTTAGAAAGGATAGATAGAAGCTCCGGATCCTCTAGAGTAGCTCCAAAAATAACATCTTTATTGCGAGTGCTGTCTTTTAGTCGTCTATTACGCATCAATAAACCATGAAAACCATGACTACGTTCTTCAGGCAAAAATCTTTTTGGAGGAGCAACATCAATATGCCCATTATATTGATCCCGGCTGAAAATAGTGTCTTCAGTTTCACACAGCAACAGCTCTAAACGAGACCAACTTCTTTCACTCTCGGACGTTGGAAGCTGGGCTTTAATTTGAATTAGTAATTGCTCCGTGCTGTAACTAGTCTGATTGATTAAAATAATCCGTCTTCCACCTTGATCGTGGGCATAATTGAGCACATAAATTAATTGATTCATAGAAAATGAATCAATTTGTTTTCCCGAAAAAGGAGAATTATATTCTATCATTTCCAACGCTATGGTTTTACACGTAGTTTTTTCAAAATTCTTTGTGATTGCGACGTGAAATTTACGATGCCCTCCTCCACCATAATAATACTCCCCCTTATATTCCCTAATCCATTTTTTTTGCACAGGACTTAACTTATCGTAAGCGCTACATTCCATAGAGCCAGTTTTTTCCAGGTTTTGAGTGATCGGTGGCAAAGCATCTGAATCAAAACCAGGAATGAGTTCAAACTGCCGCAGATTACCTTTATTGTTATTCCAGGATAAATCACTTACTACCGCTCCTATGGATTGTCCATCATGCTTCGAGCGTAAACTCATACCTGCCAAATCTGCTTTATGTTGCCAATTTAGGTATTGGGGAGAACTATAATCATTGAATGGAGGATAATAGTATTTTCCATCTAGCCTATAACCGTAGCAATCCTTAAACCGAATAGGTTCATTGGAGGTGATGAATAAGCCTTTTCCTGGATTACTCACAAACCAAGAATATATTTTTTCAAGGAGTAGATTACCGCTAAAACCTGCTAAATTATCATCATCCAGAAACACAACATCCGGATCTGAAGCCAATAAATTATCTATTTCCAGTCCGCAATTATCAAGATCGGCAATGCTTTTAGCTTGCTTTGCCCATCCGTTAACCATTACTTCTGAGATCCAGACTATACCCTTTCCTCTAGTTATTAATTCTTTCGCAGCACACACAGCCGAGGCCGTTTTACCAACACCAGCTTTTCCAGTTAATATAACGAGCTTAGATTCGTGAGCCATGATGCTTTGGCAAAATTGCTTACTCATTATTATTAAATCTTTCTGCTGGGGTGTTTCCTGTTTAAATTTAGAAAAATCCATAGAGGTTCTATTTTCAAATGGAATTACATCAAGTAATTCAGTGGATATAAGAGAGTCGTCGATAGGTAGAGGCAAATAATCAATGGAATCAGGTTGTATAGTGCTTTCCACACGCCGCAGCCAAGTTGAAAATTTATGCAAGTCGAAGGTAAGCTCACACTCAGGATATTGTTGCACCTGAGAAAATTCTTCTTCGGAGAATGTTTTGTCGCGTAATTTTTCAGCCTCGGCAATTAATTCGCCATACGTTAGGAGGCGCTTAAAATCAATCTTTTCTGAATTTTTCGCACAGAAAGCTAAGCAGTCATCATCATGGGACGTCCTACCCTGATTAAATGCATCACGTAGCAAGTGCAATACAGCAGCTTCAGTCATTCCTTGAGTGCTCTCTAAGTGGGGAGCAAAAATATAGTATTGATCGTCAATGACAATACAATTCTGACCGCTGCTGGTACCTCCTGGGTGTTTTAGACCGTATAAGGGCGTATTTGAAAGATGCCGAACAGTGACAGAAGGGGTTGTTGCCATCTCTTTTTTTGATAAAAATAAATGGAGTGGACTAGCCAAGAAGGGTGTGCTGCTTTCCTTAATGCTATTATAGACGAACCGAGTTATAAAAAATGGGGCGCGCCCAAAACATTGATTAAACCGCTCATTACCAAGCATATATCGAATACCGAACCATAAACTTAATTGAGTAAACATGCCACAATCTATAACTGTCGGTCCTTTTAATAACTCGTCTAACGCTTGGGCTGGTAGCTGTCCTTTATAAATAAGCGTAGGATACTCACCTTTGTTGAAACCATAATCCCATTCAGAATGAGCAAGGGTTAATGCTACTGAAGCCTTAATAGGTTCTTGACCAAGATGTAGAGCATTCCATAATTCTACTAAACCAACATGATAATGAAGGCCTGAATAAATCGCTCCATAGAATGTTTTTCTATTAACTGCCTTACCAAGAGAATTAGAGTTTGCTATCTCAATAAACCTTTTTACACCTTCCACAAAATTTTCATAACTGATTGATTTTGGTTCATTAAAACTTAATAAAAACTCTTTTAACGCTGGTGTAGATGACTGCCGTTGTAACTGTCGAAAGTATTCTATAGCAGGATGAGTCTTTTGTTGCTTAGAAGGTAAAGATTTATCAATTTCATTTTCCATAAATTATAACTCTTAGTTAAATATGGTCATTATTGTATCACAAATTGTGTCTAAATGACTATTTTTCACCCAATCTTTTACCTGATTGCAGCTCACAACGTAAGTTTTTCATCGGAGGGTAGCTATATGTTAGCAGGTAACGTCCCTCATTATACACGACGAATACACTGACTTACTTTATAACCAAACCCGACGGGTTGTTAAAACTAAGCTCCGTTGAATCAATACAATCGCTAAGAGCACCAGTAGTGCTGTTAACATTGCACAGTGCAATGGTTTTTAACCCGCTAGGAATAAACGCTTTTAGCGGGCTAGCTAAGATGGTTAAATTACCAAAGCCCGTAAAATAACCTTCGGTGTTATAACAGCTATTGAAATTGGTGGGTGCAGTCACCACACAGCGGGTAACCGTATGGCTCCCATGGTTGGTAAAATAGGCATAAGCCGTTGTATTGATAGTGGTAATAAAAAGCCCCTCTGGCTCGTTCAAAAGACTAGGGTCGCTGGTTATCGTTCCTACCGTCCCAACGGTACATGTTAGGTTGCCATCAGTACAGTAGGTCGCAATGGTTTGACTGTTAAAATTGGTAATATAGGCGGTGTTATTAAACAAAGCCAAATCGGAGGGAATAGAAAAATACTCCGGGTGACCTCCGTTTGTAAAAGTGCAATTACTAAGAGAAGGACCACTTACCGTACACTTCGTCACGCCTTGCTTTGAGGCGTCGTCAGCCGATGAATTTGCTATATAGGCAAAGGTGTCTTGGTTTACCACTTGAATTGCAATGCCATCAGGGCCATTGACTGCAGTGGCAGTATTATCGTTAATCGCGTTACTACAATTTGTTAATTCACCTGTGTTTATATCGATTGAACAAGAGCTTATTCCCCCTCCGATATTGGCCACAAAAAGATAGTTACCATTGATAGCGAGAGCCTCTGGGTTTAAAAAAGTATCGCTGACCGCAGAGACTAAGCAATCAAAAATATTACCTGAATTAGCAATAGAGCACATAGAAATGCTACCACCATCCCAATTACTAACATAAAGTTTATTGGTTGTGGGTATGACAGCCGGGGCTTGATGAATAGACAGCACCATACTTTGCTCGGGCTGAGAACATAAAAATGGATTGGGCGTGTTATTACTGTTTGCTTTACAAATGACCGGGCCACCAGAATAATCTGAACGTTGTAAAGCGCCATCAATATAAAGTGTTAAATTACAGGACTGATTCCGTCCCAGCGTAAAAGGATTAGAGCAGGTGTTACCCGTTGTAACTTGAGTAACATTAGGGATTGGCGTCATGGTTAATGTTCGTGTGACAGAGGTATTGTTGGTTACCCTATATTGAACATAGGCATGTCGATTTGCCGGAACCGTAATAGCCGTTGGTGTATTCGCCACCAAGCTGAATGTAGGTTGAGTATTGGCAAAGCATTCTGTAACGTTGAAAGCCGTTAACGCGAGCAACCATACGTATTTATTCATCATTTAACTCTTATATTATAAAAGATAGCTAATATTAAATTCGATGCCTTGCGTGTATAGATTATTTAAACCAAGCCCTTTACCAAGCGTTTGACCACTAGCGGGATGGAGATGAGAGGCTCCCCAAGAAACAAATTGATACCCTAGTGCGACGGCTAGATGTTGACTCAAATCGCGCTGAAAACCCGCCCCCAAACTATAACCCAAACCCAATTGAGTGTGGGATTGGAACGGCGGCATAGGCACGGCTTGAAAAATGAGCGGAGTAATGGAGTACTCGTATGATCGATTAAAGCCGACACCAATACTGCCGCTGACATAGGGGTTGATGTTTAAAGATGGCTCAAAAATCCACTTGGATTTCAAGGCAATATGCTCATGATTAATCTTATATTGATAAGTATAATTCTGAAAATCAGGGTCGCCATCGACTTGAATATAGCCGTTAAGTTTTGTAGGGCTACTCAGATAGAAGGCCAGACCAAACTGGCTTAGTATGTGCTCTAAAAAATGTTGTTGAACCCCTAAGACAATCTCGCCATTGGCTAAGGTATGTGTCACTGTTTGAGGAACATAAGCATTGATCACATCGGGTTGCAATGTAACAGCTTGTGTTGACCCTGGCTTCGTCCAGCTTGGTCCAACGCCCATCGAAATAAAATAATCAGGCGATACGTTGCCCATTTCACCCGCAAGAACCGGCATGGCAAAAAAAAGGGCTATCAAACGCTGAAGAATACTCTTTAACATTATAAATGACTTACATCCCTGATAAGCACAAACTAAAAATAGTATAGGGTATTACAAATTTTACAAGGCCTTGCTAATTTATTCTCATCCATTCAACACGGCCCTTTTACAATGGCTCATTTAAAATAAAATGACAGGGCTATCTTTTGCATATAGACCTTCCCCATAGATAGGCCCGATCCATGGGAAGACAACACGTGACTCAAATAGCTTATTGATTCAAAAACACACCATAAGACACCAGCTTAACCGCAAGTCTCACGTTATTATTGCAGCCTAATTTTACTTTCATGGATGCTAAGTGATCTTCAACTGTACGTTTTGATAAGCCCAGAATGGCGGCTGTTTCCTCGGCAGTTTTTCCAAGAATCAACCATTTGCCGCACTCCACCTCACGCGAGGTCAGTGAATCAATCGTGTTTTTCATCATTCAGTTTCCATGGTCATGCAAGAACGATGCTTATACTATGCCCTAGATAAGCATCTTGATCCATCTACACAAAATCCACGCGTAAACCATCCGAAGATACGGAAGAAATACTATTTTGGCGCATGAGCACACTGAAAGTGCTTGGCTCGCTCACCTCTACCACAGAATCAACAAAGGGTGATTCGCGCCGAGAAAAGGGTGATCTTGTTCGAAAAAATCCAACCTGACTCACAACGCTATCTATATCACGTGAGATGGCTTGGGTTAAAAGAAACCCAACATTACATTTTTCATAAAAATGAACAATATGAGCAGGTGAGTGCTCCAGCCTGAACGAGGATCGCACATGTTGCTCAAAAACAATGCTCTCATCAAACAAGACGCCGTAATGGGCCCGCAATTGGCCGACCAAGTTATTCACTTGCTCCTCACTAATATTAAGATCAATCACCTCCTGAGATAGCTCTTCGCCATTTATAACAGAATCCTCTATATTTTCCTTTATCACCTGTAATCGATTAGACGTTCGAAATATTTCCTTATAATGTTCTGTGACCATTTTTCTTATGTCTTCATCAATATGGTCAAGTGTTAACGGATCAAACAAAGGGTGATCCTGCAGGGAACGAAAAACACGTTGCCTGATGCCGAAATTACAAGAGGGCTTATCTAACTCTTGATCATCATACTCCTCAGTAACTATCTCTCCATTTGCATTTAGTAAATAAATAGGTCGTTGATCTATATTTAATGGCCCTTCTACAATAACAGGCCGGTCATTATCCCAATTATGAGAACGACCTAACATGGCTAACTCTTTAATAAAATACTCTTGTCGCGCTGGCACACTAAACCCCTTTGAGCCAATGGCCGACGCATCTTGTGTCGCTAACCAAAAACTGCAAATCATAGGAATATAATTTTCAAAATAAGCACTGCGTTGAGATGGGTGACGAGGATTGACTTCCACGTACTGTGCACGGGGATCTATCCAAAAATTTGGGTTTGATAAAAAACGATGCGCCGTATGGTCAGTATGAGAAAAATAAGCTTTTAATGCTCGATCTCTATCGGCAATACTTAATGCTAAACGCTGAAATGCTTCAAATGAAAAAGGCAATTCCTGGGGTTGTCCATCAATTTCAATCACCGCAGGTGAGGAAAGA
>Ga0247837_1010779_pt1 | contig 10253 bp, 6 predicted proteins | sample LaCtaG_2_FD_187115 | JGI IMG/M metagenome (GOLD analysis project Ga0247837, IMG submission 187115) | Freshwater microbial communities from meromictic Lake La Cruz, Castile-La Mancha, Spain - LaCruzMarch2015_14.5m | ecosystem: Environmental > Aquatic > Freshwater > Lake | place: Spain: Castile-La... | reverse complement strand
AACAAACCTGCCCACATCCACGTCAATCAATTACCCTATGAACAGACGCCTTACAAACGGTATACATTTATCCCATTTGGTACATCAAACCTGTGGGCTTTTTTTTATCATTGACTACCCATGACAGCTACGAATGCTTTTTTAAGGCAATCCCTTAAGGCCCTTAAAAAAGACCTCTGCTCCCAATTGGGTCCCCACACCAATATCGTTTCCATGACGCATAAATTGGTCACCCATATTGATAAAATGTTAATCATTCTATTTCAAAATCGTGACCTTGAAGTAGACAATGATTTTTGCCTGCTTGCCTTGGGCAGTTATGGTCGTCGTGAATTACAACTCCATTCCGATATCGATTTATTATTGTTGTATGACAATTCCATTTCACAAAACACACTGCAACATGCCCAACTGTTTATTCAAGATTGCTGGGATATTGGGCTCGAAGTAAGCCATCAAATCACCACGGTAAATGCGTGCGTGGAGCTTGCAAGCCGCGATCTGAGTGTGATTTCGAGCCTCATGGACATGCGCCTGCTGTGTGGCCGAAGCCTTCTCATGGAGGAGTTACACTACCGCATTCATCCATTGCACCTATGGACCAGCTCTGATTATTACTTTGCAAAATGCCAAGAACAACAAATTCGCTATAAAAAATATGACGAAACAGCCTATAACCTCGAACCGAACGTGAAATATGGTCCTGGTGGCCTTCGTGATCTACAAGTGTTATCACACATCATAAAGCGCCAATTTGGCTTTGAAAAACTTTCTGATGGCATCAGTAGTGGTTATATCACGGAGAAAGAATACGATGAACTCAGTCATTGCCAACATTTTCTTTGGCGAGTTCGCTTTGCCTTGCACATGCTTGCACAAAAAAATGAAGAGCGTTTATTGTTTGATTACCAAGTTAGCCTAGCAAAGCTTTTTGGTTATGAGGATAACCAGTGGTCGCTTGCTATTGAACAATTCATGAAAGATTATTTTAAAGTCATAAAAAGAGGGCGAGAATTAAACGAGATGTTATTACAGTGGTTTGCTGAAACCATTGTTGACCCTAAAAAACAAACCCTGATACCACTAGACGACGCCTTTCAACTCTCAAATCATTATATAGAAGCGAGGCATACCAGTGTATTTAAAGATAACCCAAACGCTTTATTAAATTTATTTTTATGGATTGCCAAAAACCCTCAGATTGAAGGTGTGCGCGCCAACACTATACGTCTTATTCGTCAGCACCTGTTCCTTATGAACAAACGTTTTTGTGCCTCTAGCAAGGCCACACAAACGTTTATGGCCATTTTAAAAACGACAGATAACCCCTACAATGCCTTGCAACGCATGAACCGCTATGGCGTGCTTTCGCATTACCTAGAGTGTTTTGCGGCTGTAACGGGGCAAATGCAGTATGATTTATTTCATGTATACACCGTTGATCAACACACGTTGTTTGTTATTCGGAATTTAGCAAGGTTTCTTAAACCTGAATACACGTCGCAATTTCCGCTCTGTGCAAAACTCATGCCGTCCATTAAAAAACGAGAAATTCTTTACTTGGCTGCTTTTTTTCACGACATTGCTAAAGGACGGGGAGGCGATCATTCGGAACTCGGTGCGCTTGAAGCACAACACTTTGCAACCCGTCATCGCTTAAAGGATAACGATCAAAAACGACTGGTTTGGTTAGTTCATAATCATCTATTAATGTCCCACACAGCGCAACGCCAAGACATTTATGACCCAGCTACCATTGATCACTTTTGCTCATTACTTCCGCAAAAAGACTACTTAGACTACCTTTATTTACTCACGGTTGCGGATATTTGCGCGACCAACCCTACTCTTTGGAATACATGGAAAGATTCGTTACTCAAAGTCTTGTATTTTGCAGCGAGTGAGGCCATGCAACAAGAAAAAACCTTACAGGATGAAGTGCATCTTATTGAGGTACGTCGCAGGCTTGCTTTAAACCTACTGGTCAACGAGGGTATAGACCCTCATCTTGTTCTAGACGTCTGGAAACACATTGAAGGAAAATATTTTCTTCACGAGCCTCCGGAGGTTATTGCAAGACATACCAACGCCATTCTGAACTGCACAACATTTCCATTGATATTAATCATGCCGCACCACACAGGAGGAGGCACAGAGGTTTTTATTTACATGCCACACCGTGATGAGCGATTCACTATTACAACAACGGTGCTAAGCAACCATCATGTCACCATCCAAGAAGCCACCATCCTTTGCACTGATCATGATTTTGACATGGATACCTATATTATTCTCGATGAACAAAACCAAGCCTTTATCGCTGAAAAAAGAGCGCTGGACATTCAACAAGCACTGATTAAAGCATTAACCGCCAAACAGCTCCCACTGATTAGCAAACGTCGCCTTTCGCGCACACAAGCCCACTTTAACTTCAAACCCAACGTGACCTTCACTGAAGATGCCGAGCATACCTGCTTATTTTTAATCACCAGTGATAGAGCAGGCTTATTAGCAAACATCAGCCGCATTTTTTTAAGTGAGCGCATTACCCTGCACCATGCAAAAATTGCTACCGCTGGAGAGCGTGTAGAGGACATGTTTTATATTACCAATCAAAAGGGGTTAAAATTAACGACAAAACAAAGGCATACAGTGGGTAAAAGAATAATGACTGAGCTGATAAGCACCACAGTTCTTTAAACAACTGTGGTGCACGAGGGATGATTACATTGAGGGGCCATTTTTTGGGTTTTCATATACTTCATAACCCTCTGGACTCTCTCCTACTTCTGAAGAAATGTCTGTCCAATCATCGCCTCCTGATATAGAAACATGCTTTTCTTCTACCACTACCTTCTTATTAGTCTTTTCTGTATCTGGAGATACATTTGTTAAGTCATTCTTAGCGGAACCACTTTGTTGATATAAGTAAACTCCATTAATGCCGCCGCCCACACGCACCCCTCCCAGAGCACCCAAAGGCCCGCTATAAGACGACTTAGGTTTGTTATCAACGTTTGAATTTGGGCTAAAGAATTCTTTTAGTTTTTGTAAAAAGGTCTTATTATCACCATTGATATTTCGCCAATGTTCTATTCCCTCATTAAAACTCACAATTTTTTGCTCGTCAGAACGCTTAAATGCTTTTTCTTGCTCTTTGATGGTTGACCCTGTTGCCAAACAAGCTACATTGGCTGCCGTCCACGCACCGCAGTGGGTGTCATTGTATTGCACACCTTGGTTAACCTCTTTGAATTTCCATTTTTTATCAGAACGCACACCTAAAACAGACTCCAAACCGTTACGAATCATTTTTTCCATGGAAGATGTTGGGTATAAAATAGAAGTAAACCGAGGTCTTGAGTCTAATAGAGTTGCTGTGTGTGTGGCTTTATCATAGTGCACAGTGACCCAATGGTTACGTTTGAAAATCCCTAGAATGTTTCGACTTTCTGCAATGGGGAAAATAATTGTATTGGCATCTTTTACCAGGTCTTGTATCTTACTCTGATTGTTTTGAAAAAAATCAGAAACCAACTCTGGATTGCCTATGACACCTTTATCAGACAGTGGCGTCATGACAATTGCATTTTTATTTTTATAACATAATGGACTATCAATACCACCATAGTTATATGATGTATCAGCCAATTTATCAAATGCATTACCAAAGAGCGTACGTAATTGCGACGCTTTATATTTCACAGTTGTTCCTGCCATCAGAATGCCCCAAACATCAATCCACTCTAGCTCCAGTATAGATAAAGATTATTATGTGAACATTAAGTGTATTTTGTGATTATCAAAGGGGTATGCAAATTACCAAACACATCATCCAGAGTGCGTCATTTTGCGCGAAGGATCTCCTGAACGCGGGATGAAATTAAATCCTTTTGCTCGGTAGCGACGTGAGGGTTCCTATAAACAACAATGGCCCATCTTATCTGAGCCATTAGGTTTTACTCTTTAAAAGTATTGAATAAAGAACCGTCTATTTCTTCAGCGATAATTTAGCCACATTAAGCGCTAGGACCGGGTGCGGGATCGTCCGTTGCGGGCTCATCTTCTATCTCAGCTTGCTTCGGCTGGGATGAGATTATCTTACCTAAAGAGGCGGCTAAAAGAAGCGTTGATTTTTTAGGTTCCGCTTCTGAGGGTTTAATAAGTTGAAGCGTTCCAAAGAAAACATTTAGTGTAAATGCCGTAAGCAATGCTATGAGTGCATTTAAAAGCACGTTAAGCACTGTCCCTATCGCTGTATGCACATGCAGTTTCGCTTCTGGAAACGCTGTGATAATTGCTCGACAATCCCTAACAAACGCCCTAACTGCAGTACTTCTTGCGTCATTAGTGTCAACAAACGTATTTTTTACTCTTAACAATCCATCATGCATCACTTTTACATCATCATCTTTTGAGCACAAAGGTTTGATAAGTGCTAAAACGTCATCAAATCCTACCATAGACAATGCATTTACTCTTAACCGAGCTTCAGACAACGTCTCACCAGGCTCAACAGGAATCAATGAGGTCCAATGGGTATTGTATTGATTGTTTAGAATGATACCCACTTTATCTATAAACGGTGTAGTGGGCACATTATTCGTCGGGACGCCGTTTTTAAAAACATTGAGGTTAATCTCCGTATCGTAGGCAAGGGATGTGACATTGCCAGTCTGTGGATCACGGACAACTTTCTCACCCGTAAGCGCGCGATGCAAAACCATAAGCGTTTCTTCAGTGCCCCATACAGTATCTGTGCTTAAATGATCCACATACAAATCAAGATTGGCGTTGTTCTCTAGCTTAAAAAAATCAATGGTTTTGTTCCGTATAATATCGTTTAAAAGTCGCTTCTGATGAAACATTACATTTTCCGGAGATTGATCTGCAAGGTTAGTCTGCTGAGCTTCCCATTGCGCATCAAATTCATTTTCAACAGCCCGCCCCTCATTTGTTACAAACGTATCCATTAATAAACTTATATCTTTAACTCGATATATTTCCGCAGCCTTAAACTCTTTATTATTAAAATCATTATCAATAAGTCCTGCTAACTTAGCGTTATTATTGACGAATAATGTTTTAAACGCATGTTCAATGCCATAATTGGCTGAGGCAAAAAGTGGTGACGATGTTGGGTTTTTAAGGAATTCTTCTTTAGTATGAGCTGCACCCAGTCGTCTGGTTGCGGGGCCCAATATGGGCTCAATCAGCCCCTTGATTTCGTCACTTGTAAAAGAGCGAGCTTTTGATTCAGTTAAAAGCGTGTATAGCGAATTTTTTTGAGCTTCATCTAATTCAAGCTTTTTAAAAATGTCTTCTGCATTCTGTTTTATATTGTCATTTAGTCGCAATTGAAGTCTGAAAAAATTCATTAAAGAAATGCTATAGGCATAGTACATGCAGTTGCCTCGCCCACTATTGTCTACTGTTGAAGTTTTTCTCATAGCATCTCTCATTAAATATGATTACATAATACACTCATACCAGAATTCTAGCATGCAAGCACAATTTGCACAACCTACAAAAAAATAAGGCAATTATCAGCGTCAATTTAAACTTCAAAGCGTTGTAAAGGACCTCTAAACATCAGCACAGTGCCCTATTTGGGAGCTCAATCCTTCGCTTTGCTCTGAATGACGGTGTCTTAATTTCGCGCCCGGGATACTCATGGATTGTCGAATTCAATCATCGCTGCGTTTTAAAAAAATGGGTTAACAGGAGAGAACACTCCTGTTGCAAAGGGCCCTCATCAATGTGCACTTGGTGATTAAACGGCGCGCCAGACAATAGATTTAAATACGAACCCGCAGCGCCCACGCGAACGTCACGAGCGGCAAACACAAGGCGCTTTATACGGGCATGCACCAAAGCACTAGCACACATACAGCAAGGTTCGAGCGTCACATAGAGGGTTGTGTTCTCTACCCTATAATTATTTAAATAAAGAGCGGCCTCTCGGAGTGCGACTATTTCTGCATGGGCAGTAGGGTCGTTTTTCTGTAACACTTGATTCCAACCACGCCCAATAATACGCTGTTGCTCATCAATAATAAGTGCACCGATGGGCACCTCGCCCTGCTCTTCTGCCACTTTTGCAAGTTGATACGCTTCTTTCATCCAAAATAGATCGGAAGAAGGCATGCTCACTCCCATTCAATGGTTGCCGGCGGTTTTCCTGAAATATCATAGGCCACTCGAGATACACCTTTAACTTCATTGATGATGCGATTTGAAACGGTCGCTAAAAAGTCCCAGGGCAATTGAGCCCAGTGCGCCGTCATGAAATCAACGGTTTCGACTGCGCGAAGACAAATGACATAATCATAACGTCGTCCATCCCCCATCACGCCCACACTTTTGATGGGTAGAAAAACCGCAAAGGCCTGACTCACGGTCTTATACAAATCAGCTGCACGTAACTCTTCTAAAAAAATAGCATCCGCAGCACGTAAAATATCAGCGTATTGCTTCTTCACCTTCCCTAAAATTCGCACCCCCAAGCCTGGGCCCGGAAACGGGTGGCGATAAACCATGTCATAAGGCAGGCCAAGCTCAAGCCCCATCTTACGCACTTCATCTTTAAACAATTCACGGATAGGTTCGAGTAACTTTAACGCCATGTTTTGAGGCAACCCTGCCACGTTATGGTGTGATTTTATGACCTCTGTTCCGCCTTGCATTCCAGTGGCTGCAGATTCAATAACATCCGGGTAAATCGTGCCTTGAGCCAACCATTTAACATCAGGAATGTTGCTTGCCTCTGTATCAAAAACTTCAATAAACGTCCGACCTATAATCTTTCTCTTCTGTTCGGGGCAATCCACGTTTTCCAGAGCACTTAAAAATTTATCTTCTGCATTCACCGCTATGATTTTAATGCCCATGTGCTCTTTAAACATGGCCAACACTTGACTCGATTCGTTTAACCGCAATAAGCCTGTATCTACAAAAACACAGGTCAATTGCTCACCAATGGCTCGATGCAATAAAGCTGCAACCACCGATGAGTCAACCCCCCCTGATAAAGCCAACAACACGTGTTGGTCTCCCACCTGTTGTTTTATGGTTTCAACTGCTTGAAGAACAATATTACCAGGCGTCCAATGGGGCATAGCGCCACAAATGTCCAAAACAAACCGCTGTAAAATACGTAAGCCTTGTAAGGTATGTGTCACTTCGGGATGAAATTGTACACCATACCAATGGCGAGATTCGTTGGCCATTCCAGCAATCGGTGCATTATCGGTTTCACATATCACCTTAAACCCTGGGGGTATTTCAACCACTTTATCCCCATGACTCATCCAAACATCAAGCAACGCCTCACCCGCTGGAGAAACCCTGTCTTCAATCTGACTTAAGAGTTGGCTTTCACCCTGCAAACAAAGCTCAGCATAACCAAATTCACGTACGGGAGAAGCAGCGACTGCCCCCCCCAATTGTACTGCCATGGTTTGCATACCATAACAAATGCCTAATACAGGAATGTTCGCCTCAAACACCCACTCAGGCGCTCGCGGATCACTCATGTTCGTAACGGTTGCAGGGCCTCCTGATAATATAAAACCCACAGGCGCCAAGCTTTTTAAACGTTCAACATCTACATTGAAGGGATGAATTTCACAATAAACACCCATTTCGCGAACACGTCGACCAATAAGCTGCGTATATTGTGAACCAAAATCAAGAATAACGAGGGGGTTCGTTTTTATATTTTTCATATGCTATCTATTTGGTAATTGGGGGCTTGCTTTGTGATGCTAACGTCGTGGACGTGTGACTCACGCATGCCTGCATTGGTAACGCGCACAAACTCTGCATTTTTATGAAGCAAATCAATCGTACTACAACCTGTATACCCCATGCAGGAGCGCAAGCCACCCAAAATTTGATGGATAATAGTGTGCACAGGGCCTTTGTAAGGTACCCGGCCTTCAATGCCTTCGGGAACCAGTTTTTCAGCGCCTTGATTTAAATCTTGAAAATACCTATCGCTAGACCCTTGCCCTTGCGCCATAGCACCGATTGAACCCATGCCACGATAGCTTTTATAAGTGCGACCTTGAAAAAGCTCAATTTCTCCTGGGGATTCCTCTGTACCAGCAAACATACCGCCCAACATCACTGTTGAAGCACCAGCGGCCAATGCTTTACAAACATCACCTGAAAAACGAATGCCACCATCTGCAATGACGGGCACTTCACCTTTAAGACCCGCAGCCACATTTGCAATGGCTGTGATTTGTGGAACACCAACGCCTGTTACAATACGAGTTGTACAAATAGAACCTGGACCAATGCCCACTTTAACAGCATCAGCACCTACAGCCACCAAAGCTTTAGCAGCCAAAGCGGTAGCAATGTTCCCACCTATCACTTGAACATTAGGAAAATGTTTTTTAATCCATTTAACCCTATCTAACACACCTTGAGAGTGCCCATGAGCAGTATCAACAATTATCACATCGACACCTGCATCAACCAAGGCTTCAACGCGCTCCTCTGTTCCGTCCCCCACCCCAACAGCCGCACCTACACGCAATTGTTCGGAGCTGTCCTTGCAGGCATAAGGATTCTCTTTGGCTTTTTGAATGTCTTTAACAGTGATTAAGCCACGCAAACAAAAAGCCTCATTCACCACCAAAAGTTTCTCAATGCGGTGTTTATGCAAAAGGCTTCTCACCTCTTCACGGCTTGCACCTTCCCTCACCGTCACTAAACGCTCCTTGGGGGTCATTACTGCGGAAACAGGTAGAGATAAATTGGTTTCAAAGCGAATGTCACGGCTCGTTACAATACCAATGAGTTTTTCACCATCAACCACGGGAACACCTGAAAAATTATGTTTAAACATAACATCAAGCAATTCTTGAACGGTAAGCGCAGGAGGGACAGAAATAGGATCTTTAACCATGCCACTTTCAAATTTTTTCACTTTTCTGACTTCGGCCGCTTGCTCGCGATAATTCATGTTTTTATGAATAATGCCGATTCCGCCTTCTTGAGCCATGGCAATGGCCAATCTTGCCTCTGTAACCGTGTCCATGGCTGCTGAAAGCAAAGGCATGTTCAATTGAATATCACGGGTCAATTTAGACGTTAACAAAACATCTTTAGGAAGAACCGTTGAGTGAGCGGGCACCAACAAAACATCGTCAAATGTGTAGGCTTCTTGGACGATAGACAGTGACATATCTCACCTCAGTAGTTGAATTAACCAAAGATTATACAATTAAATCAATAAAATGAGAATTCCTGCACCACCATTATTTATGAAGACGATGAAGAATGCCCTTAACATTTTTTGTAGAATGTCGATATTAAAGTAAGTCAATGATGTTTTTAATACGGGCCACCCATCACATGCCCCCATCCTATTCATCATGCTTTTCCAAAAAACACAATCATTGATATTCGAACGCTAAAATAAATTAAAAATTATCCAAACAAAGTATAGTTGAATATATTTGATAAAAAAGTGTAAACTGGAACCAATTATGTTCAATTAACTTAAAAGGGTGGGCTCGAAGTTGGCAAAAATCATCGTTGTTACTTCTGGAAAGGGTGGCGTAGGTAAAACCACATCGTCTGCAGCCATATCTTGTGGTCTTGCAATGCAAGGTCATAAAACCGTTGTTATCGATTTTGATATTGGCCTTAGAAATTTAGACATCATCATGGGCTGTGAGCGACGCGTGGTTTATGATTTTATCAATGTTATCAATGGCGAAGCAAGCCTTAAACAAACCTTGATAAAAGATAAACGCCTTCCAAAATTATGCATTTTACCCGCATCACAAACCCGAGATAAAGATGCGCTAACCATTGAAGGCGTTGAAAAAATCCTAACCGAACTTGCTAAAGAGTTCGATTATATTGTGTGCGACTCCCCTGCAGGCATAGAAGCTGGTGCATTAATGGCGATGTATTTTGCGGATGCTGCCATTATTGTGACAAATCCTGAAGTATCCTCAGTCAGGGATTCAGACAGAATTTTAGGGATTCTTGCCAGCAAAACCAAGCGTGCCATTGAAGGCCGCGAGCCCATTGAAGAGCATTTACTGCTCACGCGTTATGATGCTGAGCGTGTTGATAAAGGTGAAATGCTGTCCGTTCAAGATGTGAAAGACATTTTAGCCATCCCATTGATTGGCATTATTCCTGAATCGAAAGCGGTGCTTAAAGCGTCTAATACAGGAACACCGGTTATTCTTGATGAAAACAGTGATGCGGGACACGCTTATGAA
>Ga0247837_1010774_pt1 | contig 10257 bp, 10 predicted proteins | sample LaCtaG_2_FD_187115 | JGI IMG/M metagenome (GOLD analysis project Ga0247837, IMG submission 187115) | Freshwater microbial communities from meromictic Lake La Cruz, Castile-La Mancha, Spain - LaCruzMarch2015_14.5m | ecosystem: Environmental > Aquatic > Freshwater > Lake | place: Spain: Castile-La... | reverse complement strand
TATATAATAATCAACACCCACATCCGGGCTATAATACAACTCAGATAGCGGTGGGTAGCCAAGCCACCCTGTCGATGCAAATTGTCCTACCACCAGTGATATATTGCAGAGCATGGCCCCAACAAAGGTTAACCAAAAACTAAGTGAATTTAAATAAGGATAAGCCACATCCCGCGCACCAATTTGCAAAGGGAGTATCATATTAAGCAAAGCAAAAACAAGCGGCATGGCAACAAAGAAAATCATAATAACGCCATGTGCTGTAAAAATTTGATCGTAATGATCTGGGGTTAAAAATCCTGCGGCATGCCCTGCTGCAACTGCTTGTTGAGAGCGCATCAAGAGTGCATCTGAAAAGCCACGTAGCAGCATGACAAATGCTAGGATTAAATACATAATTCCAATTTTTTTATGATCAACCGATGTGACCCATTCGTTCCAGATATAAGACCATTTTCGAAACACGGTCAGTAATACCAGAACCCCAATAAATCCTAAGACCATAAATACACCCGCACCCATGGCAAAAGGGTTGTGAAAGGGTATGGCGTCTAGGGATAATTTACCGAGTAATAAATGTTGAAACATAGTTATTCCTTATGGAATTGAATTGTATTTTCACGTGGGTGCACCGGGCCTATACTGTTCATATACGTCATTATCACCCCGTTAAATAGATCATCTTGTACGCCTGAAAATAGTTTAGGTTGGTCGGCAATTGATGGGAATAACAATTGGTTATAATCAGTATTGGTTAATGTGTTAGGCGATTTTTTTACGTCTTCAAACCATTGTTGTAGCGCTTGAGGTTCAACAACGTGTACTTCAAAATGCATGTCTGAAAATCCATCTCCATTGTATTGGGTATTTAGGCCATCATAGACACCAACTTCATTGGCTAAAAGGTGTAAACGGGTTCGCATTCCAGCCATGGCATAAATCTGACTGCCTAATTGTGGGATAAAAAAAGCACTCATTGGAACATTGTCCGTTGTTATCCAATATTCAACTTGTTGGCCTAATGGAATTGTAAGGTAGTTGACTGTTGCAATGTTTTGCTCTGGGTAAATAAATAACCATTTCCATGGCAAGGCAATGACTTGTACCAATATCGGTTTTTGATTTTGACCTGCAATTTGACGATAGGGATCTAACTCATGCGTTTTTTTCCACGTCATGATGCCTAAAATTAATATAATCACACAGGGAATGCCCCACCATAGTATTTCCAAGTAAAAACTGTGGCCCCAGTTGGGTTTATAATCCCTAGTCCGGTGTGATACCTGATAATGATAAACAAAGGTAATGCTCATGATGATGACGGGTAAAACCACAATCAACATCAAGGCTAAGGTATCAAAAAATAACTTACGCTGTTCGTAGGCGATAATTCCCTTAGGATTAAGCATGCCAATGAAGTGCTCTTTGCAACCTGTTAGGGAAAACAGTATTAACGTGCCTGAAAGGATAAGTACAATTTTGAAAAGCCAACGAAAGGCTTGAATATTAATTAAAGCTGTTCGCGTCCTTGCAGGCATAAACACTCCTTGTTGCCATACTTTCTTAGATCCCAACATGATGATACGATTTAATCTGAAATACAAAGTTTTTTTAATAAGTTTTTAACTACTATGGATGGGTACTATGACTTATATAATATTTGCTCGCTGGTTTGGCTTGGTGTCCGTCATACTTTCTTTAGGTATTTTGTTTAACCTAGAGGATGCTCGCGATATGGCCAAGCACATGGTCAAATCAGATTCTGGTTACATCATGGGCGGCGTACTTCCCACTATTTTTGGTAGTTTGTCGTTAATGTTTGCGAATAGTTATGAATTGGGATGGACATTAATTATCACCGTGATTGGCACAAGTATGGTGATGATTGGAATTTTTAGAGTCATTTTTGTTAAGCAATGGAAAGCGCTTTTGTCACACTACATACAAGAAATTCCTTTCTTGTTTAGTTTGTTTGGCTTGATGTTTGGTGTCATCCTGCTTTATGTTGGTTTCATTGCAAATTCATTTGCGTTCTAGAAAAACTCATTGTTGCTCAAGTAGGCGTGCTTTTGAAATCAAACAGACGCCTACCATCAGTATCAGATAAGCAGCAAGTGGTATGTTTGAACCCATACGCCATTTTATTCAAAGGATCTTTGCTCGATTACATCCTCATTTTAGGGCGTACTCTACTAAGCCCCCCATCAACGGCTAATACTTGTCCAGTAATCCAATTGCTATCAGGGTTTAAAAGAAAAACAATGGCACGAGCAATATCTTCAGGACTACCTATCCGGTCTAAGGCATGCATGGCCTTCGATGCACTTAAGGCCAAAGCATTTGAAACAAGATGTGCAGTAAGTGGTGTATCCGTCATTCCTGGTGCTATCACGTTGAAACGTAAATTTAACGGAGCATACGTTGATGCGGCAGATTGCGCGAGCCCGATAACGCCGGCTTTCGCAGCAGCAATGGCTTCATGATTGGCAAGCCCAACAAGTGCTGCAGCTGAAGATATCAATACCACAGAGCCGCCACTTTTCATGTGCATTCCAGCGGCATGAACCGTTGCGAATGCAGTGGTTAAGGAGGCATTGATCGTTTCATGATATTGCTCTTGTGAGGTCGTGTGTGCACTTTTTAATAATAAAGAGCCTGCGCAATTCACAACACCATCTATTGCGCCTGCGAGTTTAAACGCCTCATTGACGGCGTCAAAATCAGTAGCATCCAATAATACATCAGGTTTAATTTTGCTGTTATCTCGAGCAGTTGTAAAGACCGTATCGCCTTGTGATATTAAAAGCTTAACAACAGCCTGACCAATAGAGCTACTCGCTGCAATCACTAAATAGTTAGCCATGATCTATTTTTACCTTTTTAACGCGGTGTTTAAATAAAATAAGCTATTTATTACTAAATTGACAATTACATTATGATGTTTGTGAAAAATATTGCTCATTGACAAGCACTTAAGGGAGGGAATGGCGTGCTTAAAAATGACAAAGTGTGTTGTCGCTGATTGATGTGGCCTCAGGGATGCCATGTTGTTTTTTCGCACAAAAAACACCCGATTATTCGTTATATGGTCTACAATATATAGAGAAGGCTATCGTTTATTGCCGAAGCATTCATGAATTAAAGGTATACCATTAGCACTATGATTCTTTAGGGGAAAATAATGCCAAATTCGTCTCGTGAAGATTTAATTCATGAGGTTCAAACCAAATCGAAATCAATCGCTTTGATTTATTCACCTATTGAGTTAAATGAGTATATTGTTGAAATTATATCAACGAGTTCAGATCTCTTTATTCGTAAGAACAATGAGATATCAAAATTTCATACGGTGGATGATGCTATTTCTCATGCCTCACAATATGGAGCAAAAGAATTTTTTCTTTGTTTGAATAATACCTACGATGAGTGCGGTTCAATGGGATCAGTGGCGTCTATTCAACTGTTTGATTACATTCCCGTCCATTTAAAGCACAATGATTTTAACCATTAGACACGGGTAATGCACCTAAATTTGCTTGCACATGGCTCTTGTGGCTTGAAAAGCCCCCCCCTAAAGAAACGGACTTTCATTATCAATTGACAAATAATGAGCAAAAGGTCGCCTATCAACGGTAGGATGAATTAAGATATGCTATTCAAACGGATGCGGATTTAATCATCATTGAGCTGCCTCCTGATGAAGTAAAATGGCTGGCAATTCGAGAGAAAATCATGAAGGTGGGCCAGAAAATAAATATTGTCTAAAATGAGCAATTAAATAGTTGAGTAAAACATTATGAATGAAAATGATAGCTTACAAAATCAACCTGAATACCCAAGTTTTCTAAAAAGCGCTTTGACATTGAAAGGTTCTGTCACACCAAAGGTGATGAAAAAAGTAGGTTTAATTATTATTTACACGGCCCTGGTGTCCTACTTGTGCTACCTATACCCCTCAGCGGTTTTACCCATAGGCCCTTTTGAGTATGGTGGTTTGATCATGGGGTTAATTCTTGTTTTTAGAATCAATGCAGGCTATGACCGATGGTGGGAAGCACGAAAAATATGGGGCAATATTGTGAATCAAAGCAGGAACTTGGCCATTATTTTAGTCAACTATACCAATGAAGCAGCGCAAGATTGGAGAGCTAAAACCACCAAGATGATTTCTACGTTGCCCTATCTAATGAAGGATAATTTACGAGAAGAGAATAATTTGCAATCTATAAGTCATCTTGTTGATATTAAACAGATGGAGCGATTAAATAAATCAAAACATCGTCCGGTTATAATGGCGTCTAGAATTGCACAAGAGCTCCAAATTGCACGAACTACTCATGGCCTCGATTCTTTTGCCTTTCTTCATGCACAAGAGCAATTAGAGCACTTGATTGACGCGCAAGGCGCATGTGAGCGCATTCTAAAAACCCCCATGCCTTTTGTTATGGCTGTAAAATCACGGCGCTTTATTTTGTTTTTTTTATTAATGTTACCCTTTGCCTTAGCAAATGTTTCTTTGTTTATTAGTCCATTAATTGCCGGCATTGTTTCTTACGCGCTTTTTTCACTCGATCAAATTGGTGTTGAATTGCAAAATCCATTTTCAGAAAAAAATTTAAGCCACCTGCCCTTGGATACTATTTGTAAGAGCATTGAAATGAATATTCAGGAAATTAGGCAGGATAGTTCCACCACAGTAAACTAATTGACCCCATGCCTTAAAACGGGTTACAAACCCTAAATGCTACCGGAGACTATCGATGTTAAAAAAAACAGTAAGCTTGATGGGTTGGATAATCGTTTTTCAATTAATGGGCTATTTTCTAGGGCATATCACCCAAACGAACATGCAAACGTGGTATGGCACCCTGCATAAATCAAGTCTAACGCCACCACCGCTCGTTTTCCCCATTGCCTGGTCTCTTTTATACACGATGATTGCCATGTCGGGATGGTCACTATGGCAGCATCGTAAAGATAGAACGGCACGAATAGCGCTGGGCTTTTTCAGTGCTCAAATGCTATTAAATTGGGCTTGGTCACCGCTATTTTTTAATCTTCACCTGATTGCTTTGAGTTTTTTTTGCATTGTCTTCATCACCACGCTAACGTTAATCACCATTCTTCTTACCAAAAATAAATTTAAATTCAGTAGTATCATGTTGGTTCCTTATTTAATATGGCTTCTTTTTGCGGGCTATTTGAATGGTGTTCTTTGGATGCTTAACTGATCAAGGGTTCTATAAATGAATATTCTTATTGCTGGAGCCTCTGGATTTATTGGCTCCGAATTGGTTAACGCCTTAGCGCCTCAGCACAGTATTACGGTATTAGGTCGGAACGCTCAGACCCTCCAACAGCGGTTTTCAAAAAACATCACCCATGTAACGTGGGAGCAATTGTTGTCATTGGATGCTACAACTTATGATGCGGTCATTAACCTCTGTGGTCACAATATTGCAGCGTCCAGATGGAACAAGCACATTAAAGAACAGTTGATTCACTCGCGCGTTGACACAAATCTGCAGTTAATTCATTGGTTAATGAATAAAAATGCCAAGCCCCATTTTATATGTGCAAATGCAGTCGGGATTTATGGGTTACAAGCCAATGGTGACCCTATTGCATTTGATGAGAGCAGCCCCATAGACATCGATAATCCACGTGATTTTTTAAGTGAAATAGGGGTTCGCTGGCAGGAGTCCTTGGCGCCTGCTGTAAAGGCCGGTATACCTGTAACAACCTTACGCTTTGGCGTGGTCTTAAAAAAGAACCAGGGCTTCTTGAAAAAACTGGCTTTAAGTTTTCAGATGGGGCTCGGCAGCATCTTGGGCGATGGGACGCAAATTATATCTTGGGTGCATCTTCAAGATGTGATTGGCGCGATTATTTTTTTACTCAATCGACCTGACTTAACGGGTGCGTTTAATATCACGTCACCTTATCCTGTGAGTCAAGAGCAGTTCGCTCGACTGTTAGCAAAAACAGTCCATCGCCCATTACTATTAAAGCTTCCAGCGAACGTTATTCGAATACTGTTTGGCGAAATGGGTGAGTGTTTGCTGCTTAAAGGACAACGCGTTGTTCCCAAGCGGTTACTAGAGGAAGGCTATCAATTTGCTTATCCACAATGTGCTGATGCTTTAAAGCAGGAGTTTTAATGAAAAACTCAAAAATAGGTGTGCTGCTAATTAACCTTGGCACGCCAGATACCAGTGAGCCTAAATCTGTTTATGCTTATTTGAAACAATTTTTAAATGATCCTCGTGTTATCGATTTACCAAGAATCATACGTTACTTTTTGGTGAATTGGCTTATTATCCCTTTTCGATACAAGCAATCAGCACATGCATATCAGCAAATATGGACTAAAAAAGGCTCCCCATTATTAACCCACAGCCAAGATTTAGTCAGTGCTTTAAGGAAAGCATTTGACACGACCGTTCAGATAGAATTAGCCATGCGATATGGTCAACCGAGCATTCAATCGGCTCTTGATAAACTTAAATCCTGTAAAAAGTTAATAGCCATTCCGTTGTTCCCACAATATTCATCAGCAGCAACGGGCTCAGCAATAGAAGCATTATTACGAGCACTTGGTGAGCAATGGAATATTCCAGAAATAAGTGTCACGAGAGATTTTTATAACAATCCTGATTTTATCCGCGCTTATGCAAGCCTTATTAAAGACCATTTAAAAGATAAAAAAATCGATACACTTATTTTCAGTTATCATGGTTTACCTGAACGGCACATTGAAAAAAGTGCGTGCCTATCACCTTGTTCAAGAGTTGAGCCTTGCCCTAAGCCTGATGCATCAAATACCTTTTGCTATCGAGCGCAATGTTATGAAACCTCGCGCCTTATTGCAGAAAAGCTTGATTTGAACTCCACCGATTATGTGGTTTCTTTTCAATCACGGCTTGGTAAAACGCCTTGGATAAAACCTTATACTGATCTGGTCTTGGCTGACTTGAGGCAAAAAAAGGTAAATCATATCGCCATTGTTTGCCCATCCTTTGTTTCTGATTGTTTGGAAACTCTTGAGGAAATTAACCTGCGTGCTAGGGTCCAGTGGTTAGAGCTCGGTGGGAGCGACTTTGTTTTTATTCCCTGTCTTAATACGAATCCTATATGGGTCGATGGGCTTGTAAACATGATAAAACGGCACGGCATTGAAGAGTAACCGGGGGTTATTAAAGCATGGCATGGCAAGAGCATGTGTGGACAAAAAGCACAAAGAGGGTTGTATTTGACTGACTTGGTCTGAACTCAACGTCCTGCGGGCAAGCCAGCGTTGTTGCAGGATCCATGAATCTTGTCAGATTGCTAGATACCTCGCTTAAAGCGAGGTAAGTTGGCGACGAGCCTATTTAACAGACACTCATGCTTTTGCCCTGGGCGGGATAGCAATACCTATAAACATCCGTCATCATGACAGTAATTTTAAGTAATGAATAAGACTTATGCACACACCCCATTTAACGCCAAAAATATTACATGAAGCGATCATTACCGGCTGTCAATCCGTTGTGCTTGGAAAGGAGCAGTTGAATGAAATCAATATTTTTCCAGTCGCTGACAGCGATACAGGCGATAATTTAGCATCAACGGCGCATGCAATTATTGCAAATGCGCGCCTAACCTTACATTTTAATGAAATGCTTCAATCGGTAGCAGAGGCAAGCCTATATGGCGCCAGAGGGAATTCCGGCATCATTTTCTCACAATTTTTTAATGGCTTAACGCAGGTTGACCATGATAAAACAGCAATGGATACACAGGCTTTTTCAAAAGCATTACTCTGTGCGGCAAGGAGTGTAAGGGCTTCTCTTTCCTCCCCCGTTGATGGAACCATGCTCACCATGATTGAGGACTTTGCAAGTGCGTCGAGCAACTTTAGTCAACATACGACTTGTTTTAATGAGCTTATGGATACATTACTTCCTGTTCTGAAGGTATGCTTAAACAATACCAGAGAAAAAATCCCTTCTCTTAAAAAAGCAAATGTTGTAGATGCGGGTGCATTGGGGTTTTATTTTTTTGTTGAGGGTTTTGCGTCTTTGCTTGCTGGCAGAGCGCTGGTTCAAAACAATTATTCGAAGGATTTAGAACATCAAGGTGAGCATAACCATGCCATGCTGGAGACAAAACCTATCCATAGATATTGCACTGAAGCCATTTTAAAGTCTGACGTGATTGATACAGTAAGATTAACCAAAGTACTCCAAAAACATGGGGATTCTTTAGGCGTTACAGGTAATGAAAAGATGTGTAGATTGCATATCCACACCAATACCCCCGCCAATTTTTTTGCAACCTTAATGGAACAGGGTAACGTGATGCACCCAAAAGTTGATGATATGTTGCGTCAATTTGAGGTGTTGCAGATGCGTAAATATGATATAGCGCTGGTGACTGATTCCAGTGCTGATATTCCCCAGATCATCCGGGATGAGTATCAAGTACACCAGATTCCTTTAAATATTCATATCGATGATCATCATTTGCTGGATAGGTATTGCTTTGAACCCAATGTTTTTTATAAAAATTTAAACACGTTAAAAAAGCATCCTAAAACATCGCTGGCTTCACCTTTTTTGTTGGAGGAGAAACTGACTTTTCTGTCGAAGCATTATAAACATGTTCTTGTTATTTCTATTGCAAAGTCAATGAGTGGAACCTTTGATGCAATGACACAGGTTGCCAAAAAACTCTCAAATGTATGCGTTATTGACTCTCGAACCAACTCTGGCGCACATGGGCTTTTAGTTCAATATGCGGGTGAGTTAATTCGTGAGGGGAGGAGCTTTCAATCGGTGATCCAGTGCATTGAAGATGCCATCATGGAAACATCTATTTTTGTAATGGTTAACTCTCTTGGGGCGATGGTTCGCTCGGGTCGTATTAATAAACTTGCTGGAAAAATAGGACAATTGTCTGGAATAAAACCGATTATTTCAATCGATAAAACTGGGAAAGGCTTTCATTTTTCAACAGCATTGAATAGAGACCATGCGTTATCAAAAATGATCACTCTTACTCAAAAAATGCAGTCTTGTCCTGGGAAAATATTAGAGCGATACTGTATTGTTCACGCAGGAGTTGATGAAAAAGCCCATGATTTTTCAAAGCGCACGACAGAAGCTTTTCAAAAAGCGCCGGCTTATATAGAAAACGTTTCACCAGTGATTGGGCTTCATGCGGGATACGGTTGTATTGCACTGGCCATGCGTATCACGACGGGCAAATAAAATACGGAATAAAACATTGGAAATTTCTTACGGTTTTAAGTTGTTGAGTTTATAAACCATTAAAAAAGGTGTTTTTATGATGCTTTTACTCGCTGTAGGTTTGATATTTTTGCACATGTTGTTGATTTGGGGATGGTACCTTTACCGTGGGAACCCGTCTGTTGTTGATGTGGGTTGGGCAACTGGGTTAACCGTGGTTGGTTTTTTTTATTTATACAGTCATCCTTTATCATGCAGATCAATTGCGCTCAGTTTGCTTTTATTGTTTTGGGGCGCGCGCTTAGGTTTATACCTTTGGTTAACGCGTATTTATCACGGTAAAATTGATGAGCGCTATCTCTCCCTGAGTGCAAAATGGAAAATGAACAAACCGTTGGGGTTTTTGTTGAATTTTCAATTCCAAGGGTTTCTTATTTTAATGGTCTCATTGCCTTGGTATTTTATTTCAATCTCTGCAAACCAACACCTTAGCGGGCTAGATTATTTTGCATTTTTTCTTGCGTTACTCTCCATTAGTTTAGAAACAATAGCGGACAGGCAGTTACAACAATTTAAAAAAAATCATCCAGGTAAGTTATGCGACACAGGGCTTTGGCATTTTTCAAGGCACCCCAATTATTTTTTTGAATGGTTAACCTGGTGTTGTTTTGCGATGTTGGCCTTCACCAGCCCATTTGGTGTGTTAGCGTTGATTTCACCCGTAATGCTTTATTTCCTCATGACAAAAGTGACGGGGCCAATGACCGAGGCTCAATCAATCAAATCTAAAAAGAAGGCCTATTTAGCCTACCAAAAAAGCACACCGATGTTTTTTCCTAAATTGTTTGAAAAAAATAAATAATAATGCCTTGAGGTGCTTTTTAATGCGGGTAGATGTTATCAAGAGAAGTGGACCCCAAAAATGAGACAGTGGTGTAGAATAGAAACCATTGTACTTGGGGTTAAAAATGGCTCAGAAAAAGTTCAGTTCTGAATTTAAGGCAAAAGTTGCAATCGAAGCATT
>Ga0247837_1010773_pt1 | contig 10258 bp, 8 predicted proteins | sample LaCtaG_2_FD_187115 | JGI IMG/M metagenome (GOLD analysis project Ga0247837, IMG submission 187115) | Freshwater microbial communities from meromictic Lake La Cruz, Castile-La Mancha, Spain - LaCruzMarch2015_14.5m | ecosystem: Environmental > Aquatic > Freshwater > Lake | place: Spain: Castile-La... | reverse complement strand
GGTGCTTAGGAAAAGGCTTGAAAGGCTTATATATAAATTGATATAAGAATGAACTGCTACTTGGACACACAAGAGTCCGACCTCGCCCTCGACATGCTGAAAGCCCTGGAAAGCAGCTCGCTGGACCAACAGCAAGTCCTGGCCTGCAGCGCACTCGAGCTGTTCATGCAGGAACACGAGTACAACCTGGCCTTCAAGTTGATGGCGGAGTTCCCAGACCTCCGGAAGTGCGAGTACATCACATCCCCACGCTTCGCAGACGACCTGTTTGCCTCTGCCAAGCTGGGGGATATTAAGGTCCTGCGGGCTGCTTTTGAGAAGTTGGGTCTACCGGTGCATATACAGGACAGGAGTGAGTTTAACTTGCTGGAGTACGGAGTGAGTGAGCAGTTGAGTGAAATCGTGCAGTATGCGCACCAAGTGCTAGCACTGACCAGTGACAAGGCTGACAGTCTGTTCAGCTACATGGCTTGGGAGGGCAACAAGCACTTGCTCCGCTACTTGAAGAGTGAGGTGGGGTTGGTGGTCAGTGACGGAGACAAAGTGGTGGAGAGCTGTGCACGGAGCAGGGAAATCGACATGGTGCAGTTTGCGTCTGAGGAACTGGGGATTGCGGCGATCAACTCCCTGGATGTGTTGGAGCCGGCGATAGTGAGAGCTGCGGAGGCAGGCCAGTTGAAGCCGCTGCAGGACCTGATAGACCGCTTTTCTATCAATATCGACCCTATGCAGCTGCGCAGGAGACACCAGGGCATTGAAGTCAGGGATGAGGCTGTGGCGCTGTACTTCCGGGAAGTGCTCAAACTCTCTGTGGCAGAGGCTACTTACTAGGAGACATACTGGCTCTGCCCTCTGCCTCGTCCTCTACAATAGTATCAAAATAGGCGAATTGCGAGGAAATCGGGCGAGAAGAAAACCGCTTGCGTGCCTCATTCTTCGACCTCCAATTTTTCGCATTGAGCAGCTCACCTCGAATGAACTCCGGCCATGAAACAATCGGCACACTCAAAGCGACCGCCCTTGCATGCAACTCACTGAGAGAAATAAACTCCTGCTGGTCAAATCGCCGATTTCCCAGCTTCATCGCCAGCGCTTTGCCAATAAATAGCCGTTTTAACTCCTCCGGATCACTATGGTTTTCGCTCATTTTGAGCCATTCGAAGGCCGGTACGTCCTCATTGACTGAGGCAGGAGTGGAGCATTCGGAAGTATTCACTGAGGCGACTTGGCTATGCACAGAGTCGATTCGGGGCTGGGGAGACAGGTGCAGTTTGGACAGAGAGTCTTGCCAGATGGCCAGTTTCTTCTGCTCGCTGTGCAGTTGAGACTGCAGGTCGTGAATTTCGGCTCGTTTTAGTGCGATTTCGAGCATTTTGAGGCTTTTTTCCTGCTCTAAGGCCAAAGCGCGGATTCGTTCGAGGAAGATTAGGATTGAATCAGTGCCTTTGAAGGTGACTAAGAGGGAACTGAGGGCATTCAGCACTTCCCTCGTTTCCCCCAAAGTCGGTACCTCCGCCAACCGCTGCAAATGTCCAATACCCATCGCCAAATAGCTCCTTTCCCCGGACTTCAGCCCCTCTTCTTCCACTAGCAGCTGCAGGAAGCTCCTCAGTTTGGATATGCGCATATACAGGCCTTTCAGCGGGTCCTCAGAGTCTTCAGCGGCTCTGACCTCGTCACTGAGGCGAGTACAGGCGCGGGAGTGGGTCTCTACAAAGGCCAAATCGAGGGTTTCTTGGCAGTTAATGCAGAGGACGCTGAGGTGGGAAGTGGGGAAGTCGCGGAGTGGAAGTGGACCTTGGCGAGAGGGAGGTAAGGGCAGGGTAGCTGCTAAGCTGGGTTCCAAAGCCGCCATTATTACTCTGTAGTGGGAGGAAATAGACCCAAACACCCTGAATTCCACTACTAAGAGATCTGTTTGATACTGATTCTAGTTAGTCCTGAGTAGTGCTGCCACGTCAGCCAACACATAGGTGGGCTCCAGCACCAAGTCAGCCAAGTCCGCTTCCTTTGTGACGCCCGTGAGCACTAAAGCACTGTCAATGCCCGCATTGTGTGCGAATTGGATATCCGACTCGATCATGTCTCCGATCATGAGGGTTCTCCTGGGGTCTAAATGGTCCCTTTCCTGTGCCCATTCCATGTAGAAAGGACTGGGCTTACCGACCACTTCTGCCATTTGGCCAGTGGCGGTTTCGATGTAGGTGACGAAGGCGCCTGCACCCATCATCCTCACTCCGCCCTCGACTTCGAAGTAGGAGTCATGGCTGGAAGCCACTAGCTTCGCTCCTTTCTGCACACATATAGAGGCGTAGCAGGCCGCATGGTAGGTAAAGGACATCTGAGTGGCCAGCACTACAGCCCCAATATCCGAATCCGGCTGGATGGTCTTCAAATCCGCCCAGTCCTTCACCTGTCCCGGAGGGAAATCACTGCTATGGACCACTGTTAGTCCCTGGCTTTCCAGTTCTCTCCGGAATGCATCTTGTCCAATGAGGAAGACTTTGTGAATTGAGGGATATCGCTTGCGCAGGTACACAGCTGTGGCTAGGGCTGAGCCGAAGACCTGCTTAGCTGTGCATCTGTAGCCCCTGCGCGTGATCTTCTTGGCTAGGTTTTTTGTGGTGGAAGACGCGCAGTTTGTCAGGAAAAAGACTCGTTTGCCCATCTCTTGCAGTTTGTTTAGAGCCTCGAAGCTGCCTGGAATCGCCCGCTTGCCGCACCACATGACTCCATCACAGTCGAACAAGAAATTGTCATACCTCTCCAAGTCCACTGCAGTCATTTCCAGCCTGTAAAGATGGAAATGGATGATGAGCAGAAGGTCTTGGCTGCACGGGCCAGGCTGGCAGAGCGCTTTGGCGACTCTGTGCGTCTCGGCGGGAAGGGAACGATGAAGCGGAAGAAGAAGGTCGCTCACAAAACCACTACAGCTGATGACAAGAAAATCCAGTCTGCTCTGAAGAAGGCAGGTGCACAGCCACTGCCATCCATCGAGGAAGTGAACATGTTCAAGGACGACAACACTGTGCTCCACTTCACGAACCCCAAGGTACAGGGGTCTATCCGAGACAACGTCTTCATGGTGCAGGGCACTTCAGAAGTGAAGACACTGAGAGACCTAATGCCGGGGATACTGTCTCAACTGGGACCCAAACATATGGAGTTCTTGAAGGAATTCGCAGACCAGGCGAAGGATGTGAAGGAGGAAATTCCCGACTTGGAGGCTGCGAACTTCGAAGATGTGGCGGCCAAGGACTAGATAGCTCGATTTGCCTAGGGCGCATATTGGACTCTTGGGAAGTCTGTGAACTGACAGTGTAAGGTGGAGGAGTAACTAGTATTTTGCCAAAATTGAGCCTTGATTGGGCAGGTCAAGTAAGAAAAGAGGTAAATGTAAGCTAAATTATCACTAGATTACTACAGTCTGCAAATGCTGCTTCATATAATTCCAATTTCAGCTGCCGTAAGGTCCTTAGCTGGGCAAACTTCCCTATATATCCGAAATCGCAATCTTTCGACACACATCGAATTCCGTAATAGCTTCGATTTTCATAATAAGCGATTCCTGGATTTGAACATACAAAGACATATTTTCGAGCCAAAAATCGATCTACAACTGATCTAAAATGCAGATCTCTCGATATATAGGGTCAAACACTTGCCTAATACTTCCAGTTTGATAAGTCCTCACCATACACACCCATACACCCATGCAATGCAGCAGAAAACCCTGTCCCCTCTACCTCTCTGGCTCTATAGTAATGGACAAAGAGGAAACAGAACGAACCAAAGTCGTCAAGCGGTCTTTTAACGTGTTGCTGCATTTAGCCACTGATAGTGAAGTCTCCACGCCTTCAGCAGACTTACTTCTCAGTCCGTCGTCCTCCTCCTCCAGCTCTGACCCGAGCACTATTTCCCTGCTGTTGCTTACCAATGCACTCAAGCCGCTCCCAGTTCTGCATCCAACACACACTCAAAGGGTGAAATACAACAGGAAGAGACAAGTGCCGGGGAGTGCTGTGCAGCCGTCCACTCATCCCCTGCCTATAGAAATCCAACTTGCAGAGGCGAGACGTAGCACGAGACGCTCCCTGTCAAGCCAGGCCAAGGCTTCGAGCGAAGGAATAGGCCGGAGCCTGCTCGGGTTCAGGACGCTCTCGACCTAGACACCTAGTAAGGCTGGAGACATACAACTAGATCAGGGCTACACTAGCTGGAGTAGTGCGAGAGCAGTGGGTTGAGGTCTGGGTCGGAGGAGAGGTACAGGAGGGTTGAAAGCTGCGTGGTGTTTACCTTCAGGTTGCAGGGGACTCGGGCCATAGGCGGGGCGTTATGGACTTTCTTATGCATGGAAAGAAGACTTCCCTGGCGGAAATGCAGGCCGCAGCCAGGCTCAGGACAGACCAACGGCTTATCCCCTGTATGTATATATGAATGCTGGATGTAGTTCTGCTTGGACGTCAAAGTCTTCCCACACAACTCACACACGAAGCGGTTACAGCCCAAATGAATGCTATCGATGTGGCGCTTCAGATTAAAGTGAGATGTGAAGGACTTGGAGCATTGCTGCACAGTGCACACATATGTCTTAGACTTCATTATTACTGAACTTCCGTGAAAGTATTCCTCGACATCAGAGTATGGCGGCTAGCTTGTTTAGCAGTGCTAGGGCTGTTTGAGTGGGCAGTTTGAGAGATTTGCAGGGAGGAGAGAGACTCGTCTCTCATTCATAGATGTGCTGTCTCACTAGCTTGGATTTAACGCGGCTGTTAGGGGATGCTAGGGTCTATGTTGTCGCTGGATGAGGAGGGACTACCTGCCTAAACAGACTCTCAAACAGCAGTTTACTATAAGGCGGGTCAAGGTAGTGCACGGCTTAGGCTAAGGACTATACCAACTACTAGTTATATTAAGGCTATATAGACCTACAGTAGCGCTAGTTTAAGAATTAGAAAGGGGCACTGCGGTTTGGGGACAAGCACACGTGTGCCTCTTAGTTTCTTCGCCTCAGAGGTATAGCAAAGAGCTGTATACTCCGAAAATGTCTAATAGCGACTGAAAATGTCTAAGAGATATACGGAAGTTTGGGACAATTCGGCGAGAACTGATAGAGCTTTTGATTTTTTGAGGCGGAAATTGGGAATAAACCCCGAATTTTGAAGTTTTAACCATAAAATAACGATTTCAGTCTAGGCAATCTAATAGATATTTCCACTAAACAAGGACTGCCTATGCACTTCCTGCCACTCTTGATACATAGTAAAGAAAGAGATCTTCCTATAGAAGTCCTGCCTAAGTAAGGAAGGCTTAGTTCTCAGTCGTACAGTACTTTTTGCAGACTATGAGAAAGGGAAATAAGGTAAATTAGAGCCAATTCCAGGCTTTTAAGCGAAAATAGACTAGGGTTTCCTTCGAAATTTCTCGTAAGTAAGTCTTAAGTGTACTTCAATGATGCGAAATGCACCTACATCCACCAACTCCGCCTCCCAGTCCTGAGCTTGCCTGAGAAAAAGGGCTATCGTGAGCCTTATATATCGATTCCCATTAGACGTCATCCTGCCTAGACATTAATCTATGGCTCAGGTCCGCAGGCGGAAAGGCACGGTCGCTCCCTTGCGGCCTATGGACTTGTCCAGGTCCTGTGTCAGTCTTTCGACTCCAGCGTCCCCGGGACTTTCCTTTTCTCCGGGTACTGAGGACTGCAGTGAAGACTCTGCGGGGGCTACGCCGGTACATGACCTTTATCAACTCCTCAGAATTGCAGCGGCGAATGGCCCTGTGGCTTTGGAAATCCCCGCCACTTTGGTAGTGGGCAAAGCAGGCAGAGACGTGCTTTTTTTCAATGATGATAAGAAGTTGGTGAAACTATACGAGGCGAAGGATGTGTTGAGTCAGTTCTTCGCACAGGGCTTGCAGAGGACTGCAGAGGACCCTTCTGAAGCGCCTTTAGCCTTCTTCCGAAGTCAATCCACAGGCTTTAAGGTCCTTTTCACGGTGGAAGACGCGGAAATGCTATGGAAAGGGACTCGAGATGCAACCAAAATGATGCAAAAGTACATACTTTCCAGCAGCGGAGAAACAAGCAAAGTGAGAATTGTATGGCGGCGCAGTGGAGACCCAAAACGCTTCAAAATGCACAAAAGACACACCGACTTCCCGCGAACTGGCAGAAGGCTGCCCCGGTCCAGCAGCTACAACGCCCTCAAGTCCGCTTTCAAGTACGATTTAAACGCCTTTCAGCACGCTGGACAGCTCAAAAAAAGCTCCTTTTCGCCCTATTACCCTTTTCCGTCAGTCCTTTGCGACGAAACGCGACAAAAACTGACTTCGTCCAAAACAGCCCTTTTTAGTCCCAGACCAAACCCTCAATGCGACTTCTCAAGTCTGGCTTCTGACTACCTAATTGAGCCGATTGTGGGAAATCTCCCTAAGGCAGAAAGAATGGGGCAGACCATAGTAGAGGTTTTGCAGCACTTTGTACTGAGAGAAATGGAGGAAATCGAGGAGTTGGCCTATGATGTGATTCAGGCAGAGGGTGGGAACTGCTATTTGCTGAATGCGAAGTGGATGAAGGTGGGGAGGCGGGAAGCAGTGGAAAGCTCACTAGATGTATTGGAAACAGTCCCGGAAGGGGGTGAAAAGCTGCAGGAAATGCGGCTAAAGCAGAAGTTTACAGACTTAATGCGAAGCATCGCTCCTGAAAGTCCCTGTCAAAAGGCGCCTTTCATCGACTTAAAGGATATCAAGCAGGAAAACCAAAGAGCCTACCTCACCCACCACCTCCACACCTGGCCCCTAGACAGTCCCCCCGACTCCTCCACTCCCGACCCCCTCCTTTCCCACCTCCGCAGCAACTTAGACCAAGCCGAAAGCAGGCTCAACGACCTAATGACAGCCGCCACTCTCCACCGAGCCAGAGCCAAGGAAGCGGAAAACATCAGTCTGGAGAAGTACAGCAGTGAGATGCTGCATCAAGTCCTCACCAAGGTGTATGACCGGGTGCGGGCGGACTTGGTGCTGTGCAAGCACTTTCATGGGAAGAGCAGGGGGGAAATCAGCATGATAAAGTCGGGCTTTATGAAGGCGTTTTCGGGGGTGGATAATGTCTACTTTAAGAGGAATGTGAAGCGGGCGCATGAAGGAATGGGGATTTCCACTACTGCTTTTGCACAGTTTGTGCAGATATTTCTGGCAGTGATGCGGGAAGAGGGGATTCAAGCGAGTGACATTGCGATAGTGCATAAGCACTTGCAGTCTTTCACAGAAGACATAGTTGAGGATGAAGACGAGGCTTTGCACTGTTAGCAAGGAACTAATCTATTGTGGCGAATTAGCGGCCTAGTTTCCTTAGATAAAGACGCTTTCTATAAACGCTTTGATGCGAATTCCGCGCATTTTGATAATAAAACTGGTCGATTTCTTACTTTTAGGCCAATTTCTGGCAGACTAGACAATAGCTAGTGCACATTACCCTCAACAGGAGCATTTTCGCTTCTTCTCCGACCGCTTGAGACTAAACCTATTCGACTCATGCAGCTTTTCCTTTTTCCCAGACTTGACAACGCAGCGCTGCCTGTGCTTTACCTCATCACCAAAGTCATAAAAGCCCTTATCCACATTGAAAAGCACCACTTTGCATATGAGCATAAAGGGCTGCGCCACATTTAGTTCCTCCTTTGCACTCACTTCCACATACTTCATATTGAGACTTCGGGCCAAGGCTTCTCCTTCCTCCACTGCAATTTGCCGCTTGTATGCCAGGTCTGCCTTCGTGCCGACCAGGACGGAGATGAGTTCCGGCCCAGTGTTGCTGCGCACTTCTTCTATCCAGCGAGGGACGTGTTGAAAGCTTTCTCGACTCGTAATATCGAAGGTGACGATGCAGGCGGTGGACTCGCGGTAATAGTTCCTTGCGATGCTTTGGAAGTTCTCCTGACCGACGGTGTCCCAGAGCTGCAGCTTGAGGACCTTGCTGTCGAGGGAGACTGTTTTGTGCTGGAACTCGACGCCGATGGTGGGGTCGTGGAGGTTCTGGAAACGGCGGTCCACGAACTGCAGCACCAGACACGACTTCCCCACATTGCTGTCGCCCACAATGACTACCTTTAGGAGTAGGTCGTAGGAAGACATTATGAACTAATGCAGCAGTGGCTCCTGAGCAGCGCCCCGACGAATAGGGAAGCAGAAGCAGAAGTAAGCGGCCTGCGGCTGGTCTTCCGGGTGGTCAATTGAGGCAGAGCGGTAGGGAGTCTCAGGGACTGAGGAAGTGCTGGAGACGGAGGGAAGCCGTTTCTCCTTTTTCTGTTTCTGCGCCTTTGGGATGGAACTCAGAATCCTCGAGGAAATCGCATGTCTATCCGCCAGCTTCAGTGCAGAAAAGTCGTCCAGTTCCTCGAACAGACTGCTTTCAGAAGTGTCGGAAAAGACCACTGCAGGCAGCTTCGAGGCCTCCGTAGGCTCCAATATGCGGCCGAACACTTGCACCCAAGTGTCCATTTCCTTCTGATTGGCGGCCCGCAACTCCAAGTCGCGTCCTTCGAAGGTCACTTTGAACGTGTTTTCCCCCACGACTTCCAGCGTCTGCAGAGTGTTGAGGCCCAGAGAGCCCTGTGCATTGTAGGCCTTTTCGTTCTTGTACCAGTACAGTCTTCCATTCTTCATAGCGAAAAAGCGCTGGTGGTATATAAGTCCATTGGAGACTCTTTTCTCCAAGTATCCCTTCAAGTCCAGTAAATTCACAGCAGTGTCGATTTCCTTGAAACTTCGAGTCGGGCTTTTGGTTTCCTCAGCGATTTCGCTCCTTGCCAGAGACTTCCTTTCCTCCTTTGGCGATGTGAGGCTTCTGAGGGTGGATGAGCGGGACCTAAAGATCTCAGGCGACTCGTCGATATAGTTCTCCAGCACTTTCCGCACATGCTCCAGAGCCACTTTCTTCTCACTGGGCTCTAAATCGGACCTGTGCTCCACTAAGGCCCGGGCAATGCTCAGTTTGAACTCCGGGCCCTGGGACCTGCGCACTGCCAAGGTGGCTCTGGGCAGTTCATCAGGGAGCGCTTCGAGGAAGTCCACAAGGTCGCATAAACCCTTCAATTCGGTCTCTATGGCCTGGCTTTCTACCTTGCCATGTAGCACTTTTTGCAGCAAACGTAAGTCGCTTTTGACCGTTTCCGTCACTAAAAGCATCTAAATGGCCAGTACTGACTGAGCCTTGAGACTAGAGCCGCCGTGTAGGATGCATCCAGTGTACACTTCCACCACCTTCACTAGTATATCATACCACACTTTCGACACTAAATCCGGGTCAATGCGCATTTCCACGCTTTCTAGCTTCGTCCTGACTTGCTCTAACTCCGTCTCCAGCGATATTTCGTGGAAAGGCAGCTGAAAGGTGACTTTCACAGGCTGCATGAGGACAGCGACGATAGTTTTCGAGTAACTTTTGGCGATTTCATGCAGCAGGTCGACAGCTTCTTCGTACATTTCAGGGAAGTGCTGGGAAGCGTGGGAGCGGTTGAAGTCCACCACTTGGCGGTGCAGGGAGCGACTGTCATTGCACAGACTTATCAGGATGTCTGTGGAAAGGACGTCTTTGCGCTCTAGCAGTTCCCGCATGCCATTGAGAGACTGGAGGATAATACTCCACGAAACTTCCACGAGTTCCACCCGAAACACCTCGTCAAACAGCAAATGCTGCTCCTGCAGAACTGCTTCGAATGTCGAGAAAATGAGCGTGGGCAGGCCGGAACTGCAAATACCCTCTTGAGCAATTTGCAGGTCTTTGAGAGCTAAAAAGGCCTCGAGAATGAGGGAAATTGCTTGCTTGTGGAGTCTGCCGGTGTAGGTTTTCCGCAGAACTTCGACTCCGTTTTTCAATTTGTCGTCAGTGATGCCCACTTGCCGCAGCTTTCCGTCGTACTCAATTACCCACTTGAGCAGTGTTAGCAGGTCTCCTTGGCTTATTTTCGCTCCATGAGTCATCCAAGCCCTGGCCAGTATTTCACTCAACTTCTTATGAAACGTCTCTGCATAGAGCGTCGCAATGTCAATCCTCTGCGGCGTCGAAGTCAAACATCCATCAATCGTCTCCACCAATTCCTTCGTCAGTTCATCAGCCACAGTCAGCAGTTCCGTCACTCCCGCCTGTTCCTTCAGTGCATTGGCTGTCATGCTTTTTATAGTGTCGTTTATTTTCCCCTTTAAGGCGCTAGGCCCGTGTGCATCGAATAGCTCGATGCTGACGGTCAAATTGCGGGGT
>Ga0247837_1010762_pt1 | contig 10274 bp, 5 predicted proteins | sample LaCtaG_2_FD_187115 | JGI IMG/M metagenome (GOLD analysis project Ga0247837, IMG submission 187115) | Freshwater microbial communities from meromictic Lake La Cruz, Castile-La Mancha, Spain - LaCruzMarch2015_14.5m | ecosystem: Environmental > Aquatic > Freshwater > Lake | place: Spain: Castile-La... | reverse complement strand
CTGCACAAACTGGATTTTCCCCAGTTCGCCCCGGTCGGCCATGCCCTTGATGAACAAGAACTCCCTCGCGTAGACGACCGTCTCGGCCATCATGTATTTGAGGCCGGTCTTCGCGGTGAGTTCGACGATCTTTCGGCAGTCCTCCACGCTCGTGGCCATCGGCACGGTGCACATCACATGCTTGCCGGCCTCCAGGGCCTGGAGTGTCATCGCCGCATGGTCGGGGATCGGGGAATTGATGTGGACCGCATCGATGTCGCTGTCTTTGAGCAGGTCGGCGTAGTGCCGATACCGTCGCTCGACCCCATGGGCCTTCCCGATCTGGTCGAGCTTCTCCTGCGACCGCTGGCAGATCGCGACGAGTTCGGCCTGCGGGTGCCGCTTGTGGATCGGGATGAACTCGGCACCGAAGCCTAAGCCGACGATGGCGGTGCGGAGGGGGCGGGCGGCTCGAGTCACGTGCGACGGACCTCCTGGCTGGGGCCGGCTTTGGCTGGCTGGGGCGTGAGCAGGCTGGCGGCTCTGGCCAGATGTCCGTAGTTATTTCACAGGTGAAACCCCCAGTCCATGATGATTTGCACGGGTGGCATGAGATTCTGCACGCCCACGTCCGTCCGTGGCGATTTTCCCCTCGGCCCCTTTCCTCGTGGGCTCTTCCCCGTGGCCGCGAGTTTTCAACTTGCGGAATCTTTCTTCTTATAGACACGGACAAGTTAAAAACTTGCCGCCACGAAAACGGGAGACACGTACGCGTTCAAAACGTGCCGCCACAAAAACAGCGGAAGCGGGAGCCTTTCCCAGTGGCTTAAGACCCGGCCAGCCCTTCGGCGGCCTGCTATCACTTGCCGACCGGTGCTGGGGCTGATGGTGCCACCGGCTTCGCGGCCTTCGGATCGGGGGTCGCAGCCGGCGTCACGGGCTTTGGTTTGGGGGCGGCCCTGATTGCCGCCAAGGCCCGCCGGGCGGCGGCATCCGCTGCCGACGTGGTCGCTGCCGTCTGGGAGCTGCTCTTCGCGAACGACTCCGCGACCGCCAATTGACTCGCCAGCACTGCATGCAGCGGCGCCCCAGGATCGAATGCTGAGTCTTTCGAGGTCAGCAGTCGCTGAGCTTCCTGCAGCGATTCAACCGCCGACCGTGCCTGGTCACGGGCAGCGACGGGATCGTTGTCGGCCAGGCTTTGACGCGACTCCGCAAACGACACCTCGGCCGACACGATCAATGGTCGCGCTAACTCAGGATGGCTCGGCGGCTCCACTTCCCGCAGGGCTGACAAGACCGCATCGATCCGGCTTCTCGCTCCGCTGAGGTCACCGTCGAACAGTTCAAGTTCCGTCAGGGGTACGGCGAGTTCCGTGCGGATCCGGGCAGCCTCCTGGCGGGCGGCCTGCCTGATGTCGGCGGGGATCGTGTGATCCTGCGTGGCGTCGTGTGCGGTTTCATCCCGGGCGACCGCTTGAAGGACCGGGGACATTGCTTCCTCGGCAATGCTGACCGATCGCTGCAGGTAGGCGGTCGCTCGACGCCGTTGGCTGGCGGCCTGCTGGAGCCGCTCTTCAGGGTCTTCGTCGACGGGCTCGGAGGCTGATGCCTTGGTGTTTTTTCGGGCTGGGGCCTCGTCGGCCGGCGTGTCGGTGTCGAAGGACAACGTCCACGGCAGCCTGCTTGCTTCAAGATACCGCATGCCGACGTGGCGGTAGGGCCGCGCCAGCGAGGCCATCACCCGGGCCTGCGGCGAATCCGCAAACCGGGCCTTCTCGGGCGAGTTCCCCTCCTTGACCGCGTCCGCAAACTTGCCGCGGAGCGTTGCTCTCGCCGACTGTGACATCCGGATAAGGTCGTCGACCCTGCGAAACCAGGTGACGATCTGGTCGCGATCGTTAGAAGCGGCGTCGTCCTGCTCCCCTTCGCCCTGTTTCCCATCCCCCTGTTTTCTCTTGTCCTCACCAGCGTCCGCGACAGTGGCAGGCGCTGGCTTCACCGGGGCCGGACTGGCGGACTGAAGTTGGAGCCGCTGATTCGCCGCGTGAATCCTTTCCAGCAAGACCTCCGTGCCGTTGTCGATGAGTTGCAGGGAGGGCAGCTCCACCGCAAGGAAGTAGGTCAGTTGCTGATCTTTGTCTTCGGGGGTGGCGTACGCGAGAAACTGCTGATAGGCCGGATCGCTCACCAGTTTGAAAGCCTCGGTGAGCATCTTGTCGGCAGCATCGAGGTTGCCCATCCGACGCTCGATCGTGCCCTCGTAGATGAGCAGATCGACGTAGGTCTTCGTGGCGGGGCCGACGACGGCGTTTTTCTTGGAAGGCCTGATGGTCTTTTCAATCCGTTTGGCCTCCGACAGGGCCTGCTTGTATCGGCCGTCGCGAAGCAGGTCGAACAGCATTTTCTGCTCGACATCCAGATCGAACTGCCCCATGGCAGGCGTGCATTCCAGCATGAAAACAATCGACACAACGGCGGCCACGACCGGCCCAGCGTGGAGCCATCGGCGCCAAAGCAATCGGCACATCTGACGGGCAGACAGCATGGATGGGATGAACAACATGAATATCATGAATAACCTCTGCGTAACCCCTCGAAAATCGCTGGAATATCGGTCACACGTCCGACGCCCGCGTCGACAGCAAGCCTCCGACCGCACTGGGACGAGACCTCAGTTTACACGGTTTTCGAAGGGCTTCACACACCCTGTTCCACGTTCAGTCGTGTGAGAGTTTTGCGAGCGATTGCAGTCCCACCTTGAAGTCGCCGGGGCAGGCTCTCCTGCGGGCACCCACCGATGCTATGATGGTATGAAAAGGGCCGCTTCAATGCCGGATGCACAGATTCAACAGGCCTTGGCGGATCGACCCGATCGCCTGCCGAGCGTGGCAATCATCGGCGCCGGACCGGCTGGCCTGACTGCGGCATATCTGCTCTCGCGGGCTGGTGCGGCTGTCACTGTCTTTGAGTCTGATCCGACTCTTGTCGGGGGCATCTCGAGGACGGTGTGCTACACGTCCGCTGCGGCCGGCGGTCAGAGCTTCCGATTCGACATCGGTGGCCACCGGTTCTTTTCGAAGAGCCGCGAGGTGGAGGCCCTTTGGACGGAACTTCTTGCCGACGACATGCTCGTCCGTCCGCGGAGTTCGCGAATCCTCTACGGCGGCAAGTTCTACTCCTATCCACTTAAGGCGTCCGAGGCGCTCAACAATCTCGGCATCGTGGAGGCGACGCGGTGCGTCGCCAGCTATGTCTACGCCCGCTGTTTTCCGGTGCCTTCACCAAAGTCGTTTGAAGACTGGGTGAGCAACAAGTTTGGCCGTCGTCTCTTTGGCATCTTCTTCAAGACCTACACCGAAAAGGTCTGGGGCATGAGCTGCAAGGAGATTTCGGCCGACTGGGCGGCGCAGCGGATCAAAGGCCTCTCGCTCTCGAGCGCAATCTGGAACGCCCTCCTGCCCAAGAGGGCCCCCAAGGACCGTTCCAAGCAGATTAAGTCTTTGATCGGCTCATTCCGCTACCCGCGGAAGGGGCCGGGCATGATGTGGGAGGCGGCGGCACAGCGAACGCTGGAGCAGGGGGGCCAGATTCACATGGGCTGCCGGGTGACTGGGGCCGAACTCATCGCGACGCCTGGTCACACAAGCCATTGGCGGGTGCATGCCAAAGCCGAGGATGGCAGCCCCCGGATCGTCGATGCCGACCATGTCATATCGTCGGCGCCGCTGCGGGAACTGATCCGGGGACTCGAGCCCCCGGCCTCATCCCCCGCCCGCCATGCGGCCGAGAGCCTCAAATACCGTGATTTCCTCACGGTGGCGTTGATTGTGCGGCCGAGCCAGCGGTTCGACGACAACTGGATCTACATCCATGAGCCCGGGGTGAAGGTGGGGCGTGTGCAAAACTTCGCCAGTTGGTCTCCCGAACTGGTGCCCGATCCCAATCTGGCCTGCTATGGGCTTGAGTATTTCTGCTTCGAGGGGGACGGCCTCTGGAACTCTTCCGACGAAGAGCTCGTCAAACTGGGGTCCAAGGAGCTCGTGCAATTGGGGCTCGCAGCGGAGGGGGATGTGATCGACGGCCACGTCGTGCGGCAGCCCAAGGCCTACCCGGTCTACGACGATGATTACGCGAAGCACGTCGCCACCATTCGAAACGAAGTCGAAACGCGATATCCGCATCTTCATCTTGTCGGCCGCAACGGCATGCACAAATACAATAACCAAGATCATGCGATGATGACGGCGATGCTCACCGTGCAGAACATCCTCGCCGGAGAACAGCTCTTCGACATCTGGGACGTCAACCAAGACGCCGAGTATCACGAGGCGGGCAACCGTGGCGAGCAGGCGGCCAGTGGCCTTCGGCAGGTGCCGCAGAGGGTTTGAAACCGGGCGTCAGCCGTTTTAGTCACACGGCACACGTTACCCGGTGGCTCCATAGAAGCCCTCGGCGTAAGCCGGGGGATCGGCAGCACGGAACGGGGAACACAATCGCTTACTCCTCCTCATACAAGCCCTCGGCGTGAGCCGGGGGATCGTGTAACGAAGGACGCCAGCCGCACCCCAGCCGCAAAGAATCCCATCGCTTACGCTCCGGGCTTGTATGAACAGCGTGAGCCGGGGGATCGCGGACACGTAACGACCCGGAACTACTTCTCCAAGTCCTTCTCGTCGAAGATGTAGTCGACAACGGCTGATGCGGCGTTGTCATGATCGTACTTCTGCCAATTTTTCGCCCGGTCGGAGAGCCCCGCTTTCATCGGCGTCAACATCTGGCAGTAGACCCACGAGTCGATCTTCTCGCTGAGAAACGTCGTGTGACCGTCGGCGAAAACGGCATTCACGCCCTTGCCACGATGCCGTGAAGAAGGATAGCGGTAGGGAAAATCGGTGCCGCTGAAAGGAGCCGTTTCGGTCGTCGTATTGATCACCTTGTACTGGGTCGACCTGCCGGGGATGCTCCCAGAGCCGGAGGTTGCCAAGGCCGGCGGATGCATAAAGATGTGCTTTGAAGCCACGGCGTTGCTGCCGGTACCCGAGGCCAGCGGCGTGGCCGACCAGACGATCGAACTCGTCTCCGAGTAGGGGCCGCACCGCTCGGCGAGCATCAGGGTCGTCGAGTCACCGTCGCCACTGGTGACGTTGGCCAGGGAGGAGCGGGCGAGGTTGTACTGGCGGCGATCGGCACTGGAGTCAAAATAGTAAGCTGAGCCATTCGCGTTGACATTCCCAGCCGCGTCGAGAAACAGGCCATCGCCACGATACTGGCTGTACGGGGCTTCCGTGCCCGAAAACTCCTCCGCACCTGTGCCCGCATTCACCGCGTAGCAGAGCGCCGAGGGGCTCGTCATGTCGGCGCTCGAGGTCGGGCACTGAAAGATGGAAATCTTTTTGATGGTCGCATCGTCCTGGCCGCTGACGTACTGGTCGTACCAGTTGAAGATTTCATTGTTGCCCAGTTCCGCCAGGATCGGCACCGTCCATGACACGCAAGCTTTTTTAACGCCCGCGGTCCCCGAAGCGACCATGGCGGCAGAGTAAGTGTCCATCGTATTCCGCCAGCCGGGCAGACGCTGCTTCGATGTGTCGTAGTGCAGCAGGGCCGTTCCGATCTGCTTCATGTTGCTCTGGCAGTTCGACCGCCGGGCTGACTCCCGGACCACCTGCACGGCCGGCAGAACCATACCGACAAGGATGCCGATGATCGCGATCACGACCAACAGTTCCACGAGGGTAAAACCGTAGGCAGGTCGCCGCCTGGCTGCCGGCGTCTCATGACGGGCGGCAGGATTGAGACAAGCCGGCCGGCTTATGGCTCTGAATCTGACTGTGTCGAAGGCGTGGTTTTGAAACATGAGTTTTTGAAACATAGCGAAGAATCTCCTCGAATGCGGGGCGAGGACTCGAACCGAAGGCGGGACGGACTCGGATGACGCTACCGCGCCGAAAACACTCGCTGTAGTGCCCCATCACCACCCGACCGTTCAGCACGCCTTGCGAAATCAGAGCCGTGGTGTCCATATCGTCGACCACCCCAGGCCGACCGTCCAGTTAGAAACATGTGAACCGCTAAAATTGGAGAAAACCGGGAAAATCCGCAGTCCGGACCGGCTGCCCCGTGTTGCCACGGTCTGGCAACGGGGGTAAAACCTCGGCTGAAGTAGTTGTTTCGCAGAGTTGGTCTACTATCCGCCGTGGCGTGTCGCTCGACTCAGGCACCGCGGCAGCCTGGTTCACTCCATGATGATGAACGTGCCCGGGGCGACTGTGCTCTTCGCAGAGCTGGAACTTCCCTCGTTTTCCGGCTTTCCACTGGCCGGCCTCCTGCTTCTGGTGGCCTTCGCGTTGCTGATGGCCGCGGGGCTCGCCGCCGCCGTCTGGATGAACGACGAAAACCAGCGGTTGGCGATTCCGCAGATGGATTGGTGGTATCTGGGAATCTCGGCAGTGCTGGCCGGTCTGCTCATCGGAACGATGGAGTTTGGGCCCGTGACCCTCCCGATCGTGGCACTCGTGCTTTCTGTGGTGCTCGCCTGGTTCACCAAGCAGCGTGATCGGCGGGTTCCTGCCGCCCTACGACTGCTCACCAAAGACGGCTTCAAGAATTTGCTCCAGGGCTTCCGGGATTCGAACGCCAAGAAAAAAGATGCCGCGGCGAAGATCGCGGCCGCCAAGCCACCGGCGCCCCCCAAGACCTTCGCCGACCGTCTCAAGGGCTCGGGCGAATCGATCATGGCAGTGTTGGGCCGGAAGAAGCCGATGGAGAAAAAACCGGAGCCGCAGTTCAAACTCCTCCGCAAGGACGGCACCCCCGCGTTGGCCGAGCAGGAGGATGGCGAAGACGACAGCAGCCTGTCGACCAACATCCGCAACCTGCAGACGATGATGATCGGCGCCATGAAGGAGGGTGCGACCGACATCCACTTCGAGCCGCACGAGCAGGAATATTTCGTCCGCTACCGCGTGGACGGTGTCCTGAAAAACATCTCCAACATGTCGGTGGCCGATGGCAAAGGATTGATTTCGACGCTCAAGGTCGTGTCGGACATGGATATTTCCGAAAGGCGGCGACCACAGGACGGCACGTTTTCAGCCGTCTTCGAAGGGGCGAAATATGACATTCGCTCCGCGTCCACGCCGACCAGCTACGGCGAGAAGATGGTGCTCCGGCTGCTGAATTCTTCGGGCGGCGTGATGAAGTCCGGGCTTGTCAACATCGGCCTGCGGTCGCAGATTCTCGATCAGTTGCGGCAGGTGATCCACAAGCCCTACGGGATGTTCCTGGTCACGGGTCCGACAGGCTCTGGCAAAACCACGACGGTCTATGCGTCGCTCAGCGAAATCGATTCGCTCCAGCACAACATCACCACGATCGAAGACCCGGTGGAATACCGGCTCGACGGTATCACGCAGATCGCCGTGAATACGGCGGCCGGCGTCACCTTCGCGAGCATCCTGCGGAGCGTCCTGCGGCAGGATCCCGACGTGCTACTCGTGGGTGAGATTCGCGACAAGGAAACGGCCGAGATCGCCTGCCAGGCGGCCCTCACCGGCCACTTTGTCTTCTCCACGCTCCATGCCAACGACACCGTCGCCACGATCACGAGGATGCTCGATCTCGGCCTCGACCCGATGCTCATCCAGACCGCCGTCACCGCTGTCCTCGGCCAGCGACTGGCCCGCAGGCTCTGCGAGCATTGCAAAGAGGCCTATCCGCCGCCGGCTGATCTGCTCGCGAAGCTCGGCGTGAAGCCCGGCGTGATCCAACAGATCTACCGGGAGAAAGGCTGCGACACCTGTGGCGGCAGCGGCTACAAGGGCCGGCTCGGTCTGCACGAACTGATGGTGATGAACGACGACATCCGCAAGCTGATCACGGCCGAGCCCAACATGAACGATCTCAAGATTGCGGCCCGCAAGGCGGGCACGCGGTCGCTCCAGACAGACGGCTTCATGAAGGTGCTCAAGGGGCTGACAAGCGTCAACGAGATCATCCGCGTGACCACCTGACCTGACTGGCTCACCGCCTGACCTGAAAGGAGACCGACCCCATGCCCGCCATCATATTCGACCTGATCGTGCTCGTCGGTCTGGCCTATCTGGCCTGGCTGGCCAGTGCCATGGGCCTCTACCTGACCACGGTCGCCTCCCTCGAGGTGTTCGTGTCGCTCGTGACAGCCCTTCTGCTCTACGAGCCGATTGCCAGCTTCCTGACGCCGCTACTGATTGAAAATCTGGGCGTGTTTCTGCCCGAATCGGTGTCGCTGCAGGCGTGGGCCGTGTTTCTGTCTTTCACGATCCTGATGTGGGTCACGTTCTTTGTGCTCTGGACCGTCGTTCACCCGAAGGTCGCGCAGAAAGAGATCGCGACGCTGCCGCCGATCGATCAGGGAGGCGGGGCGGTCGTCGGGTGGTTTGGGGGGATGCTGTTCCTTGGGGCGGTGATGATCACCTGGTCGATGTTCCCGTTCAACTTCCTGCGGATTCCGGCGCAGCACATGTTTCTCGATGTCGGCAAGACGGCCCTGCGGACGGCCGGTGTCTTTGCCGGTGAGCGTCACGAGGGAAAGTCACTCGTGCTCTACGGCGAGCCGGCGAGCCGGGGGAGCGTGGGGGCTGCGAGGCTGGCGAGCGAGGCCTGGTACGACACCGACGCCAACACCACCCACGACGACCACGATCCCTATTTTGACAGCGACGGCAACGGCTCGTTCACCAAGGATCTCTACTACGACGACATCGACACCGACCGGCTGCGGCGGGTCGGGCTTCTCGAGAAATACACGGTCAGCCGCTGGGATGGCCAGGTGATCGTCGGCAATCGGGAGCGGCCCAAGAGGGAACCGCCCAAGGCGAAGCCGCCGGTGAAGCCCCCCGGTGCAGAGGCTGTGCCGCCGGTTCTAGTTCCTGCCAATGGCGAGCCTGCCCCGGTGCCGCCCGCCACGCCGACGAGCCCTGCCACGCCGACGAGCCCTGCCCCGCCGCCCGGCGACGACTTTTAAAGGCAGGCCGTGAGGGCATCGTATGGCAGCCGTGACTGGTTCCTCATTCTGGCGATTGTTTGGAGCAGGCATCGTCCTCTGCACTGCGGTCGGCCTCGCCTATTCCAGCGGCCTCGGGGCGCCGTTCATCATGGATGATGCTTCGAGCATTACAGCGAATCGTTCTATCCGGTCGCTCTGGCCGATCTGGCCGGTGCTCGTCTACGAGCACGGCGAGGGGCGAACACACGACGGCCGGCCGCTCTTGAATCTCTCGCTGGCCGTGAATCGGCTGGCGACCGGAACCTCGCCGCTCGGGTTCCGCGTGGTGAACATCGCCCTTCACTGCGTCAACGCCTTGCTCCTCATGACCCTCGCGCGACGGCTTCTCGCGCGGCCCGCAGTGCCGGCGGCCGTCCGCGAGTGGGCCGGTGAGATCGCGTTTGTCGCGGCCCTGCTCTGGGCGGTGCATCCGCTCGGAACCGGTGCGGTGACATACGTCGTCCAGCGGGCCGAGTCGCTCGGAGCGTTCATGATCCTTGCAACGGTGCTTCTGGCGGTGATCAGCATGCTCGCCGCCGATGCAGGTCGTCCCACCTGGACCCTGCCTTTGGTCGCCCTGCTCTCCGCCCTCGCGGGGACGGCCAAGGAGACAAGCGTGGTGATTCCGTTCATCACGCTACTCATCGACCGAGCGCTGCTCTCCGGCTCGTGGCGGGGCGTGCTGCGGCACTGGCCTTGGCACTTTGCGGCAGCAGCATCGTGGCCGAGTGTGGCTGTGATGCTCACCGCGCTTGGCGGCCGTGGTTCGTCGGCGGGACTCGACTCGGCCTCTCCCTGGCTTTATCTGCTCACGCAGGCCCGGGCCATCTGGCTCTACCTCGCGCGGATCGTCTGGCCGCAGGGGCTCGTCTTCGACTACGGCGATTTTCTCTCGTCGGGGCTCGCCGAGTCGGGGGGCTGGCTGGCGGCCACGGCCACCCTGTTCGCGGCCGTGGTCTACGGCTATGGGCGGGCACCCGTCGGATTCCTCGGGCCGCTGCTGTTTTTCGTGCTGCTCGGCCCCACGTCGTCGATCATTCCCGTCAAGACGCAGACGATCGCCGAACATCGCGCCTACCTCGCGTCGGCTGCACTGATCGTGCCCCTGGTGGCGGCGGCGTATCGGCTGGCGATCGAGGTGAAGTTCTCGCGGCCCGTGATTACCGGACTGGTCGCCGCCGTCGCCCTTGCGCTCGGCCTCGCCACGGCGGCTCGCAACCTCGAGTTCGTCAACCCCGAGATCCTGTGGCGGAAGGCCCTCGCCGCC
>Ga0247837_1010761_pt1 | contig 10277 bp, 9 predicted proteins | sample LaCtaG_2_FD_187115 | JGI IMG/M metagenome (GOLD analysis project Ga0247837, IMG submission 187115) | Freshwater microbial communities from meromictic Lake La Cruz, Castile-La Mancha, Spain - LaCruzMarch2015_14.5m | ecosystem: Environmental > Aquatic > Freshwater > Lake | place: Spain: Castile-La... | reverse complement strand
GAATACGCCAGGAGTTGAAACCAATATTTTAAATGCAGTGCTCAGTTTGCCTTATGGGTTTGAAATTTATAGTTTGCTCACTCGGTGGAATCCTTTGAATTTTGAGCAGCCATTGCCTGCTGCTGAAACTGGTCATCAAGTTCTTGTTGTGGGGCTTGGGCCTGCAGGTTTTAGCTTGGCTCATTACTTAGAGCGGGATGGCCATAAGGTCGTTGGCATTGATGGGGCAAAACTTGAACCATTGCCGGTTCCACTTTGGGAAAAAACTCTAATTAAAGATAGTAATATTCTTTTTGAAAAACTTGATGAGCGTATTTTAAGTGGGTTTGGCGGCGTTGCTGAGTACGGCATTACGGTGCGTTGGAATAAAAATTATTTGAAGATATTAAGATTGCTATTAGAACGCAGGCATAACATTAAATTTTTTGGATCAACCCGTTATGGTGGCCAAATAAATGAAAGTAATTATAAAGCATTAGGGTTTGATGCTGTTGCTTTGTGCACAGGGGCAGGGGCTCCTAAGTTACCAAATATTCCAGGTGCTCTAACACCTGGAGTACGTTTGGCTAGTGATTTTTTAATGGCGTTGCAATTAACGGGGGCTGCAAAAAAAGATTCTTTAGCGAATCTGCAGATTCTAGAGCCTATTCTGGTAATTGGCGGCGGTTTAACCGCAATTGATACAGCCACAGAAGCTAAAGCGTACTACACGGTTCAAGCGAAAAAATTTAAGCAGCGCTACAATCAATTGTTAAAAATTTATGGCGAGGCAGAGCTTAAAAAATGGTGGACACCTCAAGACCATATTGATGCAGAGCAGTTGTTGAGCTTTGAAACTGCAAACGTGCGGATTATTTATAGGGCAGACATAACTAATGCGCCAAGTTATGCATTGAATCATGAAGAAATTGAAAAAGCCTTAGAAGAAGGAATTATTTTTGAGCCTAACTTGGTGCCACTGCGCATTGAAAAAGATGATGCAGGGCAGGTTAAAGGTTTATGGGCAAAGCGTAGGGATACAGAGGAATTTTTGCCCGCACGATCTATTATTATGGCGGTTGGCACTCATCATGAACCCTTAAGCGAAACCCATGCCAGCTTTGGTGATGCAAATCCTGCTTACGCGGGTAGTGTGGTCAAAGCTATTGCTAGTGCCAAAAATGGTTATAAATCGATTAGCCATGACTTAAAATCCAAGCCTCCTTTGCCTAAGGTTGAGTTGTCAGGGTTACTGACTGCAAAAGTAGCGGCTGTTTCCAGACTTGCTAAAAACCTTGTTCAAATTGAAATCATGGCGCCTCTTGCAGCTGCAGCATTTCAGCCAGGCCAATTTTATCGCCTTCAAAATTTTGAATCCCTTGCACCTATTGTGAATGACACTCGCTTGGCTATGGAGGCTTTGGCACTTACTCCGGTTAAGGTTGATAAAGTAAGCGGAATCATTACTTTTGTAATTGTGGAAATAGGCTGTTCATCATTATTAGTGCAATATCTGAAACCTGGCGAGCTGATCAGCCTAATGGGCCCTACGGGAACGCCCACTGAATTGCCGATTAACAAGAGCATTTTGCTGGTTGGTGGCGGACATTTTAATTTAGCTCTTATACACTTGGCCCAAGCTTTAAAAGAAAAGGGCAACACAGTGCATTGGGTGGCGGGGTATCGTTCAAGTGCCGATAGAACGCATGTAGAAGACATTGAAAATGCAGCACATAAAATGTGGTGGTATTACGCAGAAGCAGCGTCTGGTGAACAGCAAGGCAATGCTATAGATGGGTTGCACTACTTAAAAAATAAAAATATATTGCCGTCTATTGATTGGCTGTTTGTTATGGGTTCAACGCTTATGCAAGAAGCAATTGCCAAAGAACTCGTTCAGCTTAAAAATTTATTGAATCCAGCACTTAAAACAATTGCGAATATCAATATTCCAATGCAGTGTATGATGCAGGGTATATGTGGTCAGTGCCTTATCGTTAATGAAAATGGCTCTAAGTTTTGTTGTAAAAATCAGGAAATTAGCATTCAAGAAATGCCATTTGATACACTGCAAAACCGCAGCAAACAAAATAGCTTGTTGGAAAAAATATCACGACTTTGGCTCAGCCATATAACTGAAATTAACTAGTTTTATAACGGGGGCAAAAATGCAAAAACTTCCTTCTAAAGACACTGTTCCTACCTTAGGGGAACGATGGGCAGATAAAGTCGCAGAATTTGGTGGCAGCTGGACATTCATTATTTTATTTATGATTATGATGATTGTGTGGATTGGGTTAAATTCATGGGTGCTTTTTTTTCAACCATTTGATCCATATCCATACATATTTTTAAATTTGGTGCTTTCTTGCATAGCAGCACTTCAGGCGCCAATTATTATGATGAGTCAAAATCGTCAAGAAGCAAAAGACAGAATTAGGGCCGAAAAAGATTATCATATTAATCTAAGGGCAGAGCATGAGATTCAGCAGTTACGTAACTGTTTGAATGAGCACACGATTTCTCAGCAGGATAGCTTCAATAAGCTTCATGAAGCTCTTAAGGAATTTAAAAATCATCAAAAAAATTGATAATTTCGTTAGATCTTTTTGTGGTTAAGTTCTATATTAAGACAATTAAAGATTGCACTTTTGCCTTGCAGGATTGAAGGATATGTTACGTTTTTTTAGTATTTTTGTTTTAATGTTTATGATTTGTTTTGGTGTTAAGGGTGCGGATATTTCTATTGATGGTCCTGAAAAATTTGAGCAGTTAGATATGTCAGCTGGGCAAAAGCTGAAGTCAATTAGCCTGAAAAATTTGAATATTAATGACCAATTTTGGGAAAAATGGAATGGTTTGAATTTTGACTTAAGTGATTTGATTTGTTTGTCTTTTGATCGTTGTACTTTTGAAGAGTGGGAGACATTTGCATTTTTAGCTGGTTTTAGTATCCAAAAATTAAAAATGACTAATTGTAGCATTTCTGATGAAAATCTATCTGACATTATGAAGTTTTCCTACGTTTATATCACGGAAATGATCTTTAGTGGAAATAACTTAGGAAAAGATAAAGGTCAGTTTTATGAAGCTTTAGAGAATTTTCATGCTAAAGGTGGTGGATTAAGTCTATTAAATTTATCTGATAACTATGTTATATCAGAGATAAAAAGTAAAGAATACGCAGGAATGCCTAATATTATCTGGGAATAATTGGCTCTTCAATTATGTGGTACGTGACTCTTCTGTTTGGTGAGAAAACGCTATTAAATAGGGCAGTTTTTATTGCTAGATTATTGACCAGCATTTCTTGTCTTGCGTACCTTTCTCGTTGCGCACTGCTGCTTGCTTCACTTTCTATTTTTTGTGTGCTTAATGTGCTTAAGCACTTATTGGTAGAATCAATATAAATTTTTATTCTGTTTTTATTTTCTTGCGAGAAATCACCTTCAGATATAGCTCTTGCTATTGCTTGATTATTTGCGTTTATTGTTAGTACTTCTTCGATATATTTTTCGTCATGCGTGCCTAATATGCTTAACCAGTTGGTGGTATAAACAATGAAATCTTGTAAGTGTTGCGTAATATCAGCCTGTGGTAAATCAGGTCTAGATAATACCGTTTTTATTTCTAAATTTTTTGTATTTATTCTTTCTTTTGCTTTTATTATTTCTTCATATTCTACTTTTTTTGTGTCTAGCTTGCTTAACCAATAATTAAGGACATTAATAAATTCTCTTTTGATGGTTTCGTCGTAAATGGAAACCTTTTTCCATGAATTAGGGCCTCCTTCAGCTTTTGGCCTGGTATTAAATTCTAGTTCTGCCTCTCCTGTTTTATATGTTAAACGAAAAAAATTTCCGCTATCTGTTGAACTTACACTTTTGGCAGGACTTGAGAAGGCGCTTGAGGCAGCACTTACACTTTTGTCAGGACTTGAGAAGGCGCTTGAGGCAGCACTTACACTTTTGTCAGGACTTGAGAAGGCGCTTGAGGCAGCACTTACACTTTTGGCAAGACTTGAGAAGGTACTTGAGCTTGTATTTTGATTATTTATGTATTCCATTATAAAATTTATTAATTTTTTATAATGATCACTTTTTATATTTGGATTTATGCCGATTATCATAAAATATATGTCAAAATTTAAATTTGGGAATATACTACTAAGATCTGTGTAGTTATCAACGCAAGAAAGACCGTCATTATCAGGACCTGCTGCATTGCATGTTGCGGAATCAGTATAGATAAAAACTGTTCCACTCACATTGGAGCTTTTGTCATTCAATAATTTTTTGAGAAGTTGTCTTTCAGTGTGAGAATCATCGCTTATTCTTGTAAAGTAGTCCTCATTGCAGCTTGAACTTGATTCGACTTCAAAGTTAGCTGTTTTATCTATAGCCATCTGTTGATCCGTGCTATCTATTGCAGCACTTGCACTTGCACTTGCACTTGCACTTGCTGAGCTGAATTTTTCGCGAGAATAGCTATCATCTATTTCTGTTGAGATGTCAGCTCTAGAAGAGGTTTTGTATGGTCTTTTTTTTGCTACAAATATTGGTTGTTTTTCAGTGCTTCCCTCTGGTATAAAAATCCCTAATCCCTCCATTTGCCACGTAGCTAATTGAGGAGAAAAGGGATTAATTTGCAATGCGTGAGCTCTATCTTCTTTATGTTTTTTTATTATATTTTCAAAATATGTTTTGTAATAATCTTCTCTTCGTGCTTTAAGTTCTTTAATTTCTGCTTGCTGTCTGATTTCTTCTCTCAATCTGAGTATTGCTTCACTTGGTTTAGGCCAAGGAGGAATTGTATAAGGTCTTCTGCTGATTGCAGAAACTAAAGGAAAAACATCCGCCGATAAATGCGTGAACATCAATGAAACAAATACAATTAATTTAAACATAAACAAATATATTTTAATTTTATTTATTTTATAATTATAATATTTAATATTTCGTTAATGTATTTCTAATTCTCGCCAATGCGTTGAGCTAGGCTTGCCTCTAGAAACACATCAATATCACCATCAAGCACACCTTGGGCATTGCCGCGCTCTACGCTTGTTCTGGTATCTTTTACCATTTGGTATGGTTGCAGCACGTATGAACGAATTTGGTGTCCCCAACCGATGTCAGTTTTTGAGCTATTGCTAGCGCTCATTTTTGCTTCACGTTCACGAAGTTCAAGTTCATAAAGTCTAGCACGCAGCATGGCATAGGCTTGTGCGCGGTTACGGTGTTGTGATCTGTCGCTTTGACATTGCACCACAATGTTAGTTGGCAGGTGGGTAATGCGAATGGCGCTTTCAGTTTTGTTAACGTGCTGTCCACCTGCACCGGAAGCACGGTAGGTATCAATTCTTAAATCTTTTTCTTCAATTTGAATATCAATATTTTCATCAACTTCAGGGTATACCCATACGGAAGCAAAACTTGTGTGGCGACGCGCATTTGAATCAAAAGGGGAAATACGAACTAAGCGGTGCACACCACTTTCAGTTTTAAGCCATCCGTATGATCTGAATCCATCAACTTTGATGGTAATTGATTTTAGGCCAGCTTCTTCCCCAGGGCTTTCGTCTAGAATTTCAAGTTTGTACCCTTTGCTGTCAGCCCAGCGGGTGTACATGCGTGCTAGCATCTCTGCCCAATCCTGGGCTTCTGTGCCACCAGCGCCGGCGTTGATTTCAATGAAAGCATTACTAGAGTCAGCTTCACCTGAGAGCAGGCTTTCTAGCTGCAGTTTAAGAGCTTTTGCGCATAAGACGTCTAGCTCTTTTTCTGCTTCCGCTTCTGTGGAAATATCTTGCTCTGCTTCTGCTAACTCAATTAATGTTACGGCATCTTCAAGGTCTTGTTTTAAATCGGTGACTCGTTTTAAGGCTGTCCTTAGTGTATCGCGTTCTTTTAGGATTTTTTGAGCAGTAGCAGGGTCATCCCACAAAGTAGGTGATTCAGCTTGTTCATCAAATGTTTGCAGAGTTTTTTGAGCGGTGTCCCAGTCAAAGATGCCTCCGTAATAAGGTTAACGCTTGTTCAACCTGATTAACTTTGTGGATATGCTCGGCCTTCATAATAAAAATTCCAAGAACTAGTGAAGTTTAATGATTTTCAGTGTAACCACAATAATGGCTCTCGTGTGCTAATGCAACTATTGAGGAGGTGTTTTCTTGCCCTTAAAGCCTTTTGCCACAACGTACATTTCGGCAGAGTCTTGGCGACTTGAGTCAGGTTTAAAGTGGACAACTTTGGAGAAGTGAACTTTAAGCTGTTTTAACAATTCCCCTTCTGTGCCACCCCTTAAAACTTTTGCGATAAACGATCCATTTTTTGCTAAATGGTTGATTGAGAAATTAAGAGAAGCTTCTAGAAGATTAAATATACGTATGTGGTCAACGGCTGGAATGCCGCATGCTGCTGCTGCCATGTCAGACACAATAACGTCGGCAAGCTCTATGTGCTGTGATAATTGCTGTTGAATGGCTTCGTCTTCAAAGTCACCTTTGATGATCAATACATTTGGGTTACTAAATGGATCAATGTCTTGTAGATCAAGGGCAATTACTTTGCCTTTGTGAGAAACTTTATCGGCAATGACCTGGGTCCAACCACCAGGGGCTGCTCCCAAATCAATAACAGTTTGTCCTGATTTTAAAATTTTATATTTTTCATCAATTTCTATGAATTTAAAAGCAGCTCTTGAGCGGTAGCCTTCTTGCTTTGCTTTTCGCACAAAAGGGTCGTTAAGTTGGCGCAAAAGCCAATCACGCGATGACTGGGTCCGCTTCTTTTTTGATTTTAAGATTACGCGCCCAACTGGATTTCTCATGCATCACTTAACAGTTGTTTTTGTTTTAAAAGTGTTTGCAACTCTCCATTTTGAAACATTTCTCGAACGATATCGCATCCACCAATAAATTCACCTTTTACGTATAGCTGAGGAATTGTGGGCCAGTTGGTATAGTCCTTAACGCCCTGACGAAGAGTTGGGTCAATGAGCACGTTAACATCTTTAAATGGAATACTTAGCTGGTTAAGAATCTGAATAACAGTCGCTGTGAACCCGCACATGGGCATAGCTGCTGTTCCTTTCATGAATACGACAACATCGTTTCCTTTAACTAATTCGTCAATTTGTTGACGTGCGTCACTCATGAAATTCTCCCGAAATATAATTTGTTTTTATTGATAAAGCGTGAATATCATAGTCCTTAAGAGCAGCATAAACTTTTTGGTGTTGCTGTATACGACTAAGACCTTCAAAGGTTGCGCAGGTTATTTCTACTTGGTAATGATCATTGTCTCCTGCCGTATCGATAACAACAATTTTTCCACTAGGAAAGGCTGTTGATAGGCAATTTTCAAGATCAGATTGTAGAATTGGCATTAAGCAGCTTCCTGAATTGTTTCTTCTTTTTTTAAATACTCCAGCAATCCAAACCGGCGAGCTACTTCTGTGCAGCCAGTCCAATTGGTTCCAAGCCCTATGCTAGAATCCAGTCTTTCACCAGATTCAGCATCGATAATCGATGAAGAGTCCAACCCAAAAGCATCAATTAAAATAAGTTTTGTTGCTTCAAAAAAGTCAGCTGAAAAAACACGGCCAAATTCCAGACAGTAATTTGCTAATCGCAAATTTAAAGCGGAAAATTGTCCAAGCAAAAAATCATTAATACGACGAATGGCACTAAATAACACTTCAAGTTCTTCTTCTTGAACCCAACCTAGAGCGTAAGCATGTTGAGGAGCAATAACTGTCTGAACGCCGTCTTTATTTTTTAAATATAATTCAATAATTGGTTCGCTAATCACCATGCCCGATTCTAGGTTAAAAAGCTCAGCCAAGGAATCAATAGCAATATTGTGTACACGAAAACGAAATGGCATTGGATCAGCCAAACGAACAAGTTGTTCTCGCATATTCAAGCGCTTAATAAGATGTGTTTCAACACCAATTTGATTTAAACGTTGCATTAGTAGTTCAGAAAAACGGTTATTCAATGCCCCATGAGCACTAGATGCTTGCAAATCTTCTTTTTGGTCAAGGCTGTCCTTGAAATACAAAACCAATGTTCCTGGTTCAGGGCCATCAAATAATATTTTAGTTCGGCCGTTAAATAATTCTTTACGGCGAGTTTGTTGACGAGCGGTGGTAAAATTTTGGACGTCTTGTGTCACTAGAGACCTCAACCAGACTGACATTACCTTACTTTACATATAGCAAGCCTATGCCCAATTTACAAGTTTTTCGTTGTATATCCACCATTTTGTGGGGATTTAGCACTATTTAAATTGAGAAGTGGCGGAGAGAGGGGGATTCGAACCCCCGATAAGGTTTAAACCCTATGACGGTTTAGCAAACCGTTGCCTTAAGCCACTCGGCCATCTCTCCGTGACTATATTTGTATTATCCCAGCTAATAGTTGTCAACTAAAGAAGTTTAACAAATTGTTAAGAATCTCATTGGCTGCTAATAAAAAACATGCTTAAATATGTTCGTAAGTCTTTTTTACTTGGTGTTTATATGGGTAGTGCTGCAGTGAAAGTGCTGGATGATATTGAAATGAATACAGTGCCTCAAACATTGGGACTTATTTTTAAAACCGAAAGGAACAAGCAAAAATTAACGCTTGAAGTTATTTCAGAACAGCTAAAAATTCGTAAAATTTTCTTACAAGCTATTGAAAACGAGCAGTTTGACGAATTACCAGGGGGAGTTTATACCGTTGGTTTTATTCGTTCGTACGCAAAATATTTGAATCTTGATCAAGAAGCAATTATTGAACAGCTTAAAGATGAAAGCTTTTTTGTCCCGGCTCCTTTGAAAAGTGTGGGTGATGAGCAGCATTTTCCAACTAGCAGATTTGTTCCTAGCGGTATGGTTTTTGTTGGCTTGCTGTTACTTGCTTTGTGTGCGCTATCTGCATATTTTTTCTTAGATGAATCTCCACAGCTTCATATTAATTGGCCTAGTACGGATTCGAAGACAACTTTGTAGACTATCGTATATCTTAAAGTATTCTTGTTTTCTTGTACGCTTGAAGGGCTCTGTCCCTTGATTCCTTTAGGTTAATTATAGGATTGGGATAGGTCTTCCCCAAATCAATTTTGCAAGCTTTTAAAATAGTTGCAGGCGTCTCCCAGGGTTTGAATAAATATTTGATAGGAAGCTGTCTAAGTTCAGGTACAAAGTGGCGTGTATATTGACCTTCTGGGTCAAATTTTTCCCCCTGAGTTATTGGATTGAATATTCTAAAGTATGGAGCAGCATCTGCTCCTGAGCCAGCAATCCATTGCCAGCTTGCACTGTTATTTGCAAGATCTGCATCAACTAAACAATCCCAAAACCAATCACGTCCATGATGCCAATGAAGCAATAAATTTTTTACTAAGAAAGATCCTACAATCATTCTTACTCGATTGTGCATGTAACCTGTTTGCCATAATTCACGCATACCTGCATCAATAATAGGATACCCAGTTTTTCCTGCTTTCCATGCTTGTAAAAACGCATGATTATTAGTCCATGGAAATTTATCAAAAGCACCCTGAAAATTTTTATGTGGCAAATTAGGAAAATGATAAAGTAGAGAATGAGAAAATTCTCTCCAACCGAGTTCACTTAGGAAGCAGTCAACATCAGCTGTATAGCCTTGATCCATATTTTTAATTTGAGCACTATACCATGCTTGATTAGGAGATATTTCTCCAAAATGTAAGTGAGGAGACAGTCTGGAAACATTTTTTTTGAAGGGGTAATTTCTATTTTCTTTATAATTTTTCAAGCCATTATCAGCAAAATTTATTAATTTTTCTTGAGCAGCTTTTTCACCAATTTCCCAGCATGATTCTATAGATTTATTCCACTTAGTAGATGGTAATAAATTAAGATTCTCTATAGAGGTATTATTATGAACATCTTTCACTAGTTTCAAGTTTTCAGGCTTAGGAATGGGAATTCGAGGCGCTACAGCTTGTAAACATCCCCTGGTATAAAAAGGAGTGAATATTTTATAAGGAGTGTTGTCCTTTTTTAAATTTTCCCATGGTTCCCAGAGTAATGATCCATTAAAACTTTTGCATTCTATATCTTTTTTTTTCAAAGCTTCTTTTATGGATGAATCATTTTTGATGCGCCATGGCTCATAACATCTGTTCCAATAAACGGTATCTGCAGGGGTATTTTGAAGTATTTTTAAAAGAACTTCTTTTGAATTTCCGACATACACATTTAACGAATTTGATAGGCATTCATTCAAAGCGTTCAGAGAATGATGCAACCATAGGCGACTAGCA
>Ga0247837_1010760_pt1 | contig 10278 bp, 10 predicted proteins | sample LaCtaG_2_FD_187115 | JGI IMG/M metagenome (GOLD analysis project Ga0247837, IMG submission 187115) | Freshwater microbial communities from meromictic Lake La Cruz, Castile-La Mancha, Spain - LaCruzMarch2015_14.5m | ecosystem: Environmental > Aquatic > Freshwater > Lake | place: Spain: Castile-La... | reverse complement strand
AAATTAGAGCCCTCACTTTCCCAAAATTAAAAATTTTGTGTGAACGTGAGTTAAGTCCCATTATTAAATTTATAAACTTTACTATTTCGTTGAAATATTATTAAAAGTATAATTTTGATTTAAAATCAAGTACTTCATTCAAAAATAATAATTGACCCTTGGATTACTGCAAGTAATGGGATTGTGAATCAATTCATCGCTCTTAAAGAAAATATTGAACTAGCTAGAAAAGATCATAATTTAATTGGAGATCACTCAAGAAAAAAGTTATCTACAAAATTTAGTACGAAATACTTAAAATAAACAGTTATATGTTAAGTCCAAAACGAACAAAATATCGCAAACATCATAGAGGTCGAATGACCGGTCGTGCCTTTCGGGGTAATACATTAGCTTTTGGTGATTACGGATTACAAGCTTTAGAATCATCTTGGATTACATCACGACAAATAGAAGCGGCTCGTCGTGCAATGACACGTCAAATTCGGCGAGGTGGTCAAATTTGGATTCGTTTATTTCCGGATAAACCCGTTACTATGCGCCCAGCTGAAACGCGAATGGGTTCTGGTAAAGGAGCTCCGGAATTTTGGGTTGCTGTAGTAAAACCAGGAAAAATTCTTTATGAATTAAAAGGTGTACCTGAGACCGTAGCTAGAGTAGCCTTAAGTCTAGCTGCTTCGAAATTACCATTAAAGACACAAATTCTTGCCAAGTAAATAAATATATAGAAGAGGATTATGATTCAACCACAAACCTATCTTCGAGTAGCAGACAATACAGGAGCTCGAGAACTCATGTGTATCCGAGTATTAGGCAGTGGAAAACAAAAAGCTGCCACAGTTGGTGATGTTATTATCGCAGTAGTTAAAGATGCTACACCAAATATGCCCGTGAAGAAATCCGATATTGTTAGAGCTGTAATTGTTCGAACCAAAAAAAATGTTCGACGAACAAATGGTACGAGTATTCGTTTTGATGAAAACGCTGCAGTTATTATTAATAAAGAAAATAATCCTCGAGGCACTCGAGTATTTGGACCAGTTGCTCGTGAACTACGTGATGGTAGCTTCACAAAAATTATTTCATTAGCACCAGAAGTATTGTAACGAATTTCCTTTTTACTGTCTTTCTAATTTAGAATTTAAATAGATTCTTCATGCTCCCTCATCATTTATTCTGTACAAAATTTTATTAACTGTCTAGTTGGTCTAGTTGGTCCCAAATAAAATTCATTCAAAATTATATTTAAGCTTATTAGCTATCTTAATTTTTTAATTTAAGACTAATAATAAGACCACACACAGTGATAAAAATCAAATTTTAAAAGTGACGACACAAAATTAAAAATTTTGGGATGAATCAATTTTGCATTACTGTCCCATAAATTTTAATTATGTGGTCAAGTTATGTGAGAAAAAAATTAGTTTTTATTAAATAAATATAATTTAGGCCCAACTCAAAAGCATTAATTTAATCAATACTAAAATGATGACCCAAAGAAGCTTGATTATTTTTTGGTTAATATACGATCGGTTTTTTTTTATTTGATGTAAATTCCTAGTATTTAACCCAAAAATTTATTTTAGAAAGATTAAATTATGAAAAAATGAGCATAAATAAGTGACTATCTGTCTGGTCACTCTTCATCTTAAATTTTCAATTTGTCCCAAAATTAAAAATTTTGTGTAAGACCAGTATTGATCTTAAATTAAAAAATATTAAAGCTAGATAATAAGATTAAATGAAATTTGGCAGTAAATGCATTTAATCGCTCTTAAAAAGCATTTAATCCAGAATTACATTCTGTATCAGACAGGAGGCTATATAAAAGGTATTTTTTATTATGGTACAAAGATTACAACAACTTTATAATAGTAAAATTGTTCCAAAGTTAATGGAACAATTTCAATACAAAAATAAATATCAAGTTCCTGTTTTGGAAAAAATTGTTATTAATAGAGGCCTAGGTGACGCATCACAAAACGCGAAACTTTTAGAATCGTGTTCCAAAGAGTTAAGTGTTATTACTGGTCAACAAGGTATTGTAACACGCTCAAAAAAAGCAATTGCTGGATTTAAACTTCGACAAAAAATGCCGGTTGGAGTTGTGGTAACACTTCGTGGAGATCGTATGTATGCTTTTATAGATCGCTTAATTAATCTTGCTTTGCCTCGCATTCGAGATTTTCAAGGTCTTAGCATTAAAAGTTTTGATGGTCACGGTAACTATAGTTTAGGTTTAGAAGAACAACTAATGTTCCCAGAAATTGATTATGATAAAATAGATCAAGTTCGTGGAATGGATATCTCAATTATAACTACATCACGAAATGATCAAGAAGCTTTAGCAATTTTAAAAGCATTTGGAATGCCATTTAAAATTTAATAGCATGTAACATAAGTTATGTTGTAACTTCTATATTAAAGTTTTTATTAATAATTGACTTTGTTAAAAAACTAACAATTTTATTTTAAGGTAAATTCTTAAAATAATTAGAATCAACTGTAAATTAACAAAGAAAAGTGGCTTCGAATTATTATCCCATTATTTGAATGTCTTGTCCCAAATTATATTTGGTACGGATCAGATAGATAGGACAGACTACCAATTCATTAGTATTAAAAAAAAATGGTAAATTATGGTAAACGATACGATTAGTGATATGCTGACACGAATTAGAAATGCAAATCTAGTTTATAAAACTACCGTGTCAGTTTCCACAACTAAAATTCATGAAAAAATTTGCCAAATTCTTGAAAAAGAGGGTTTTATAGAAAAGTTTCAAATATCTGAAACGAAACCAAATGAATTAATTATTCATCTGAAATATCAAAAAAACTTATCTCAGGGAATTGGGGGTTTAGGAAAACCTTGTATTACTAACTTAAAACGAATTAGTAAACCAGGACTACGAATTTATACAACTTATAAAGAAATTCCAAAAATTCTTGGTGGAATGGGAATTGTAATAGTATCTACTTCAAAAGGTTTAATGACAGATCGTGAAGCGCGATCATCCCGGTTAGGTGGTGAGCTACTTTGTTCGATTTGGTAACCTGTCTTCAATGAAGCATTGAAAATTATCCAGTTTTATTTTATTAACTGGCAGGGTAAATAATTTTTTCTTGATTTTGATGCTATCCTATATAATTTTCAATTATTCTACTGAATTAACATGAGTTAAGTGATAGGATTAAATTAATAACGCAATAAAAAATTATTTGGTAATTTAATCAATTATTAAAAATATAAATCGAAGGAGGCCTTTGACTCAAAAAAACATCGATCTTATTGAGATGGAAGGTGTCGTAACGCAGTGCTTATCAAATGGCATGTTTCGAGTAAAATTAGAAAATGGATTTCTTGTTCTTGCTCATGTCTCAGGAAAAATAAGACGAAACTATATTCGTATATTATTAGGTGACCGAGTTACCGTAGAATTGAGCCCTTATGATTTAACACGTGGACGAATAACTTATCGTCTCCGATTTGATAAAGAAAAATAATATGGAGGTAATACTACATGAAAGTTCGCCCTTCAGTTCGTAAAATCTGTGATAAATGTAGATTAATTAGACGTAATGGGATTTTAAGAGTAATTTGTATAAATCCAAAGCATAAACAACGTCAAGGTTAAAAATTTTTATTGAATCTTTTTGTCTTAAATTTTATATTTAAGAATATAGAGAAGTGAATATAATATTTAAAAATTAACTAGTATTCATAATTTCCCTCACTTAACTCACTTAAAGTGAGTTAAAGGGATCACTTGAGTATCCTATTTAGCTCTCATTTAACACGCATTAAAAGCCTTACATCCTTTATCTTAACTGAGTTCATCCCAAAATTTTTAATTTTGTGTAGTCACTCTGATTTTATTATTGTTCTTAAATTAAAAAATTAATGTTGAATGATGGTCTTCAATTACAATTTTAAGAATGACCAGATTAATTATAGTGTGAACCGTCTTAAAAATAAAATTTTAGATTGAAGAGGTAGGACATAGAAATATCAATGCAATCCCTCACTTAACTCACGCTAAGTGAGTTAAGGGCCAAATAAAATTTGGGACCAGACATGTGATCTCCTTAACTCAATTTAAGTAAAAGGATTAATTATATTTGGGAAAAGTAAAGGAATTGTGTAACTAAGAAAAAATAAATTTTCATTATGGCAAGAAAAATAGAAAAAAGTTCTAAGAAGAAATTTCGTGAGAAAGTCATAAAAGGTGTAGCACATATTCAGTCTACATTTAATAACACTATTGTCACAATTACTAATATAAATGGGAATGTTTTAGCCTGGTCATCTGCGGGAGCTTGTGGCTTCAAAGGTGCAAGGAAAAAAACCCCATTAGCCGCAAAACAGGCAGCAGAAAATGCTGCCCAAACTTGTGTAACTCAAGGTATGAAAGAAATTGCTGTTCGTGTTAAGGGTGCTGGTACGGGTCGTGAAGCAGCTTTACGAGGCCTTCGTGATGCTGGTTTAACAATTACAATAATTCGAGATATTACACCAATTCCACATAATGGATGCAGACCTCCGAAAAAACGTCGAATATAATTAAAACGATAGTATTATTGTCTCCTATATGCCCTGTCCTATTTCCCATAATTTTTAATTACAAGATGCTAATAAAGCAGCAAATTAAAAAGTCAACCAATCTAGACCGGATAAGTGATGGCCCTTAACTCACTTAATGTGAGTTAAGTGAGGGTATGATATTCTATTTTGGATCAACAAAAGAGAACCATAAATATATTAAGTTACGCTCGGAGTAGAAACTTTCAATGCAAAGTAAATTTTTTTCATGTGTAGCATCGCAAATTCAAAATCGTGGTGAAATGTATGCCCGATTTCATTTAGGTTCTTTTTTTCGAGGTCAAGCACTAACCTTAGCTAACGCTCTTCGACGAGTTTTGCTAGCTGAAATACCGAGCTTAGTCGTGGATACTGTTGAAATTCAAGGAATTACTCACGAATTTGCAACAATTAGTGGGGTTGAAGAAAGTGTGCTTGATATTCTTTTAAACCTAAAAAATTTAGTATTTACTGTTTTAAATGATGATTCCAGTTATATTTCGAATGAATTCGTTGATACAAAAGTTTATCTCAATATTCGTGGACCAATAAAAGTAACCGGCGAAGCACTTAAATTACCACCGCATTTAAGTTGTGTGGATCCGAGCCATCATATTGCAACTCTAAGTGCAAAAGGTGAACTTAATATTTGTTTAGGGTTAAAAATTGTGGATTTAAACTCGACTTTAACTAAAAAAAAGAAGTTTAATGAAGTACAACAACAAAATCAATCAAAAATTTTTTATCTTGAGCACGATATTAGTCCAATTAAAAGAGTAAATTATGGCGTTCATGAATTGGATACCCAAATAGGATCAGAATATATTTCTGTTGAAATTTGGACAAACGGAAGTTTATCACCACAACAAGCATTACTTTTTGGTTTAAAACAACTAACAAAATTAAGTTTTGCTTTTATTATATAATTGAAAATTTAATATCAAATAATATTTAGGAACAGATAGGTTGTCTTAAAATTTAATTTTAAGATTGATAATAATTGTCAAAGTTTAATTGATTTGATCTATTAATTTCATTATTGACAAAAAATTATAAAAACATATTATTTTGATATCAATTTACGAACTTAAGATAATTTTATTATATAAGCCATATTTTCTCTCCAAATTTAAGATTTGGAACTATATACAAATTTGATTAAATAAAAGTTCTTCGTAGCAAGGAACTTAAAAAGGAGATTTCGCTAAAAAAATGAATCAACCTACAATTAGATTAGTAAAATCAGGTGGACGAAAATCAGCAACTGCTCGTGTAAAATTAATTCCAGGTTCGGGTAGTGCTGTATATATTAATGGTAAACCAGCATCAACATATTTTCAAGATAACCCCGTCTTTTTACAAAATATTTTGACTCCTTATGAAATCGTTAAAACTGAAAGTAAATATGATGCTTTTATAGATGTAGCAGGCGGTGGATTAAGTGCACAAGCGCAAGCAAGTCGTTTAGCTTTATGTAAAGCATTCTTAGAAGTTTTTCCAAATTTACGAAGTTATTTCAAAAAACGTGGCTTTTTAAGTCGTGATGCGAGAATTAAAGAACGTCGTAAATATGGGTTAAAAAAAGCTCGAAAAGCACCACAATTTTCAAAACGTTAATTTTAGTCGGTCAGTCTTAAATTAAAAATTTAAGATTAAATATCATTTAATTAAGAGTGACCAGACAATGCCTAAACATCTTATTTAATTTATTTAAAGATTTTAGCAGAAAGTATCATAGTTATTCTTGAAATATTATTTATTAGTAACTTAATAATTTGATGTAGAAAATACAAATTCTAACATCCGTTTGTTATTTCCAATTCTATTTAACCTTTATATTTATGATCCTAGAATTTAAAATTTTGCGAAAAGTGCTGGTTTTTGATTGACTTGCAAAATAAGTATTGGAATGAAATTTATTATCTATAATACAACTACAGTTTTTACTAAAACACTATGATAATAGATTCAATTATTCTACTTCGGAACGAATCATTAAATAAAAAACTTACTTATTCTTTTTTGTCGCTCTCTGGTCCCTCACTTAACTCACGCTAAGTGAGTTAAAGGCCAAATAATATTTGGAATTAAATTTTCATTTCATTAAAATTAAATTAAAAAATTAAGACAATTATCAGTGAGTGTCTTAAAATGTCATTTCATCTTATTATCTATTTTAAATTTTTAATTTAAGAACAAGAATAAGACCAGAGTGACCAGATAGTCATCAATGAGGAGAAGGTTAGAAATCATTTAAGAATGATGATGCAAGAGTCTAATCTACTTTGACTTGGTGAAACGGAATTGGATAAAATAACAAAACTAAATGTGTTTTAATTTTAGGGAGATAATTCTAACTATGTCAACAACAACTAACGAAATTATTGAAAAATTAAAGTCGATTACATTATTAGAAGCTGCTGAATTAGTTTCACAAATTGAAGAAACTTTTGGTGTAGATGCATCAGCTCCAGTTGGTGGTGGTTTTATGGTAGCTGCAGCTGATGGTGGTAGTGCACAAAAAGAAGTTGTAGAAGAAAAAACAACCTTCGATGTAATATTAGAAGACGTACCAGCGGATAAACGTGTTCCTATTTTAAAAGTTATTCGTAATTTAACTTCTTTAGATTTAAAAGAAGCTAAAGAATCAATTACATCATTACCAAAAGCAATCAAACAAGGTATTTCTAAAGAAGAAGCCGAAGAAGCCAAAAAACAACTTGAAGATGCCGGTGCAAAAGTAAAAATTGATTAATTATATATGGTCCGTCATGAAATTATTCCCTTGTCTCTTTTGTCTTAAATTGTTTCATCCCAAAATGTTTAATTTTGTGTAGTCACTCTTAAAATTTTATTTTAAGACATTCATTATTGATGATAAGATTAAATGAAATTTAAATATTAAATTTACGAGAAACTGAAATTTGGGGATAGATTTTTTAATTTTGGGGCTAATAAAGCAAAAACCCAATTTTTATTGAGTCCCAAAATTAAAAAATCTATAATATAGTGCAGACCACAAAAAATAAAGCAGAATATTGGCCCGTTTTTTTTATTTAGACAACATACTAGTATCTATTCATTCTGTTAAATTATCTTAAAAATTTAGTATTTAGTTTTTTAATATATTCCATAGTTGGTAGAAAACCAGACAAAAAAATAATATAATATCGTAGTTTCTTCATCTTTTATCACAGAAAAAAACTTGATAGAAGAATAATTCTTAATTTTTTCTCCACATAAATAATAAGTATTTATGAAATAAAAGAAAATTAAACTGATTTTTTATAAACTGAACACTAATTCCCATTGCAAGCTGTTGCTTAATTAGGATTGTTTCGTATAAAAATAATAATGAATATTATTCTCTCTTCCTCAGAATTTTTAAGTCTAGAACCAAAATTGCCGTACCTTAGATTAAAATAGGAAATTATTCCCATCACTTACAGTAATGCAAGGGCCAAATCTTAATTAAAACAGAATAATTTAGTGAACATATTGTATGAGAAAGAGTTGAGCTCAGTAGGATTTGAACCTACATTAGAAACTTAGAAGGTTCCTGTCCTATCCCTTAGACGATGAGCCCCGAATTTATATTAATGGCTCTCGTTTGTCATTACATAATTTACATTGATTCCTTTCACTTAACTTCAGTTAAGTGATGGGAATTGTGGATCCATAAAATTATGGAAGTAGAAATTTAATAATTTGAACGAAAACTATAAATTAGTTTAACTTTTTAAGCATAACCAAATATACGTTTAAAAGTATCACGAACTTTATCGCCAGAATCAATAGATTCTAGTGGATCTTTACGTAATCGATGACGTAAACAAAGCGGAATAACTCGGAAAATGTCTTCTGGAGTTACTACATTATGTCCTTCAAAAGCGGCTAACGCTTTGCTTGCTCTATTTGTCACAAGATCGCCCCGTAAACCATCAACGTCTAATTCAGAACAAATTTGTGAAATCTTAACACGATATTCATAATCAATTTCAATTTTCGATAATAAGTTTCTTGCCTCTACAATTCGACTTCCTAATTGGTTTTGAGATTCTTTATATTGGTCACGAAATTGAATAGGAGCTGCATCAAAATTTGCTCGTTGCTCTACAATTTGTACTCTAAGAATCGGGTCTTTTACTGTTCCTATTTGAGCATGCATACCAAACCGATCTAAAAGTTGTGGTCTTAGTTCACCTTCTTCCGGATTTCCAGAACCAACTAAAATAAAACGAGCAGGATGGCTAATAGAGATACCTTCACGTTCTACAGTATTCCAACCTGAAGCTGCGGAATCTAGTAAAACGTCAACGAGATGATCGTCCAGGAGATTAACTTCATCTACATATAAAATTCCACGATTTGCTTTAGCTAATAAACCCGGCTCAAAAGCTTTTACCCCTTCGGTTAATGCTTTTTCAATGTCAATCGTACCACATACACGATCTTCGGTTGCACCTAATGGAAGATCTATCATCGAAATTTTTTTGCGAATAATAGGTAATTGCTCTTTTTGTTGTAGACGTTCTCGAACTTCTTGGCTCATGAGTTCGGGATCTGTTGGATCTGAATTAAAAGGATCATCGGCTACTACTGCAATTTCTGGTAATAAATCAACTAATGCACGCACTGTAGTAGATTTACCAGTGCCTCGATCTCCCATAATCATAACCCCACCGATTTTTGGGTCTATTACATTTAATATTAAAGCTAATTTCATTTCTTCTTGGCCAACTATCGCAGTAAAAGGAAAAACTGGTCTAGCTTCTTCTAAAGAATTCTCAATGAGTGTTGTCATAATTAAATCTTTTTAGTTATGGAAAATAAATTTATTATTTTTCTCTTCTACCCTGTCTAGTCTGTCGGAATAGTCCCAAATATAATTTAATTAATCCAAATGCAATTTCATTCGATTCAATATCTAATTTTGTATTAATGAAATTAAACACTCTTAACTTATTAATTTAATATTGAATAGGATTCAATTCCCTCACGTAACGTGAGTTAAGGGGATCATTTACAGTAATGCAAAGTTCAAATCTTATTTGGACCAATTAAACCAATCAGACTGACCAGATAGTCATTCGTAAAACTTAAGATTGGATTTTTTTAAATCTTAAATTTTTAATTTAAAAGGAAATAAATAGAATTTGGCCCATGCATTGTCTGTCTTAAATTAAAAATTTAGGATAAACAAATACTCAGATATTTTTTATTTTGCATCAGATAGGATAATTCGAATTTTGCGTTTGATGTAAAGAAAAATAAATAGTTTTATTAATTTTTATTTATACAATAAAACATTTTTAATTTTCATATAAAGAGTATTAGATAAAATAGGAGTGAGTTAAATACAAATATTGTTTACAATTATAATTCTCTAATTATTGAAATTATATATTATTTTAATCGCGAACGCAATAAATTATAGTTGATATTTATAATATCGATTTATTTTGTCCCTAATTAAAATTTAGTATACTATTGAAATTTTTTAATATTAAAAAAAACTAAATAATGTTGGTAATATTAAAAAAAAACTAAAAAATGATATAATAAAACTATAAAATAAAACTTACCCTTGAAAAGTAATATTTAAAATAAAATGTTTATAACAATCTGATATTATGTTTTTTCAGCGTGTATTAGTCTTGTTCCAAATAAAATTTGGTCCTCACTTAATGTGAGTT
>Ga0247837_1010755_pt1 | contig 10281 bp, 9 predicted proteins | sample LaCtaG_2_FD_187115 | JGI IMG/M metagenome (GOLD analysis project Ga0247837, IMG submission 187115) | Freshwater microbial communities from meromictic Lake La Cruz, Castile-La Mancha, Spain - LaCruzMarch2015_14.5m | ecosystem: Environmental > Aquatic > Freshwater > Lake | place: Spain: Castile-La... | reverse complement strand
TTCCTCGCAACCATCTCTTTCAACTACGACGACATCTACCAACTCGTCATCTCCATTGCTCTGTTTGTGAGTGCAGCCTGCTACCTCGCCCTCGCATTCATGTGTCAGCGCTGCATCAAGGAGCCTGAGGAGGAAGAGGACACTTCGAAGGCGGAGAAGAAAGGCTTCAAGCCTGCGGCAGACGTCCCTGTGATGTTTCTAAGACGTGGCAGTGTTGCAGGCAAATGCATGGAGATGTATTTATGAAACTGTCCTTAGGGATGATTACTACTGACACTGACCTCAGACCTAGACTGGCTACAGTATTATCTGCTTTGTTGTCTACGAAAGCAGACTAGAGAGAAAGACATATTTCAAAACACCGCCAGTCTATTCTGCGAGGACTGTCTGCGCAAGCACGAGGTAAACTTCCCCTACGAAATGCACGACTCCAGTCCCTTGGCCTACTACATGGTCCTGCAAGACCTGGGCGTCGAGGGCTTCCGGGTGCGCAAGCAGCAAATCTCCACCGGCGCTGCAGTGGTCAGGAAGCTAGAGGAAGAGGAACGGAAGCAGTACGACCAAGCCAAAGACGACCTTGCACAGACCTATGCACTGTACATGCAGTGGCTGGACTACATGCACAACACCTTTGCACAGTTGATCCAGCGCTTCCACCAGGAGAAACTCATTCCGCTCACCAACTCACAGCCGCAGCTCAGTCCCTTTTCCTTCTTTGTGTACAGCGCGGGGGAAATTGCAGTGAACGACATTGGGGTGGTGGAGAAGGAGCCAGGACGGAAGTTCAAGGCCGAGGTAGAGAGTCTGCAGCAGACTCTGTATCGTTGCTGCGGACCAGCGAATGACTACCAGGACTACTTCATTGAGGCAATTAAAGCGGGGATGCAGGGCTCTATGGCCAGGCCGCAAGCGCAAGTCCCTATCTATGCGACTCCCACGCAGCCAGTGATTCCTGTCTACGCTTCAGCCCCAGTGCAGTACTCTGCTCCCGCCCCTGCCCAGCGCGGTCCAGCCTACACCCTGCGGCCCAAGTCCTTCGCTACCTACTTACCCTTCACTCGGGGTAGTGTCTTTGCCAAGTGGGACACTCGGACGGAACAGCTCTCGACAATGAAGCTACCCCGGAGTCTGAATATCAGCAAAAACGTGGTGTCGGTAGTGCTGCCAAGTGGAGATCTCTGCTGTGTGGGCGGGCGGAAGCCTGCTCGTCTAGCCGTAGTGATAGACGGCCAGAGTGGCGCTATCACTGACCTGGCCAATATGAATGAAGGCAGAAGCAACGCTGGAATCATCTTGATAGGCAAGCTTCTCTTCGTCTTTGGCGGGTTTGCTCCCAGTGAAACAGACCTGAAGACCGCTGAGAAGTACTCCTTCGACCAAGACACGTGGACACCAATCACAGCTCAAATGGCAGATGCAAGGAACCAATTTAACCCTGTCGCGAACCAGCAAATAGTCTACATCGCAGGCGGCTTCCACTCCACCAAGGTGGAAACTTTCCACATAGTGCACGAAACCTTCCGTACTGTGCCACTCGAGCTGCCCAAGGCTTTCGGCACCATTGCACTCATCTACAACAACGAACTGCTCGTGCTGCAGGACACCACTGTCGTCAGGTGGCGGCTGGGCGCGGACTCCTTCCGGACCCAAAGCCTGAATGCGAAGGTGATAGAAAGCAATTCATGTCCGCAGATGTATGGCAGTCGAGTCTTTTTCAACAAGGAATCGGACGACCAGTGCGAAATCTACATGATCGACCTGACTTCCATGGAGATCAAGATGGTGGGAGGACTGAAGAACTCGGGCCCAAACGCCCAGCAGTGCCCAGTCAGCTAATACCTCATTAGGAGAACATCTCAGAGTACTGGTATATTAGCAGCTTCAGGAAGTGCTCGCTCGTAACAAACAGCAAGTGAGCACTTCTGCCTGTCACTGAGTCCAAACTGACGCCGATGTCGCAGAAGTCTGCATCGATGCGACAGAAGCGGTCTGGGGCCAGGGAACTCAGGAGGTTGCGAGCCATTTCCGCGTAGGCTCTGCCTTTGTCCTGCTGCGAACTCATCGCAGCGGAAAGCTCTATGCGGGCTGAGTCCCTTGGCACGTACTTGTCCTGGTAGGAACTGCACACAGCCACGTGTTGGAACCACTGCAGGCCTTCGGTCTGACTGAGGCGGTAGAGGGCTGTGCGCTGAGGGTCGGGACTGTCGTTGAGTAGGAGTTGCTGTAGGATCTGAGCTCGCTTCACCCGCTCCAGCACCCACAGGCCTGCACCCACCAGCGACGCATCAGACATGTGGCCGAGGTGTGGGGCTGAGAAGCTGAGAAAAGTGTGCATCACTGCAGCGAACTCAGCTAAGTGCGGCAGGGCGGCTCTCACCACAAGTCCCCCCAGCGAGTACCCCACAAAGGACAGTCTGGAAAGAGATGTGCCGGGCAGCCACTCCGCAATATAGGCCTTCACCTCCCTCGCCAGCTTCTCCCCCATGTCGAACAAGTCGCCTTCACTGTTGTCCTCATTTGCTGTAGCGCTCAGCACGGTCACGCTCGTGCTAAAGCCGCTTATGAAGTGCTTCACCAGGCGCAGATCCAGCGGCTTGCCGTGAAAGCCGTGCACCAGTACAAAGAGGTGCTTCTTCCCATGGCGCTGGGGGCGTTCTTCCAGAGGCAGTCTTGGCGGCGGAGCAGCATCTCGCAGGCTGTAGCAGTCTTCAAAGAGAATCGGACTGTTGTGTGGCTGGCCAGGCGGGAACTCGATGGGACTGGCGTAGCGGTGCGAAAGCGAAGTATTGAGTGAGCGCTGTTCTCTTGCGAACTGCTTGCGCTGGTCTTCAATGTCCACCTCTTGGAAGGCGGGTATGGCTGTGACTCTGTGGTTAGTGCGGTGAATGGACCCAGCACTCCAGTTTCTCAGCCGTTCCAACCGCTTTTCAAACAGAGGCGACATGCAGTGCAGCGGGAAACTGCCCAGCAAGTCTCTGAACCTTTGGTTGAGTTTGTAGATTTGCTGTGCAATGTAGGCGGTTTCACTGAGCAGGGCAGTGCAGATGTCCACAGCTTCATGCGAAGCCACGGCTTGGCTGAACTTCGCGCCTGCAGCGAAGCCAGGCCGTTGGTACTGCGGCAGAGACAAGGGCGGAGGCAGGTCTGAGTACTGCGCCTTGCTGCCTGGGGGGATGTAGCGGTTTATCAGGTCGCACAGGTAGCTGCGGAGTAGTTCGTGGGAAAGGGCTTGCGGCCGCACGAATTCCTCATACAGGCGGTCGGTTTCGTCAGCGCCTGCAAGTCTTTTGGGCTTTCCTTGCTTGTCTCGTATGAGCACCTGTGCAAGTTGCTGGCTGAGCTGGTCACTGTTGGCCCTGCGGTCTAGAGCTCGGAAGCGGTAGTCGAAGAGAACACACGCAAGGACTCCAAGGACTACACAGCGGTGCATTTCATCGAACTCCAGCACCAAAGGCTCCAAAATGCAGCTGCGAGGGTTGCGCAAAGGCACTTGCATACTCGACACACACTTGAACTTGATGCTGGACATGCCCTCAAGTCGGTCATTAAGCGTGTCGAGAGTGAAATCTCTATCCAATTCCGAGTAGTACAACTCCACAGTGAGCGTCATTTCCTCCATTTCAGCAGGGGGCGCTTCATATCGAAACAGCACCAACTCCCTCAGCTGCGCTTCTTCCTCTGAGTACCGGATCAGGAAAGCGCTCGTGTTGAAGCAGCTTTCGTCAGGGTCGCACATCGGCGGAATGAGGCTGTAGAGCTGGTCTGCGTGTGACGTCTTCTGGTGGTCGTAGGGCTGGGCTAGGCAGCTGCCTCGAGCCAGGCGGAACCGAAGTCTGTACAGACCTTGCTGGAACAGGTCGATGTTGCGAAAGCGCTCCACAAAGAGCGCCACTTCCAGAAACCCATTAAACATTTCTAGACGAATCCTGTGAGGCGAGTTACAGCAAGGCAGGAAGCCAGAAGGCCTACTTCTGATGAATTCGATTAAAGACGAACTGCAGTAACTGCGAAGTGCTCTCCGAAAGAAGTACAATCCAGCCCCCTTTTATTTAAGAAAGTAGGCCAGATTCGCCCAAGAATGACCAGAGAGTGCTTCCAGCAGTGCAATTCAAGCTCAGGTGCACTCCGTCCATTTTGCTAAACTCAATGAAACAGCAATGGAAAAGGAACTAAAGTTGCTCCTCGGCGTGCTGATGGTGTGGTGAGTTCCAGACAGCGGCCTCGTGATGCTCTGTCTGGTCGTGCTGATTGTCATTTGCTGCAGACGCAGGGAGCGAAGGGACGTGGATGAAATCCGCGCTGTGCCGTATTTCCGCGAAAACACTGTGAAGATAGCGTGGGATGGGAAGGCGGAGGGCGAAATCTGTGCAATTTGCCTCAACAAGTAATTGCTATGCAGCTTTCAACTCGGACAGACTCTGAGGGAACTGCAGTGCAAGCACCTTTTTCACGAGCAGTGCATTACGCCTTGGGTGGCGCTGCGTTCTTTAGAGGCTGCCTGTCCGATGTGTCATAGAAGTGTAGTTTAGCTCCTTCCCAAGTCGTGTCTGACTCGGATATTCAGAGGATATCGATGTTTTGCGATTTAGAGTTGCGAGATTAACAATAGCGAAATACTGCATAGCAGTCGTTGACTATTGATTTGAAGGAAGGGCTCTCCTGAGCTTTTCTTACTTTTACATCAATATGAAGTCTGCCAATGCTGATATCGAAGCTCTCAGTGTCAACGTACTCAGAGAAGAAAGCGACCAGATGGCTTTTCGAGAGATGGAGCCGAAGAACCGGACTATCCGATCCTTACGATCCGTGCAGACAACCACAGTGGAATTGAGTAATTGGGATGACTTTCAGCAAACCCACAAGTCTATGCCTAAATTGACACCCCAGCCGGAACCACACATTAGAGTGGTAATTCGCCCGAAGTCAGCCAAAGAATCGCAGCGGAAAATGGGCTTTTCTTGGTTTAGTTTCCGAAACACGAAGTCTCCAAGTGCTGTTGACAATCTGTCGAACCAGGGATCGACTAAAGCTTTTCTCAAGGCGAAGTCAGGACTCAGTGCTCGCAACAGGCCGCAAACAGGGCGGAAGCAGGCGTCTAACTACCCTTTAGCTGCGGAGTGGCTGCAGCCGCCTCGAGAAGTGTTCAGTTACCTGGTGAAACTGCGGACTTCTCTCAGACCAAAAAGCCCAAAAACACCGCGCAGAGGCAGCAAAGAGAAGTTCTCCATTCGAGATTTAGTCTCTTTCGCCAAGCTCGACTTCAAGCCGTTGTCCGCCAACACTAAAGGCAAAGACCGCTTTTCGCCCTTCCGAGGAACTCGAGACAGCGAAGGCCTGTCAGAGAAGCGAAGGAAAGGACGCGCCCTGGTCCTGCAGTGAGACTTACTAATCTCCTAGTGTGCTCGTGCTAGGCGCGTAACGCCATACTTAAATGCAGCCAGCGCTTCCTCAACTGCCTGTCAACGCCATTCCCAAGTCCCGACCTTGGAGTCCTGAAGAAGACCGTCTACTGAGCGAGTTAGTGCACAGCTACGGAGGGAGAGGGTGGAAAGCTATCTCCCAGCACTTCGCACACCGCAGTGATTTGCAATGTTTGCATCGTTGGCAGAAAGTTCTAAACCCGGAACTCGTCAAAGGGCCGTGGACGGCCGAGGAAGACGAGAAAATCGCAAAGCTCGTGGACGAGTATGGGCCGAAGCAGTGGAGTCGGATCGCGAGTAAGTTGCCAGGACGCATAGGAAAGCAGTGCAGAGAGCGCTGGCACAACCATCTGAACCCCGCCATCAAGCGAGACTGCTGGACTGCCCAGGAGGACATACTGCTCCTCCAGGCACATGGAGACTGCGGCAACCGCTGGGCTGACATAGCCAAGCGACTTCCTGGCCGCACTGATAATTCTATTAAAAACCATTGGAATTCTACACTCAAACGCAAGATTGGGATTGTGAAAAAGGAACTCGAGCAAAGCGGAGCCAAGTCTTTGGATTCCGACCCTGTCTCGACCTACATCCGCCACCTCTGCACCCCTGCCAACGAAGCGCCCAGCACCCCTGCAAAGACACAAGTCCAGCCCATACTAGTGACGCCTGAAAAGACCAGAACTGTGCTGTACTACGCATACCCGGACTACACCTTCCTGCAGCCTGACTTCGCTATCACCTCTCAGCAGATCATGGCTAGTCTGGAGACTCTTGCAGGGGAGAAGTCTATAGTAGAGTAAAACATCGGTAGGAGTCTGTAGCTGTAAATGGCTTTGTGGGCGATTAAAGTGAAACCTATGACTGGCCGCGTGCTTTCCCCCAATTTAGACCAGTCTGACAAGCTCTTATTCTGTGTGCAGATCGACAAGAGTCAGTTTGTGTCCGAGCCCTCGGAGACCCCAGGCGGCTTTCCCTCCTGGCACGGCGAAGTGGTGTTCGAGCTGCCAATGGCCAAGCGCATTACAATGGGCGTGCACAACGGCGAAGTGTCTATGGGGTACATCGACATACTGACAGAAAAGGTAGTGTACGCAGAGGGAGCTTTGGAAGAGACGCTGTCCTTGATGGACTACTTCGGCCGGAATGCAGGGGAAGTCCGAGTGGTAGTGGAAAGAGTGCGACTGAGCGACAGGCAGACTCTGAGCCGCGCACACGCCTTCCAGCCCTATATCCCTCCTCAGACTAGCTAACTAGACCTGTGCTTGGCGCATTTTGCCGCCCAGCCACTCCGCCTCTATGACGTCGCCGGCTGCCAGTGTGAGCGTCCCCTGGCCCTCCCTCTTGTCCTTCACGAACTTCCCTACGAAGTGGTCCCCTTGCGCCCACGTGTACGTGCCCCGGCCGTGCATAAAGTCGTCGTCCCACTCCCCGTTGTATTCATCCCCGTTGCTGTACTTCATCAGGCCGTCACCCTGCTTTCTCCCGTCTACGAAGCTGCCTGTGTATACATTCCCTGTGGGATACACGCGCTTGCCGTGGCCGTGTAGTTTCCCAGCCAGCAAGTCACCTTCGTACCTACCGTTTTCCTTCCAGATGCAGACTCCGCGGCCTTCCGGCTTGTCATTCGCCCAAAATCCCTTGTAAACGTCACTATTGGAGTAGGTGATTTCGCCATAGCCGTGTCTCAGTCCCAACTCATTCAGTTCTCCGAAGTAGATGTTCTCGCGAGCACTGTAGTTAGGCCAGTTGTGCGAAGGGTAGTTGGCGTAGTGCGGAGTGTAGGGTGAGTTGTAGACCTTTTCATACTTTGCTACAGCCTCAGCGCCCTCCAGCACACTGATAAGGCTGCCTTTCATGTCCTTCAGTACCTGCTTGAAGAACTGTTCATTGATGTAGTCCTCGATTTCCTTGTTGTGGTCAGCTTGGAAGGAACTCTTCAAGTGCAGAGTTACACTCTTCGCGAGTGACTTGAGTTCCTCGAAGACACGCACCACTTCCTTGCAAGTTTCAGACAGCTCGCTGCTCTCCGCACCAGCAAGCCTGTCTTTGGCCTTCTCAAAGAACTGCAAATCCGTGATTTGCTTCTTGCACTCCGCAGTTGCGTCCTTGATTTCATTGCGGTAGGCAGCGAAATTATAGAAAGCAGTGTTGAGGAACATCTTGACAGTGTTGAGTTTGAGGACCTTGCAGCAGGGCTGGTGGGCGAGGTCGCCCAGGGCATATGCATCTAGCAGCTTGAAAAAGGCAGTAATGAGCGGAGGGATGGTCTGGATGTTTAGGTCCAGCCAGTTTAGTGCTGCTAGGTCGGAGTGGATTTGCTCCCAGTCCTTGGACTCAGGCGACTTCTTGATGCTCTCGTAGATGCTTGGGAGCCTGGCTTGCACTGCCGCCTCGGCCATCTTAGTGATTATCAGACAGTCTGCAGTCCGCAGTGCACCAAGTACAGCATTAACTCTGTCTACTCCATGGTCTCCTCTACCATTTCCACTTCATTGGCAGTCTTTTCCGTCCTTCTGAGGTGCAGGGGACTGCTGTTGAGGTTGAGTGCGGGGACAGTGTTGATTTTGCGCTGGTTGACGGCTTGGTGCAGTTCTGGGTGTCGCCAGTCGCCAGGACTTCCTTGCTTGTTGGTGATCACGAGAGTGGTGGTGTGCTCAGAGCTGTGAAAACACCCCATATATTATGAATGCTTTAGATTCCCCACTGCTATGTCGCCTGCTAGACGCTAGCAGCGCTCACTTTGCACAGTTCAGAGAAGGCTTAGAGCCACTAGACGGAAATACACACCAAAGTTGTGAATTCCCATAGATTGCATTAGTGTGTTGGAGAGATATTGCTTTTTCTATTTCTCTACTTGCACTACATACAGCAGCTTCCTCAGTCCTCTAACCAGCCTAGTCTAGACCTCCTCTTTAAGTCCTGATATTGTCAATGACTGCCTTCGTGAACTCAGTAGTCGAGCTCTTCCCTCCAATATCAGGCGTGCGAACTCGTCCCTGTTCGAGAGTTTTCATCACTCCGCCTTCCACCATGTCTGCGAAGCAGGGCAAGTTGAGGTGCCGCAACATCAAAGCGGATGCAAGCATTAGGCCTGTGGGGTTTGCAGCGTTTTTCCCTACTAAGTCCTTCGCCTTGTGCCGAGTTCCTTGTTCGAATATCGCGAAATCAGTGCCTAAGTTCGCTCCTGGAGTCATTCCCGACCCTCCGACCAACGAACTTGTTATATTCGCCACAATGCTTCCATACAAATTGGGCATCACCAATACATCGAACTGCCACGGGTTCTGAATCAGCTGCATGCAGCAGTTGTCAATGATCATTTCGTTGTACTTGATGTTCGGGTACTTCTTCGCGACTTCACGAGTCGCATTGAGGAACAGCCCGTCACACATCTTCATGATGTTGGCCTTGTGGACAGCTGTGACCTTCTTGCGACTGTTTAGGTAGGCGAATTCGAATGCGTATTCCGCGATACGCTGGGCGCCTTGCTGCGTCGTGACTTTGATGCTTTCCATCACTCCGGGATACACCTCATGTTCCAAGCCGCTGTACTCGCCTTCCAAGTTCTCCCGGATTACCGTCATGTCCAAGTTCTCATGCCTTGTTTTCACCCCGGGAAAGCTGAAGACCTGCACAATGTCTGCGTAGACATTTAGCCTTTTCCGCAGGGTCATGTTGGGCGAAGGCACGGTTCCTTCTCCAGCCATGCTGTACACGACTCCCTTCAGGGCGGCGGGGTGCCGCTTGATGCGGGCGATTATTTCGTCGGAGTGCAGGTCCTTGTGGGGGATGTGGTCGAAGTGGATTGGGGCGTGAATCGTGCGGAACACCTCTTCGACGGAGGCGCAGATCTCTGGACCGATGCCATCTCCTGGGATTAGGGCGACTGTACGACGAACGCCGTCTCCAGGCCGCTGGAGGTAGACATAGCTGCGGCGAATTAGTCCCCTGAGCATATTACATCGCTACAAGAACTGGGCGGCCCTCATGTAGCTATTCCAGCGCAAACACTGTCGTAAGAGTGGCTGTTCCAATCCTTATAGCATCAGAAGTCCCCCTCCTGCAAGGCTTTCACACGTAAATTTACAGTGCTACTACAGAATGACTCCCCGTCACCTGCTTCGTATAGCCAAGGAACTGAAGAGCCTGGCCTCAGACCCTGTGGAGGGCTTTTCCCTGCTCTACAACCCACTCAATAACCCAATCCAAGGCTTCTTCATCGGTCCAGAAAGCACTCCCTACGCAGGCGGTTTGTTCAGCTTCACTGTGCAGTACCCAGAAGACAGTCTCGAGCAAGCTCCACTGGTCAGAGTGGAAACTCCAATTCTCCACCCCGGCATTTCCCAGGGCCAGGTGTGTCTGCTGGCTCGCTGGCTGCCAAGTCGGACGCTGAAGTGGGTGTTGCTGCAAGTCAAATACATGCTGCAGGAGCCTGATTTCGAGGATTGTGTGAATTTGCAGGCGGTGCGGGTCTTTCGCGAAGGGAAGTTTGAGCAGAGGGCCAGGGAACTTACGCTCGCCTCTGCACACTAAACTGCTGTCTAGAGTAGCTGTGAGGGCCATAGTCTGCCTTAAGGATACCTGATTTCTCAATTTACATCTTTTGTGTGTGCACAGAAATGCCACCTCACTGTTATAATGGAGCATAAAGGAAAGATGTAAAGAGAACTACGAACAGTGTAGTAGCAGCCAGGTCACTTTTACCCTTCTAGAGCCAATGGCGTTCTCAGTTATAATGGTAAACAGTAGCTCCTTATAGCCAATACTCCAGACTATTACAGGGCCTTGCTGAATGCTCACCTAAGCAAGGAGCAAGATCCCATCCAAGTCGAGTTTCTTCAAGAACTGCTCAGTGAGGAGG
>Ga0247837_1010754_pt1 | contig 10282 bp, 7 predicted proteins | sample LaCtaG_2_FD_187115 | JGI IMG/M metagenome (GOLD analysis project Ga0247837, IMG submission 187115) | Freshwater microbial communities from meromictic Lake La Cruz, Castile-La Mancha, Spain - LaCruzMarch2015_14.5m | ecosystem: Environmental > Aquatic > Freshwater > Lake | place: Spain: Castile-La... | reverse complement strand
TTTACAAGGATGCTCGCCAGATGCTCGACCAGCTGGTGGCCGAGAAGTGGATCACTGCGCGGGGCGTCTGCGCCATCGTGCCGGCCAACAGCACGGGTGATGACATCGAGATTTATGCGGATGCGGATCGCTCCAAGGTGCTGAAAACGTTCCACACCCTGCGTCAGCAATTGGACAAGTCGTCCGGGCAGCCGAACTACGCGCTGTCCGATTTCATCGCGCCCAAGGAGAGCGGGCGCATCGATTACTGCGGCGGTTTCACCGTGACGACCGGCATCGGGGTCGAGAAGCGAGCCAAGGCTTTCGAGGCCGCGCACGATGATTACAATTCGATTTTGTTGAAGGCTTTGGCTGACCGCCTGGCCGAAGCGTTCGCCGAACGCATGCACAAGGAAGTGCGCGATTTGTGGGGATACGGCAAAACGGAAAACCTGAGCAACGAGGACCTCATCCGCGAGAAATACCGCGGGATCCGCCCGGCCCCGGGTTATCCGGCCTGCCCGGACCACACCGAAAAGTGGTCCTTGTTCGATTTGCTCGAGAGCACCAAGCACACTGGGGTGGCCTTGACCGAGAGCTTGGCCATGTTGCCAGCCAGCTCGGTCAGCGGCCTCTACTTCGCGCATCCGGAGGTGAAGTATTTCGCGGTGGGCAAAATCCAGCTGGATCAGGTGGAGGACTACGCGCAGCGCAAAGGCATGACTGTTGCCGAGGTGGAGAAATGGCTCAGTCCGAATCTGGCTTACGAGCCGAAAGCCGCGTGAGTGTTGCTGCCGGTGACTGAGCGTCTCCGAAGTCTGCGGGCCGCGGCGTGTGCCTCTGGCAAATGCGCAAGCAGGAGGCTTTTGAAAACGCGGCGATGGTTTGGATGGCGCAAGTGCAAAAGCTCATGCACCACGATGTAATCTTGGAGCGCTTTTGAAAGTATCAGCACGTCGCGGGCGAAGCAGACTCGACCGCTCGCGGAGCAAGATGCCCACTTTTTGCGCATGCGCATGACGACAACCTGTTTGGGATGGCACTTGAGCTTTTCTGCCCAAGCTGCCACACGACGTTTGAAAGCGATGAGCTTTGCCTCCTTACTCACAGCGGCCGCGCCCTCATCACTTTGTCAGCCAGATCGATCATAGCCTTACCGCTCGCGACTTTTAGCAGCACTTTGTAAACCTCGGCTTTCAGCTGGCGCGACTCGTCCGGATTGACATCAGCATTAGCGAAGCGCCGGTAGGCTTCCTCGATTTCCAGTGCCAGCGCGCGCGCCTGATCTTCCTTGTAGCCTTGGGCTTTCAGTTCCCAAAAGACGGCGAAAACTTCCGGCGCAAGGCCCGAAGACTTGCGTGCCTTCTCCGCGGCAATCTTCTCCTCAGCGAGCTTCTCCAATTGGCTCAGGGCTGTCGCGGTAGACAGTTGCCGCTCCTCCAGCGATTCCATGACGTGCTCCGCACGCTCTCCGATGGAGATGAGGTGCGGTTCGAGTTCCTCTTCCCCGGAGGGCCGCAGATTGCGGACAAGGTTCAGAATCTTTTCTTCGTCCGGTCCCTGGTCACTGCGAAGAGTTTTTAGAGTGGATTCGTCGAATTCGACCGTTTTGGTCAATCGATCCAAACCGTGCGCCGTGGCATTTTTCTCCACCAGTTTGGCTGTCTTGTGCGCGAGGTCGCCGACGAAGCCGGTTTGCTTTCCGTATGCGCTTCTCATCATGGCGTAGAGGTCGGCCAAAGCGTTGTAGTCTTCGATGTCCCCGGCGAGGTCCGGGTCAGGAGAAAGGATCTCGTAAAGGGTTTCGATTTCCTTGAACAGCTCGGTGAATTGGTCGCGGGCCTCGCGGGGAAAGAGGGTTTGGTAAAGAAGCTTCTCCAACTGAACGTCGCGGTCCGCACCCTGCGGAGTGGCGATGTAGGCACGCGCCGGACCGTCCATCAGATGCCGGAAACGCCGGAAGAGGACGTCGAGATCCTCGATCACGCCAGAGTAATCCTCCGAATCGAAGGCCAGCGCTTTTTTCAAATCCTGCAACACGCCGACAAAATCGACGATGAGCCCGCACGGTTTCTCCACTCCTTTCGAGTCTTCGTAGGGTCGGTTGACCCGCGCCACGGCTTGGAGCAGCACGTGGTCTCTCATCGGCTTGTCCAGATACATGCAATAAAGAATCGGGGCATCGTAGCCCGTGAGGAGCTTGTCCGTGACGATGAGAATCTTCGGCAAGGTGTCGGGTTTAGGGAATTGCTTGCGGACATTTTTCTCCCCGGCCTCGTCGAGTTGCAGGCGCGCCACCAGCGGCCTTTCCACGAGGTCGTTGGAGTTCTTGGTGTAAACGACCTGCGAGTATTCCGGCGGCAGGTGTTGGTCGAGCGCCTGCTTGTATTTGGCGCAGGCTTCACGGTCCACGGCGACGAGAAATGCCTTGTAGCCCAGCGGCTCGACGAACTCTTGGAAATGACGTGCCACGAACGCCGCCACTTTGGCCACGCGGTCATCGGCTTTGAGGAAAGTTTTGATGTTGATCGCCCGCTCCAAGGCCCGGTTGAGGTCGTCGATATCCGCGACGCATTCGGTCTCCGCGAGCGACATGAACTCCACTTCGAGGAGATCTTTAGCCAGGACCATCTCGCTCGGAGCCAGGCTGTGCCTGAGCTTGAGGGTGGTGCCATCGGTGACGGACTCGGCAATGGGATATTTGTCGAGGTAGCCCCCCTCGTCTTGCAGTCCGAAGGTTTTGAATGTTCCTTCCCCGCGGTCGGTGCGGGCGATGGGCGTTCCAGTGAAGCCGATAAAAGTGGCGTTGGGCAGTGCCCCCATGAGGTAGTTTCCGAGATCACCGCCGGTCGAGCGGTGTGCTTCGTCGATCATCACGTAGATATCCCGACGCCCGTTCAGAGCCGCCGGCATGCGCTCGAACTTGTGGATCATGGTGATGATGAGCCCGCGGAAATCCGCACGCAGCAAGTCCTCCAGTTCGGCGCATGTCTCGACATGACGAACGGAAATACCGGACTGGTTCATCTCTCCGAGAATTCGGTCCACCCATCCGGCCAGCTGGCCTTCCAACTCGTTGCGATCCACGACGAGGAGCACGGTAGGTGTGGTGTTGTTGGCGGCGTTGGTCATGGTCAGGCGGGCGGTTGTTTTCCTTCGAGCAGCAGTCGAGCCGCGGTGATCATGGTGAAGGTCTTTCCCGATCCTTGGGTATGCCAGATGAGTCCGCGTGTTTTGTCGGGATCGAGACAGCGTTCCACCACTTTGGCCGCCGCCCGGCTCTGGTGTTGGGCCAAGACGGTTTTCTTCAGCTCGTCGTCTTTGACGAAGAAGACGATCCACTCGCCGAGAAGATTGAGGAAACGGCGGCGATCGAAGAAGGATTTGACTTGGTGTCCGTAGCTCGGCGGGGGTGTCGGCGCCTCGGCGGCCATGGACAAGTCGTCGGAAGGATTGTCGCCGTAAACCGGTGGCGGCGGGGGCGGATCGGCCGCGTAGTGCACGCTCGGCAAGGTCTTAAGCTCCTGCTTCCAATTGAACAGGCCTTTGCGTTCGTAAGACCAAGTGACTCCGTAGAAATATTCGATGAGATGCGTGATGTTGAAAACCTGCGGTGACACCATCATCTCGGGTGTTTCCAATTCGTAGCGCCGGAGTTGCACGATGGCTTTTTCCATCGCGTTGCGCAGTTTCGGATTTTTGCACTCCACCAACGCCACGGGCACGCCGTTGATGAGGAAGACCACGTCCGGCCGGTTGCCCTTTTTCCAGTGCTTGCGGAAGGACCACTCGATGGTGACTTGGAAAACGTTGCGTCCGGGCTCCAGAGGATTCTCGAAATCAATAATGGTTACGTTGCGTGAGCGTTTTTCCGTCGGGACAAAGACGGTCTTGCGTCCGCGCACCCAATCGAGCAACTGGCGGTTTCCCTCCATGGTGGGCGGCACGGCCTCAATGGTGCTGATGACCGAGGCGACGTTGTCGGGAGTGATCACGCCGGGGTTGAGCCGGAGAAGAGCCTTCTCGAGTTCCTCGTAGAAAAACATGCCCTCTTCGCCGCGCCGCCGGGCGAGGGCTTCAGCCTCCGGCACAAATTCCCATCCGGCATCCACCGCATGGCGGACCAGCGGGTATTGCACGGCCGAAGATTCGAGGGCGAGGCGACTCATGGATTTGCGATTGAAGTTTTGCCCATCCGGGATATTGGCTCCTCGGGTTTCAAAGGTCCCCTCCCGATGACAAGAGCCCATGGGGCTCTTCCTGCGCAAGCAGGGTAGCCGGGACGCTTATTTTTCCACTTTTCGTCTTGCCATCCGCTCCGCTCGTTTCGAGATTTCCAGTGGTATCGGCCCCAAACCGAACTGGCACCGGACGGTGTTCGTTCCGCAAGGATAGGTTTGGGGCTTATTCTTTTCATGGACGCTTGTTTGATGGGAGCGCAAGCGGTGTTGTAGAGCCGCTCCAGAACTCATGGTCCTGCCACTGCTGAGGGAACCGCATGACGGCGGGACTGACGAATGCGTGGGTCTGCAGGAGGTGATGCAATCTAAGGTGCCAGCCGGTGCCTGGTGCGACCCGCCGCATGAGATCTTCGATGACAACGGCCAAGGCGTAGTAGCGGTCGTTCGTGCTGCCAAGGACATGCTGGTGCCGTTTGGCGACTTTCAGTTTGATCACGAACTGGCGGTTCCAAAGACGCCCGTGATGGGCGCAGATGTTTCGGATGTAGGTCAGGACATGAAGCCAGTTTGAAAAGATGGCTTCGTCAGTTCCGAAGTTCGCGGCAACAGCTTTGCGCTCATCACCACTGCGTAAGTTTTCGAAAATCTGCGACCACACACCAAGCGAGAGCGTCTCGGCAACCATCCATGCGGGCGGAAGGTGAGGTTCCCCGTATTTCTCGTAATAGTGGTTGATGAACGTCTCGTTGTGAGGACGGCGCGGAGCGGTTGCTCTTTCCCGGATACCCAACTCTTTCTCGATTTTTCGGAGCAGTGTGTCATGGGCGTAGCGCGGATAGAAATGCTCCCCGGTCATGAACCAATGGGCCCCATGACGATGGCACATCTCATTCACGATGCAGGTGCGCACAGCCACTTCAATTCTCTCGATGGCATCCATCGTGAGAAGACGGAGTTCGCGGTCGAACCGGTAGAGATCGAGGATGTCGTCGAATCTCGTGCCCGCTTGGAACGGTTTGTCCGGCAAGTGCGACTGCTGGAAAGCCAGCGCGTAGGCCGACAGCCGGTAATATCCAATGAATCGGAGGTAGTGCTCGGCGCGACTTTTATCGGCGACTTGTAAGCCGCGCCCCACCAACTTGGAGAGCTGTCCGGAAAGAGTGAGAGGCTCTTTGGTGAATTTCACGCTGGCCCCCCACAAAAAAAGCACCCGCCCTGGTGCGCTGATCTGACGGGAAGCGTGGCGGGTATGTTGGTGAGAAGCTGGACCACGGCGAGGGGCTTTGCAACAACAAAAGTCCACGATTCACCACGTTTCGCCACAAGATCGTGCCGGTAATGCTGCATTGGTATCATGGTTTTTCCTCCTCTGTAGAAAAGGAGCCTGATGTCTTCACCCTCCGCCGGGCGGTCATGAGGTCGTGGAGGACGGTGCGGAAAAGTTCGCGCAGGAGCTTTTGACGCGCTTCGTGGTGCGCCAGCTTCGCGTCGATTGTTCCGAGCAATGCGGCGATTTCGCGCTGTTCAGAAAAGGAAGGTTTAGGGGTTAGCCACGGGCTTAGGAACTGAATGTTAATATTTTTCTGGGTTCCACGCGGCGCCAATTCGTCCATTCGACGCCGCTGTGTTTGTAGGAAGTAATTCAGAAAGGCTGCATCGAAGTCGGTGCTAGGCGTAACGCCCACAAGGCTGTCAGGTGCAGCGCTGTCGAACTGAAGAATTCCACTGTAACCGATATTTGCTGCGATTGTGATCAGGATCGTTCCTTTGGGAAAAACACGACTGATCGCCACGCCTTCCTCATTCAAAGTTTGAGTGTGATTGTTGACCCATCCACCAGAGCGGACGACATCGCCGGTTTGAACGAATGGTGTGTTACCCCCGTAAAATCGTGGCTCGTTGCGCGGTCGGTGTGTAAACCGTCCGCGCTCAAGCAATGCCGCTTTGGATAGGGGCACTAGATCCCAACTTTCTGGAACCGGCCCGATCTCGGTTTCTTTTTGCGGCTCGCCGCGCAGGCCGCGGGTGAAGAGTTGGCGTAGGGCGGCTTGTTTCAGTTCGCGCGTGACGCGCACAAGCTGGCCCTCTGTCTCTATGGCTTCCTGAACTTTTGAAAGGATGTCTGCGATGGCGCGTTGTTCGGCGGGCGGCGGTCTCGGCACCGACATCTCTTTCAACAGCGAGTAGTGTCGATTGTAACCGCGATTAGGAATCTCAAGACCTACGCATGCAAAGTAGAGAAACCTCGGATCGAATTCTTTCGCAGGATTGAGGATCAATGTGCCGTCAGCGCCAGCAGCAAACGCGTGATCTACGTATTTGAAGGTTCGCGAGTGATCGCCGAAAACAATGACAGGACGCGTCACGGGTAAGACGGCGTCCTCGGAATTGGTCCAACCAGCAATATCGTTCTGGCTCTGATCGATGATGGGATAACGTCCACTTAGGTGGTAGTCGCGCGCAGCGATTTTGGCTTTAGGACGAATGATGGGTCGTTCGCTATCGAGCGCCGCCGGCACGAGCACCAGATCCCAACTCGATGGAGAAGAAACCGTCATTGCGTGAGTGCGACGAAAACTGGTTTTAGGTTGTCTGCCAATTGAGTTGCTTTTTCGTCGAGGGCCTTTAGCTCGGCAATAATTGCAGGTAGATCTCGACTATTCGCCGCGTTGCCATTCGCCGCCACATATCGCCCCGGGCTCAGATTGTAATCATTCGCCGCCGCTTCCTCATTGGTGATGACCTTGACGAATCCTTCGGCATCATGGCCGGCGTGGTAGGCGTCGGCGATTTTCTTGATGGCTTCTTCCGGGATGAAATTTTTCGGCGTGCCTTTGCGGAATTCGCCCGAGGCGTTGACGAGGGTGATTTTGCTTTTGCGGTCCTTCGGTTTGCCGCGGCGGAGGAAGACGATCACGCCCGGGGCGGGCGTGTTGTAAAAGAGGTTGTCGGGCAGCAGGATCACGCCGTCGATGAGGTCTTGTTCGATGAACCATCGGCGGATGGCGCGTTCGCGGTCCTCGTTTTTGCTGCCCGAACCGCGGGAGACGGCGCCGGTGTCGAGCACGACGGCGGCGCGTCCGCCCTCGGCTAAGGACGCGGTGGTGTGTTGCAGCCAGGCCCAGTCGCCTTTGCCGGTGGTCGTCCCGCCTTGGCGTTCGAAGCGGTCGAAGGCGTCTTGCTCGAAGAGATCGGGCCCGAAGGCTTGGTTCCACATCGGATTGGCCACGATGAGCGGAAACTGGCGCAGACGCGTGCCGTCCGCGGTGCGGAACTTCGGATTGCGCATGGAATCGCCGCGGACGATGTCCGCATGCAGGTCGTGGATGATGGTGTTCATCCAGGCGATGGCGTAGCTGGCGGCTTGGAGCTCCTGTCCGCAGAGCTTGAGCGGAACTTTTTTGGCGGCGGGGTCGAGGCGCTCGGCCACAAGCTGCAATTTGATGAGGAGTCCGGCCGAGCCGCAGGCGTAGTCGTAGGCCGTCTCGCCCGGTCGCGGGCGGAGAATTTCCGCCATGAGGAAGCCGACTTCGGTGGGGGTAAAAAATTCGCCGGCGCTCTGGCCCGAGCCTTCGGCGAATTTGCGCAGGAGGTATTCGTAGCAGCGGCCGAGGAAATCGGGCTCCACGTCGCGCAGACCAAGCCGATAGCGCGGGTCGGAGAGCGATTCGATCACGCCGCGCAAGGCGGCGTCGCTGATCTCGCGCTCGCCGCCCGCACCGACGTGGTTGAAGTCAACTTGGTCGATGATGCCGGTGAGCTGCGGGTTGTGGCGCGCGACGAGACGGCAGGCGGTGGTGATGTGGTCGCCGAGGGTGGAAGGGCGTTTGCCTTCCGGCCAATCGTAAGTCGCCCGGCCGGATAGCACGGGCCAGCGGGCTTCGGGCGGGAGATAAAAGCGGACAACGCGGTCGGAGGGGTCGACGCGTTTCTCGACCTCGTCCTCGACGATGGTCAGCGCCGTGTCGCGATCGCCGTAGGTTTCGGCCAAGCGCGCGATTTCATCGTCAAAGACATCCGACAGGCGTTTGATGAAGACGAGAGGTAGTAGGTAGTCTTTGAACTTGGGCGCGTCTTTTTCGCCACGGATGGCGCAGGCGGAATCCCAAAGCATCTGCTCCATGGATTTGTTGCCGAGAATTTTGCTGGTGCTGGTGCCGCGACGTCGGCGGCGGGCCGGCGTGGTCTCGGGGGCTTCATTTGACAGGTCGGCTTCCTCGATCATTTTTTCGATGGCTTCGCGTTGCGCGCGTTGCGGCTTGGATTTGCCGCCCTCCCAGCGGTTGACGGTGGCGAAAGAGACGTTCAACCTCGAAGCCAGCTCCTCTTGGCTGAGCTGGAGATGCTTGCGAAGTTGGGAAAGTTTTGCTGCAATGTCGCTGGTAGAACTCATAAACGCTATGTTTGTTATAACAAAATAAAGTGTGAGAAGGACCTGTCAATACCTTTTGCCGAAATGAGTGAGTCTGAGCAAGTTGTGCTGAAACGCGAAGCGCTTTATCGCGATATGTGGAGCCGCCCCGGGACGAAAATCGCGGCGGAGATCGGAATCTCGAGCAGCGCTTTGAAGCGGATCTGCACGGCGATGGATATTCCCACGCCGCCGGCGGGATATTGGGCAATGAAGCAACACGGCAAGAGGGTGCGCCAGCGCGCGCTGCCCGCGGCGGGCGAACAAACGCGTTTGGAATGGGCGGTGGACCTGGCGAACAGCCGGTCTCAGCTCGGGAAAACTCAGAGCATTTTGCAAACGGACACTTCCGCTGCGGAGGAATCGCCGGTGATTGCGGGACCGACGGTCGAGTTAGCCAAAGACACGGAACATTTGCACCCGCTGGTCAAAGCAACCCGTGCGCAATGGCGGGAGGATGAGCGAAACATCGACTGGTCGCAGCGCAAGGAGCGCAAGCGGCTCAATGCGGACATTTCAAAAGATGCGTTGGAAAGAGCGTTGATTTTTCTCGATGCGCTGGCCCGGGGCGTGGAGGCGCTGGGTTTTTCTTTTCGCTGCAAACTGGATGAGAAAGTGAAGGGCAAGAAATCGGTCGACGATGTCTATGGCCGCCGCGGCTACGACGAGCCCTCGGGTATCTGCTGGGTGCAGGCCGGAGAGGAGACCATTTCGCTGCGTTTGCGCGAACGGCACCGGCGAGTGAAGCGGGAAGACGCCAAGTCTTCGTGGGATACGTGGGACAAAGTGCCGAGCGGCGTCTTTGAGTTTTCGTTGGGAGGATCCTGGGGCTTTGAGCACCGCACGACTTGGAACGATAGCAAGCGCCAGCAGATCGAAGAATTTTTGCCCGAGATTTTGGCGACCTTCCGGCCGCTGGCCGACTACATGAGAGATTCGCGGATTCGACGGGAAGAGAAGGAGGCACGGAGTAAAAGGATCTCTGATTTCAGATGGAAGATGGACCGGCAACGGCGCGAGGAAGAGGAAGCGCTGGAGATGGCGCTGAAGAAAGCCAGTTCGTGGAGAAAAGCGGCGAAGTTGCGCGAGTTTATCGCCGAGTTTGAGAAGCACCTGAATAAAGACGACGTATGTTTGGAGGATGGCTCACCGGCAGGGATTCTCTTGCGATGGTTGAAAATGCGCGCGGACATGATGGATCCGCTGGGCAGGAACTCGGTGCATCTTGCGGACGCCCTGCTGAACAAGCTGCCTGGCTGGTATGATCCCGAGGAGGACGACGAGAGCGGGGAAGATGAGGAAGAGACGTGAAGCCTCCTCGGACGAAGCAAGCGGGCCTACGGTTTGCCTGCCTGATGGTCGCTACATTTTGAACTCGGGAATGTCCTCGGCAATGCGCGGCAGCGTTACTGCTCTCAAGATTCCGGGGTCGGCGTTTGGCTAGTAGATGAGTTTGGCAAACGGGTGAAATCTGAACCGGTTGTTCCGGTCCGTTTTCTTTTTCAGAGCCTTGACGTTTTCGGCCATGGCCTCCGTCCCGAAAATGTCGCGTGCCGATACCATATAGTCCGCATCGTCGGGCTGCGAATGCGTCCCGCTGAAGTCGACGGTCAGGTTGTCGACGCTTCGTGCCTTCTCCACGAGGCGCCGGGTGAGGTCGGCAATGGCCTGTCGCTCGCCAGCCGTTTTCTTTCCGGCATCGTAGAGGGTG
>Ga0247837_1010751_pt1 | contig 10284 bp, 6 predicted proteins | sample LaCtaG_2_FD_187115 | JGI IMG/M metagenome (GOLD analysis project Ga0247837, IMG submission 187115) | Freshwater microbial communities from meromictic Lake La Cruz, Castile-La Mancha, Spain - LaCruzMarch2015_14.5m | ecosystem: Environmental > Aquatic > Freshwater > Lake | place: Spain: Castile-La... | reverse complement strand
TACTTCTCTATTTCGCAACATAGCGACCTATGGGTCAACAGCAGTGGCGCATAGTTCGGGTCCACGTGGTACAGCTTCTCTACCAACTGCTGCTTTTTCTTCTCCCTTCGAACCCGATTCACGTTCCTTTTCCACATCGTGCAGACCTTCCACAGTCGAAACCGATTGAAAAAGGGTATCTCCTTCAACTGATAATAGGCCTCCCGCTCCACCAGCCAATCCGCCAACGGCAGAAACTCATACGGAGATCCATTCACAAACGTCGATATCCCCTTCGCGGATATGGTCAGATACTTCTCCCGCTTCAACTCATTCGCTGACACAACTGCTAAGTCGTAGGGGTCTCCAGCAGCTCCAGGACTCAAATAGACGAATTCAGCGGGGTCGGTCTGGTTCTCTTCGATAAGTTGGATGAATTTGTCTAAGTCGGACCAGTCCTCTGCCACTGACTGAGACAGGTCGAGCACTGCTTTGGAAGGCTGGGGGATGGGACTGAGGTCGGAGGGAGCTTCCAGGAGGGATTGGTTGGCTTCGCGAGTGGGCAGAGGGGAAATGTCGCGGCGGACGACGGTGTTGGAGGAGAAGGGCCGGGAGGGGACGTTGCGAGGGTGGTTTCCTGAGCGGAATGTGCTGGTGTCGGGAGTCGAGGGCTTGAGACGACTGGACCGAATCCCAGCAGTGACAGGCCGCTGGGTAGAACTCGACCCTCTGCTCGTCACCACTCTCGCGTCTCCGATCCTTCTCCTGGCGGAAGAAGGCCGCAAGGCTCCCGAGTTCACGAAGCCGGTAATGGACGGGCGGCTCTGCAGCTGCGAAGGCTTGGGCTGTTCCAGCAGCGGACCGACTGCCACTCTATCCAGCGACTCCGCCCTCACAGGCTCCTTGTGTCCTGTCACTCTCATAGGAATGTTATGAAGCCGCGGGCGCTTCACAGAGGGCAGCGGCATCGCATTAATGCCCTTGTCATAGAGTCTGTTCTTCAGTTCTTGCACGAGACGGGGGTTGATGGAGACGGAGACTGGCCGGGGAGAGCGGAACTGGGGGCCGCCTGAGACTGAGGCTGAACGCTTGGGACTGGAACTCATATTTTAAATGAGGTGTGGAGACCTGGAAAGCCCGGGAGAACTGACCTTCCAGTCAGTGAAGTCTCTGAATAGCTGGGAGTTGCTGTCTCCTAAGTACTTTATAGGAGGAATGAAGGGGTTTGCAGCTCATTCCCCCATCTCATACGCTAATAGCCTCTAGTGACGGTAATTTCAATGGGTAAGCGAGGCTCTAAACTCTGCATGAACTGCTTCGGCCGCAACGAAGGCGCCGACAGCCCCGACCCGCCCCTGCAGCCAGTGCCCAAGCAAACAGCCGATGACAGAGAGACTCCGTCCACAGGGGACAAACAGGCCCTTAGCCAGGAGGGAATCCAATTTGCGCTGTTGTCTGAGGAGGACCAGAGGTGCGTTTCTCATATCAACAATACTTTGGATGCGTTCTTTGGGATTATCAGGACGCCGGTCACTTCGGACCCGGAACTCAGCCTGGTATCCAATAAAGACAACTTGATAATTCACAGCAAAGACACCCCTCGCGGCTTCCTCCTGCGGTCCGAGTGGCTCATGGAGTTCGAGCCCAGCGAGTTCATCCAATTCCTCGGAGACGTATCAGTGCGTCCGAGTTGGGACAAGAAGATGGAGTCCGTGACTCAAGTGAAAAGCATAATGAGTGAGTACGGAGTGTACTACCAGAAGTACAAAAAGATAATGCTATTGGCACAGCGGGATGTACTGTATGTCAGTAAGACCTTTCAGCTGGGGACGGCCTGGGTGGATATCTGCTCTTCCGTTGAACTGCCGGAGTTTCCGCCGGATGAGAATGGCACTGTGAGGATGAGGCTGTTTCTGGGCGGGTATTATGCGGAGCCGCTGGCTGAGCCTGTGGGGGTGTTGAAGACGAAGGTGATGTGTGTGTCGGAGTGTGACTTTGGAGGGGCAGTACCACGTGCAATCGTTAAGAAGGTGAGCGAAATAACAATTCCCTCCTACGTCAAGGAGGTGGAAGTCGCCTTGCGCGCTCACTTGGGTAGATAACATCGAAGGCACTAGTCCAGAGGTCTTCAGTGACTGCTAAAAGGGAATAATAAGGAAACCAGCAGCACTTCTGTATAATGTCGCAAACCTTCACTCCGCCCCTAGTCATCAGCCTCAACTTCTCGTCGCCTCGATATCGGTCCTCGCAGCCGCGCAGTCGCACAGGGCCCCAGTCTCCTCCGCACTCTGCCCAGCCAGACCCCCTACTCAGCTCTCTCCAACTCCAAGTCCAGCGACTCACTGCCCAGGTTTCTTCCCTCACCCAGGCCAACTCCACCCTGCAGACACAAGTCCTGCGCCTCCAGGCCCAGCTCGCCCAGGAAACCAAAACCGCTGAGAGCGAAAGCACTGTCCTCACTGACTTGCGCCCCCTGGCTCAGGAGTGGAAAGCCCTGGAAACGAAGCTGTTGCAGTCTGTCAAAGACCTAAAGAAGCGGACAGAAGCCAAATCGAGACGGGTCAGAGGACTGGAGGACGAACTTAGAGACGCAAAAAGGGACCTGGAAACTGCTTCCAGAGCCAACCGTCTCCTCAGAATTGAACTAAACACACTCAAAGAAACCCTTCCCAAGCACTTCCAGCCCTCTGCTCTCCAGCTGGCAGAACTGACCAGCAGCCAGCTGCAGCTCGAGCAACTGCGGGGGGAAGTGAAGGCGGCAGAGGGCAGGTTTGGACAGCGGGAGAGGGAACTGCTGCAGGAAGTGGAGAGAGTGAAGGAGAAAAGCAGGGAAATGCACTTGGAAATGTTGGAATTGGAAGGGAAGTTCTTCATATGTCAGGTGGAGAAGGAGGTAGGGTAGATGTAAGGCTGATATATCTGCTAGGATATAGCTACTATTGGGCAGGGAGTAGGCCTCCGCAGCCGAGGCAAAGAGCACTTTCCTTCCTCTTTGGAATACACTAAGATTCCCCCCATGCTCTTAGACGCGTTGGCAGCCTATAGTTGGCTGAAACTTGCGATTTCCTGCACAAAACGCCACTAGACAGGTCGAATAACTTCTGACCAAGGCAGCATTACGGCCTAGAAAGGTGAAACTGAAATGTTTAAGAAGGCACTAGGCAACATTACGACGGCTCAGGAGGCCAGGGGGGAAGAGCACAAGCCGGAGATGGAAAGTCTGCAGAGACTTGTGGCCCAGAACTCCAACTTCCAGTTCGGCACTAATGTCCTGCTCAACTCTGGCGTCATATCGCCCAAGATCCTGGCGAAGCTCAACAAGTACCGTCCCAACCCCGAAGCCATGCGTCTCCTCTCAGCCATTGACATGTCCAACGAGTCCTTAGCCCGGGAAATCGGACTCGACGCCAACTTCATCGACATGAATGAAGACTTCCTCAAAAGCGGCCAAGCCATCAAGGCAGCCGCCGAAAAGGGCCTGCTGGACCTGGCCAAAGTCCTCGTTGACAAGGGGTACAGCGTCCCTGACTCCCTGCTGATAGATGCTGTCCGCGACGACAATCGGGAACTGATAAGAAACACAATCCAAGGACAGTTCTATGGACGAGAAAACTGCGTTGAGCTGGACTTTTGGTACTTAGTGCATGAGCATTTCTATGAAGAAGCTACTATGTTGCAGGAAATTGAGCCGCTTATCAGACAAATCACAGTCGGGTACGACCTTTCCCAGCCTGCCAGCTTCGAACAAATCCTTAGTGACCGCTTGGTGCAGACCTCGGCTTTGAGTGCTGCATTGCGCAGAGGACAAGACAGTCTGGCGACTATGTTGCTGGGGATTGACCCGAGACTGGTGCAGAGCGACTTCATATCGCTGGCTATCAAGAACTCGTGTATGGAGTTTCTGAGGATGGTATGGTCGGGAGACCATGAACTGGCGGAGGGTTCAGAGCTGAAGAAAAGGAAGCGGAAAAGTGTGATATGGGACCAGCTCGAGCAAGGCCAAGGCGAAAAGTCTCTCAAGTTATCGAACATTATCGAGCAGTTCCTCACCCGCAAGAAAGTAGCCGAAGTCAAGCAGATCCTCTCCTGGCCCGAAGCCGTGAACGAGCCCGGCCTCATCAAAGTCCTCATCGACTACGAACAGCAAGACCTCGCCAAATCACTACTTTCCAAGGGAGATCTACCCATCGACTCCGAAGACGTGATAAACTCCTTCGAAAAACACCAGTACGAACTCTGTGTGCGCATGGTCCAGTCGAAGGAAGCGAGAGTAGCACTGGAAACCCCTGCAATGCAGGCTGCTTTGGTGAAGCTGCTGACCATGGGCAGCACCTGCTTACCTGCCATCGAAATGCTCAACTTGGTGTCCAACAAGGCCTGGAACTTGGACTTGACGAAGTTGCTGTGCTCCACACTCATCGCTTTTGCGAAGAAAACGACTGAGTTGGTAGTGTGTCATGCGCCGCTCTTATTTATCGCTCTTTCCGCGGAGTTCTTAACTCGTCTTTCCGAGGTCTCCCTGCAGCACGAAACCCGCTGCCTAACAACCGCCAAGTTCATCATCGACTTCGGAATGGCAATTGAAGACTCCATAAAGGAAGAAGAGGAGCTGAAATACTTCATGACCCAAAAGGACTCAAAAGGACGCACAGTCCTCACCATTTGCTCGGATAACCGGTTCTATAGTCTACTGGAACATGATGAGATTGGGACGATTGTGAGTAAAATGTGGAACGGGGCGAAGAAGAACTATGGGCTGATGGGGGCTTTGACGCTGTACCAGTCTTTGGAGTCGCCCAGTAGCTCGGAAGAGGCAATGTCCTTCGCGAAGCCTTTGGACTTCTCCAAGCCCTATATCTTCCAGTACGAACAGTGGACTGAGTCCTGCAGTCTCCGCTTCCTGGCACAGGCTATTGCGGGCATAATCCATGTCATAATGTATCAAATGCTCATTTACACTGCTATATCGGAGCATTCGTTTTACAACGTGGCCGCCAGCCAGAAGGCAGTGGTGTACTTGCGGCTATCACAGGTATGGGTAGCGGGAATTGCTTGCGACCACATCCTGCATCTCCTATTTGCCTGGAAAACCCACAGACAATATCGGATCAATGCCTTTCGTATCGTGGACTACATCATGTTCCTCGTCACGATTTTGATTATGGTGGAGATCCAAAACAAGCTAATGGGCTCGGGTAACCCCATAACTTTCATCGACCCCTCCGTCTTCAACGCAATCTTGCACAGTGTGATGGTGGTAATGATTTGGGTCCGCTTCCTTTCCCTCATCATCGCCTCCAAACGCTTCGGCCCGTTCCTCAGAATGCTGCTCCTCATGATTGAGTCCACTCTGAACTTCTTCGTGCTGTTCACATGCTTCGGAATCTGCTGCTCCGCCATCTTCACATCTCTTTTCAACGCGAGTAGTGACCAATTCACCAACTTTAGTACTACGATTCGCAGCCTATTCGCAAGTTCAGTGGGCAATTTCGACCTAACAGCCTTTAACGCGAACATTGGGCTGGGCTCAGTGCTGCTCGGGATCTTCTGTGTGCTGGCCAATGCTCTGATGCTCAACCTGATGATTGCCCTGCTGGCGAATATTTATGATGATTTGAAGGACAAGGTGGACTCGGAGCATCGTGCAGTGGTGATTTCTTACTATAACCGCTGGAGCTGGGATGATAACTATGGAGTCCTGATCTTCATGCCTACGCCTCTGTGCTTTTTGTCCTTGGTCTTTTCTCCCTTCTTCTTGGGACCAGAAACCACGAAATGGAACCGATTCTTCAGTCGTGTGTTTTACATCATATACGCAGTCGTGCAATTCACCCTCTTCCTATTCGGAGGCCTCTTCTGGCTGCTCCCCTGCTACTTCAAAGGCTTCCTGTTCTACCCCAAGTCGCAAGCCAGCGCCCACCAACTGCCGCAAGATGACCTGCCAGCAGTGGGTGCGATCCTCGGGGAGGAAGAAGCGAAGGAGGAGGAGGAAGACGCGCAGGACTTGGCGCAAAGTCGCTACCGAGCCTTTGACTTGCGTTTGTTCTTCCTGTGGAGTGCGATGGGACTGCCCTGGCTCTTTTGGTCGCTGATTCGGGACTGCAGGGACTTTTGGAAGCTGCTGTACTTGTCTTCAGCGCAAAGTACGGAAATCGAAGGGTCGAAGATAAACGCGTTGGTGACGGAGAAGTTCGTAAAAGACGTGCAAATGGTGCTGAAGTCAATCACACTTCCCTTTGTGCCGTTAGACCAATTCGTAGAGACCTGGTACATGGTGGACCAAAGCAACTTCAACACCGGCCAAAGCGCTTTCGAAAATGACTCTTCTGAACGAAAGAACCTCGCAATGGACTATTTCTCCCAGTTTATCAGTTCTTCCAGTGACGAAACCATAGATATTCTTCGCATGAGAATACTGATGCCGAGGCGTGTAGGACACGTCTACGATGAAGAGTACATCCAGCGGGCGAGACATGTGAACGTGCCTTGGTTCCTGAAGGGAGTGCGCAAGTACCAGCAGCAAATCGGCTCCATCAACATCGGAGGCCTGTCCATCCCGAAAAAGGCAGAGCAGAAGTCGCAGATTAGTTCCATAGACAAGGAACAACTGGAGACTGTGCAAAAGACTATCAAGGAAATGGAGCAGCGCTTTAGTGACTTGCTGCTCAGTGCAAGGAACGTGAAGATGGAGATGGAGACCAGGACGAAGGCACTAAAAGCTCTGGGAAATGCAGCTAAGGCGGAGGACGAAGTACCTAGAGAGACGCTTTGGTAGCCCAAAGTCCTATTTAGCCATAGACCCGCACACGAGGATATACACCGTCGACCCCAGCAGACCCAGCAGAAACAGGTTGAAACTGCGGACATTGCCCTCGCCAATGCACTTCCCTACCCAAGGACAGTGGTGGTCTCTCTGCCTGACACACACGCCACAGGCAGGACAGTGCAAAGTCCCACAGGCTTGGTACACTTGGCAGGTGGAGCAGAAAGGCTGGGGCAATAAGGGCTGTTCCACCTCTGGGGTTGAGGCTACGCCGGGGTTTAATAGGGCGCAGAGGGCAAACATTAGCAGAGTTCCGCCCATCATAAAGACGCCGAAAAGCTGCAGGATGGGGCCGATTCGCCCTGCGAGTCGAATTGTGAAGACTCCGCTGATGAATCCAATGACGAGCAGCATTAGCACGAAGTACATCCCTGCCTATCGCTCACAGTGTGGACCCACCAGCAGCCACGGCTCTCCTCTCGGCGGCACCAGGAAGCAATGACAGTGTCCCAGCCTACAGTGCAGTCTCCACCCCGGGGCCATTATGGGAAGACCTAGTGCTGCCTTAAGGCTCTAAGGAACTCGCTGTAGTGCACGCGGTTGTTAGCGTTCAAGTCGTACCGTTTAAACAGCGTGGTCAGCTCTTCTTCACTGGCCTGGATGTTGGCCTGGGCTAGGTAGTCTGCGAGTCCTTTTCTGGAGAAGTAGCCGAGGTTGCTTGCGTCTAGCTGGGCGAAGGCGCGTTTTGGGTCGAAGTCGCGGTCTTGCCGCAGTTTGCGACCTGCTCTGTCTGCGAATTCCTCGTAGTCCACTAGTCTTTCCAGCACTCTTCTCATATGGCCCACAGCTTCTCCCTCTATCTGAGTCACAGTCCGCCTGTTCATCAAGTTAGAAAGCTCGTAGGAGGCCGGCCTCACCATGTCACTGAACTCCCCAAGGTCCAATTCCAGGTCTCCATTCCGGTCAAAAGAGGTAAAAAGGCTCTTAAAAGTGGCTTCCGAGGCTGAAATCCCCAGTTTCCGCAGGGCTATGCAGAAATCAGATAGAGAAATTCGACGGTTTCCTTTGGATAAGAGAGCGAATCCGGATGCAATGTGGAAGTCTCGACACATTGCTAGGTCCTGGCGGCTCTTTTCCAAGGTGTGCAGTTGGCCGAGTTGCTCCTTTATAAAGGCTGGGAAGGCTGAGTCTCGCTTGGAACGAGAGGGGTCGGCTGTTAAACGAACGTTATCCAAAGGCACGCGGTCATTCAAATCGTCCTGCGCAAGCGGAACCGCCACTCTCTCCGTCTCCGGAGGAAGCCGCAAAGGCCGCGACAGGGAAAAACGCTCTTTAGATTGATTTCCCCCTACACTGCGACTAGTACCTTCCAGTCTCTCAACCACTCCCGGCTTCCGAATAGGGAGATACGGACTGGGCAGAGGGTCGAAAGTCTCTGGCTTAGTGCGATTTTGGCGCAACGGTAAGGCAGCGGATCGAGAGATTGCAGCAGGCTTAAAAGCCACTGCAATGGGCAGATCAGCCACTGGGCCTGAGGCCTCAACTGCCATTAGTGAGTCTGCAAAGTCCGCATAGTCGATTTTCCCGTCTCGATTCCGGTCTAAGCGCCTGAAAAGGCCCTTGAGGGACCGGTCGTCCAGGCCAAAGCCCTGCTCTTCTGAGAAGTGCAGGACTTGCTTGGAGGTCCAGTAGCTGTAGTTCCCTGCGTCTTCCAGGGTGCGGAAGGCCTCTAGGAGGGAGACATCACAGAGAAGTTTCTGCCGCAGGGGAGTTAGTTGTCGAGTGAGTTCGACTTCCCGCTCTAAAAGCCGGACAAGGGCGTATTCCTCTTGGAAGCCGAGGGAGGTGGCTTCCTTTTGAATGGCTTTTTCCCTCTCCCAGCGGTTCGCAGGGAGTATGAAGGCGAGGAAGCCGCTGTAAGCCACTCGGCCAGAAGTATCGGCGCCCATGGCTTTGGCCAGGGCATGCGCTTCCTCGGGACTGATGTGGACCTTATGTTTTGACAGAAAAAGACGCAGGTCAAGACTGGCCAAACAGCCGGAAGCACGCGTGTCGAGGAGCTGGAAGCACTGCAGTGGGTCGAAAGCTGGACTCCGCACTAGGTGTTCACGACAACCATCCAACTGCTGCTCGCCATAAGCTGCCTCACGCAAAAAGGCTGCGAGGTGCATGCGGTGGCCGTGCATTATGGCTGAGATCTACCAGGCCCAGCCCCATTACTCTAATACGCATGGACGCTAACGTCTGCGCCCAGTGGCGTACTTTCGCTCCTCCAGACTTAGCTTCCACCCAGCCTGGCGTCTTCGCCAAACAGCAGTGGAGGCCGAAACAGTCTCCGGCCAGCAGTCCCCTGGTCCCTGGGGAAAGTCCCAGCACCTCTACTCCTGGGTCGGAAGATAAGGAACCGAAGGTCACTGTAGTGCCAGACAACATCCCTAGTCCCGACCTTCGAAAGAAGAAGAAGAAGAAAAAGCGAAAGAAGCGGGGACTGCCTGTGTGGCCCTACCTCAAGCAGCCCGAAAGTGTGCACATTCTTGACACCAGCTCTGGTCCTGTCCTCTTCAAGGTCACCATCTTCAAGGTGGAAAGTCCACTTCCTCTGTTCAAGGACGAAAACATCCCCAAGCCCCACTACATCCCAATGAAGTACTGGAACCAGCGCTACAGCATCTTTTCCAGGTACGATGAGGGCATTTTGCTTGATGAGGAAAGTTGGTTTTCGGTCACTCATGAGGCGATTTCGAAGTGTATAGCGGAGCAGTGCACCTGGGCTGGCAGAGTGATGGATGGATTTGCGGGAGCGGGTGGAAACGTGATTCAATTCGCCCGCTTCAGCGATGTTCTCGCAGTCGAACTAGACGCTCTGAAGCTTCAGTACCTGCGCAACAACGCCAAGGTCTACGGTGTCTGCGACCGAATTAAATTCCTCTGCGGGGACTTCCTTCGTATAGCGGAGCGCAACGGCCCTGTGGATCTTCTCTTCATGTCTCCGCCCTGGGGCGGTCCTGACTACGTGAAAAGCCTGCGCTACGACATATTTTCCATGATGAACCCGGACATAAGGGATATTTTCAGCGTCTGCTCCAGAATTACGAGAAACATCATCCTTTATATGCCTAGAAACGCAGATCCGGTCCAAATGGCCTCGTTATTTACCTACTTGCCCGGCTTTCAACGGAAAATGGAGATGCAAGTCTACTACTTCGGAGAGAAAATCAAGACAGTCGCCTGCTTCTACGGCGATTTAGTGCAAATTGACAGCCAAACTGTGGCTTCGGCCCTGCTAGCGAAGTACCCGAACTCGCCTTTGCTGGGTAGTATTGCGGCTGGCTGCGACTTGGGGTCGAAACTGGCGAGGTATATGGTGGGCAGTGAGGTGGAACTGAGGGGGGCGGACGCACTACTGGCGGAGTTGGGCAAGGAAGGCAGTCAAGGCTAATTATTCAGCAGTAAGCCCTGAGTATCAAATAGTCTTCAGTACCCATTTCGTATATTGGTCTAAATATAAGGAAACCCTGCAATTCGGATATAGTTAATACATT
>Ga0247837_1010749_pt1 | contig 10289 bp, 6 predicted proteins | sample LaCtaG_2_FD_187115 | JGI IMG/M metagenome (GOLD analysis project Ga0247837, IMG submission 187115) | Freshwater microbial communities from meromictic Lake La Cruz, Castile-La Mancha, Spain - LaCruzMarch2015_14.5m | ecosystem: Environmental > Aquatic > Freshwater > Lake | place: Spain: Castile-La... | reverse complement strand
TATCGTGAAAAGCAGTCTCAACTCCCTTCATCTCTGTGTGACTAGCTTCCTATTTCATACATAGTACTATCTTTGACCTGGCGAAAGAAATAACTTGCACCCAAGTCTCTGAGTCTATCGAATGAATTCCTCTAGTTAGCAAAACTCCTACTTCTTCCATGATTTGAGCAGCAGGGGAGGTCGAAGTAATAGATGTACACACAGAGGCAGAGCGAAGCCTTAAATATCGTGATGGACTTCACTGCAGGATTGTCCCTCCTCGGCTGCCTCTTCATCATCTTGGTGTACCTGTTCTTCAAGGAGTTACGAGTGTTCGCTTTCAAGTTAGTGCTGCACATGACAGTTTGCGACTCAATTAGATGTGTGGGGTTTCTGCTCGTGCATGCAGACAAAAGTCTGTGCGAGGTGCAGGCAGTGCTAATCCAGGCTGGAAGTCTTGGGTCGATACTGTGGAACGGAGTGATTGCCAGGACGCTGTACCTCTCAGTAGTGAAGGATATGAGAGGTGTGGAGAACACTGAGTTGAAGTATACAGCGCTCGTGTACACTGTGACTTTGGTGCTGACAGGCCTGCCGTGGACTACGCTGAGCTACGGAGACTCAGACGGGTGGTGCTGGATCAAGGGAGAACACGGGGACTACTTGGCAGGCAACATCTGGCGTGCGGTTTGTCTCTATTTCCCCCTCTTACTCGTCACCCTCAACAACCTGTACTCTTACTATCACATCATCCGCACTCTCCGGCAAGGGTTCGCACACCCTGAAATCACTTCTCTTGTGCACAAACTTCGCTTTTACCCCGTCATCCTGATAATGTGCTATATCTGTGCGCTTCTTAAGCGTATTTACAACCTAGTGAAGCCTGATGTTGATGACTTTCCCTTTGCGCTGGTGGCAGCGCTGACCCTGGGGTCCATTGGACTGGTGGATGCAGTGATATACGGCTTTACACAGAGTGTGAGAGTAGTCATAAAACAACGACTGTGTCCAAAAGGAGACAGTCGGTCAGCCTCCAGTCTCAGTGAAGGGGGGATTAACTTCATTTAGCCCTAGCAGCTATTATCTGGGAGCTACTTCCAGCATGCGAATGAGCAAGTTCTTCATCAAGTTGAGTTGTCCATTCACCTGACTCACACAGGCCGCGTCCCCCACTTTGTATTGGTCGGTCACCCTCAGCAACTGCACGTACTCTGCATGGAAGTCAGGTGTTATCACGCCTGACAGGTAGGTCAGGAAGGAGGCTTGCTGGTCTGTGAGTGAGGAGAGATGGTAGGCGAGTCGGTGGATGTTGCAGATTTCTTGCAGGACGAAGGTGGTTTCGCCTGTAATGGACCGCATTGCAGGGGAAAAGAGCACAATTCCGCCTGCCTCCAGTGCCCTGTCCACTATCAGTCCGAGGTTGCCTGCCTGGCCAGTGACCGCTACTACATGCATCATCTTGGCGAAAACCACCACTGCAATCTTTCGTGACTGTCTAGCACTTACAATCAACTCGCAGTGGTTCACTACAATGGAATGCAGGTAGTCTAGCAGGGCAGGGAAGCATTCCAACTGAGTCAGGTCCCAGTGCTTGCTGCTCACGGCTTCCAGCATCTTCACGTAGTTGCGTCTGTGCTGGATGAGGTCCTGCGAGTAGTCAGATATGGTTTCTTTCGGGGCCGGGGCTGATTGGACTAGGAGTTGAGTGATGTTGGAGAGCAGGGCAGGCCGGATAGCGCTGAGACAGGTCTGTGCCAGGTTACTAACCAACTTCATCACGCAGTCCAGAGTGTCCGCAGTGACGTGCGTTCCCATATGTGCCAGTACTCTCGCTACCGCTTCCTCCGCACTGCCTTCCAGACAGATAGAGAACCTGTGAGTCAGACTCGCCACCGCTTCGTAGCTCTCAGGAGCCAGAGGCATGCTGGTCAGTTGCTCTGCTATGTACAGGAAGAGACTTAGGAGGTTGGCCTGGAAGTCGCAGTTCCCTCTGCGGCCGATGCCACTGAGGAGTTCGGAGAGTTGCTGCAACTTCGCAGACGTGCAGTTGACTAGTAGGAGTTTGGAGAAGTGCTGGATTTGAGCGTATTTCACAGTGTCGGGGAGGCCGGGGTTGCCTAGTAACAGTCCAATGGCTCGGAACAGCTTGGACAGGGAAGCAGGGTCCAGACTGTTCTGTGTGATCACTGCTTTGGAAGCCTCGAACACTGCTTCTGCATACCTCAGCACAGGCTTTTGCGCCCGGATCACAAAGCCCACCACTCTTTTCACCGCAAAGCTGCTATACTCAGTGTTTTCACTCCTCATCATTCCCAGCATCGGCACAATGACGGCCTCCAACAGCGCTTCTGTGCTAGGAGTGTCGAAGAAACTGGCAACCCGCACACACAGGTCGAATAGGGTGCGCAGCACTAACTGAGACTCAGGGAAACGACTGGTCAAGACCAGTCCCAGCACTTGGGCGAAAGGTGATTCGCAGGTCAGCACTTGGTGCAGGTCTGTGAGGCAGTCGCTGTACAGGTACAGAAGGAACAGTAGGACTTCCAGCACCTCTGCAGGAGGACTAGGCAGGGGCAGTACTGTAGACAAGCGGTCCCATAGCAGCGCCAGTACTGGGCCCTTTGTGGCTTCCAGCCTCAGGAGTTCCTTGAACAACTCACTCAGGTCGTCTCGGAACTGGTAGAACTGGTCCTCTTCGTCTGTGTTGCTGGGGCCTCGGAATGAATACCCCGCTGGGATCTGCGCTCTCTCCATTAGCGCTAGGCACATTCGCCCTACCCCAGTCTTCTCCTCCTCTGTCAGTTCTTCCGGCGGAGTCAGGTCGCCTTTTATCTTCAGTGCATGAGTGAAGCCTCTGAAGAACTCAAACACAACTCGGGAGATGAATGGCTGAGAACTGGCGAATATCCGCAAAGCAATGTCCAGCGCCTGCCAAAGACTGGCTCGGTCCCTGCAGTCCAGCAGCTGCACGCCCAGCGCATTAGTCACCATGGCGAGGGACTTCAGCAAGTCCGAGTCCTCTGTGTCGATAGACTTGAAGTCGATAGATTGCAGATAGGGCAGAATGCGTAGACTACCCAGTAGTGCCAACTTTTGTTCAGTGGGCATTGCCTTGCGAATCAAACTTTGCACACAGCTCAGGACCTGCAGCTGGTAAGTGCCTAGCAGACGCACCAGTAGAGGCAGCAGACCGAGGGCTTCCTCTGGTCCCATTAGGCCGATGTACCGACTGCACACTGTCAAAGTGGCGGAAGTGAGGTCGGTTTCTCTCTCCAACTCTTCTCTCCATAGCGGCATAGCCTTCGGCAGCGCGAATTCCTTGATCACCACTCTCAGCTGCTTTGCTCTTGCGAAGTCCACGGTTGGAGAGCGAGTTTCGTCGTCTATTGCCTCTTCATGTATCATTTGCATCACCGAAAGCAGCAACATTCGATACACTCTCGAAGTTGGATACAGACGAAGGAGGGTGTCCAGTCCCGTAGTCCACACTTGCGGGAAATCAAGCATAAGTACCTTCGCATATACCAGAGAAAACTTGTTTAGCAGGGAAATGTCCAGAGACAGCAAAGACTCCCCCGCTCCAGCCAGTCCTTCCAGAAAGCCGTGCATTTCCCTTCTCGCTGCACTCGTGAGAGCACTGTACTTGCCTTGCACGAACTCTTCCAGACTTTGCAGGTGGAAGAAGGCCAGAGGCAGGGAGGGCGGACTGCTGGTCATTTGGCAGAGGGCGTGCATTGCGGACTGGTAGAAAGAAGGGTCTTGCTTCACAGTCTGGAGGTAGGTTAGAGCTTGCTGCTTGAGGTCTTGGGAGGCTGTGGGGTTCAGAAGCAGCGCGACAGCCTTCTCCACCTCGCCCATCTATAATGTCACTAACAAGGGTTCAGGCAGGCTGCCTAGACTATTTCTAATCGGATGCGTACTGTATCGACAGTTTAGCGAAGCAAGTGAAGCACAGGCGAGGGATTGTCCCGAGCCATTCCTGACTGTTTTCAAGTGTTCTCTGCATGCAGGCAAGGTGCTGGCAGAGTGCATGCAGCAGCTGCACTTGGTCCCATAGCCGTTAGTTCTAATATATGCTTATCGGAAGGAGACTGCTAGTGCGGACAGTCGTGTCAAAGGCGGATGTGGAGGCCCGCATGGCAGACATTTACTCCAACTTCACCTACCGTTTGCCCTACTTCGACCGCGTGCAGATGGGCCTTGTGGAAGGCGCCAAGTCCTATTTCTTCCCATCTGAAGCCGATCATCCCCACCTCACCGGAGAAGCTTCGTCCTACTACGCCTGTCAGCGTATGAAAGCGAGGATGCTGGAGACGGAAAGCGGCCGCAGAGTCTTAGCAGAGCGTCCCCGCATGCGCAGTCCCTTCATTGACAAAGACGTCATTGCTGCTTACCCGCCCCACACCATGGGAGGCGCCTACCACAAGTTCCTCTCCACCTATGGGTACGAGTATGACCTGAGACCCTTGGTGCGGCATATGCCGGATGCGGAAATCGCCTATATTTTCCAGCGCTACAAGGAAATTCACGACTTCTACCATGTGTGTTTGCAGCAGGGAGTGACGATGTACGACGAAATCGTAGTGAAGTATTTCGAGTACGGACAGACTTCTCTGCCGCTGACCTCTTCCCCTATCCTGTTTGGCCACATAGCGCTGGGTTTATCTGGCAGCTGGGAAAACGCTAGCAAGCTGGCTCTGCAGGACGGCCCTAAGATGATTCGCATGGCTCGGAAATCGAAGGACTTCATGTCTGTCATGTTTGAAGACCACATGAATGAGGACTTCCACCAATTCCGCAAGTGGATATTCAATGCTGAGGACTCAGATGACGAAGCCTTCGAGACTTAGAAATAAGCAGGGCAGCTAAAGGTAGCCGTTAGGCATAGATCTCACTGGCAGTCCTGTAATAATGTATTTGCGAAGGACCATTACGCGCTGTATTGTGACTAAGAAGGAAGTAGAAGCCCGCATGGCTGACATTCACTCCAACTTCACCTACAGACTCCCCTATGTGGACCGAGTCCAGACTGGGCTCGTCGAAGCTACGAAATCCTTTATATTTCCTTCAGAGGCGGAGCATGCGCACTTGGCAGGGGAAACTTCGTGCTACTACGCCTGCCAACGCATGAAAACAAGAATGCTGGAGACGGAAAGTGGCCGGAGGATTCTAGCAGAACGCCCTCGTATGCGCAGTCCCTTCATTGACAAAGACACTATTGCTGCTTACCCGCCTAACACCCTGGGAGGCGCCTACCACAAGTTCCTCTCCACCTATGGGTACGAGTATGACCACCGGCCTCGAGTTCGACATACACAGGATGAGGAAATCGCCTATATTTTCCAGCGCTACAAGGAAATTCACGACTTCTACCATGTTTGTTTGCAGCAGGGAGTTACTTTCTACGACGAAGTCCTTGTGAAATTCTTCGAAAGTGTGCAAACTTCAGTTCCTTTTGCTGCGAGTTCAGTGGTTTTTGGCCATTTAGTCATCGGCACGACTGTAAATTGGCAATCAGCAGGGAAATTAGCACTGCAGGACGGACCTAGAATGATTCGTTTGGCTCGCAAGTCGAAGGACTTTATGTCTACAATGTTTGAAGACCATCTAAATGAGGACTTCCACCAATTCCGGAAGTGGATATTTAATGCTGAGGACTCAGACGACGAGGCCTTCGAGACTTAGAAGTAGGCAGACAGCTCAAGGTTGCCACTGGATATAGATCTCACTGGCAGTCCTGTAATAATGTATTTGCGAAGGGCCATTACGCGCTGTATTGTGACTAAGAAGGAAGTAGAAGCCCGCATGGCTGACATCCACTCCAACTTCACCTACAGACTCCCCTATGTGGAGCGAGTCCAGACAGGCCTCATAGAAGCTACAAAATCCTTTGCATTTCCTTCAGAGGCGGAGCATGCGCACTTGGCAGGGGAAACTTCGTGCTACTACGCCTGCAAACGCATGAAAACAAGAATGCTGGAGACTGAAAGTGGCCGGAGGATTCTAGCAGAGCGCCCTCGTATGCGCAGTCCCTTCATTGACAAAGACACTATTGCTGCTTACCCGCCTAACACCTTGGGAGGCGCATACCACAAGTTCCTCTCCACCTACGGGTACGAGTACGACCACCGGCCTCGAGTTCGACATACACAGGATGAGGAAATTGCCTATATTTTCCAGCGCTACAAGGAAATTCACGACTTCTACCATGTGTGTTTGCAGCAGGGAGTTACTTTCTACGACGAAATCCTTGTGAAATTCTTCGAAAGCAAGCAAACCTCTCTTCCAGGTGCCGCAGGCTCAGTGGTTTTTGGCCATTTCGTCCTCGGTATGACTGTAAACTGGCAATCAGCAGGGAAATTAGCACTGCAGGACGGACCTAGAATGATCCGTATTGCTGGCAAAGCGAAGGATTTCATGTCAGTAATGTTCGAAGAGCATTTCAACGAGGACTTCCACCAATTCCGCAAATGGATCTTCAACGCTGAGGACTCAGACGACGAAGCACTGGAGAGCTCTAACTAACACTGGGAAATTAGGTTAGGACACTAAAGTGCAAGTTCCTTGCTGCCTAGAGGGTCAATGGAGGTGGAGCTGACGTCTATCCACAGCGTTTCCCCGCTCTCCCTCTGCAGTAGTTCGCTTAGGGAAGTCTTCGCTTCGTGCAAGTCGTCTGGTCGCATTAACTTGCCTAACTGGTCCTCGGACGCGTTCAAGCCTTCGGGCTCCAGTTCGTCCAGTGACAGCAGGTCTGTGGTTTCACACACTGGGGGCGACTTGAGTCCCCGCAGGAAGCCAATGGCAGTGCGAATAGACTTCGTGGCTTTGTCAATGTCACAGTTGGAGCGGTCGTTCGTACTGCGAGAGTAAGCCAAGCTTTCCTCAGTGATGCGTGGCAAAGGCTGTTTTCTGAGTCGCAAGAGGAACTTGCGGACTTGTCGTTGAATCACAATAATGGCTTCCAACAGGGAAAGACGTCTGCGAGGCTTGGTGTCCTCTATGAGGGAATTGGAGCCAGAGTGAGTGGAGTGGAAGTGGGAGTGGGTAGTGCCGCTCTTCAAGTTGCACAGACTGCCGGAACTGCTGTTCGGGGAGTCCTTGGTGGGCAGGAGAGCTGTCACTGTGGTCACTTTGCAGCCTGGCTTGTGAGTGCCGAGGATGCCTGCTAGTATGCAGGTGCAGATTTTCAGCTTCACGTAGGTTTTGTGCTGTTTCGGCCTGGGATTCACTCCTTCCAGCGCTTCGGATTGGTCGGAAGCAGCACTGGGTCTGCCTTCGTTCTCACTCGGCCTCGCCTCACTCTGTCTTCTCACAAACGGCAGCGAGCGTTTATTATTAAACTTGGGAGTCACTGTGGCCGGCAGGTCCCTCTGTCCCTGGAAAAGTGAACTTTGTGCCCCCAAGCACTTCTGCAGTGTGCTTTCCAAACTGGCCTTTTCCTCACTCCGCTGCGAAGGACACAGCAGGACTTGTCGGTTGTTCTCCACCATCACAGCTGCAGGTTCTGAGAGCTTGCGGGCTCTAGCGAGCGGCACCGACATAGTCCTCACATGAGAAGTCAGGTCCGGAGAGGGGGAAATCATAGGGCCAGGCAAGGGACTGGCTCGGGAAGTGTTGCTGATGCTGACCACCGGGTTATAGCGAGGACTAATAGACTCCATGGTGCGCTGTTCCAATAGTTCCTTCGTGAGTTTGGAGATAGGGAAGTTCTCTTCGTCGATTTCGTCATCACTGGACTGCAGCAGTGCTTCAGTGTCCACTGAACTGACAGTGGACTGCTTATCCATAGGCACTGCAGTCACTCTGCGGCCCAGTCTAGCAGGCATTTGCCTCGGTCTTTCCACTCGCATGTAGGAGAAGCCGCTGGAGCCAGGTAAGTAGTCGTGGATATTGTAGCCTGGACGGGCTCTTAATTCGTTGTTTTCCTGTATCACTGCTAGCGGCATGGAGTGCACGTTCTTGCGGTGCTTGGACCGCTCTCGCACTCGCTTCACTTCCTGCTTTACCAGTTCACTAGTGTCAGAGCGCAACAAAGCCTCAGTGTCGATAGAGCTGCCGATGGATATAACTGTCTGCTCCACTCGAGGCCGATACACTCGCATAGGCACTGCCAAGGAACTGCGCTTCTGTCGCTTGAAGGAAGCGATGTACGACTCCAAAGTCTGCGAGGCGGACATTTAACTATTTCGCTCCTAACGTCTCAAGCCTATTACATGGCAGTGCAGGGCCTGGCAGGACTAGCGAAGGCTTCCCTGCACCTCTGGTCAGCTTAAAAACTGTGTTCCTTTGCAGTGCTGAGGACAGGTATTCGTATTGGGGAAAGAGGAAAATGTCGTTGGGACTGTGAGTTTGGGGAAGAAGCTTTGGAAGTCTCCATTTAGCCCACCCACAATCCAGGCCTATTGGAAGTACAAGTAAAAGCGATGATTGCACCTAAAGCGCATGATCAAAGCCCACTAGTCCACATATTTCTGAAATTGGAGTAGACACCTGCCCACAGCTCTTAATGTGCTGTTTTACTGTATCTTATACATGTTTCCCACTTCACATAATTCCCTTTTCTCCACAAAAGCCTGCCCTGCTATGTCACTAATCGCCTCCAGAGTCCCTTCTTTTGAGAAAAAGGCGAAATGGAGCTAAATCGCCAAGTGAGCTACAACGAACTGCACGACTTGGAAGGACTGCAGACTGCCCTGGACTCTCTCTCCGGTAAGCTAGCACTGCCCTACCTGACCCGACGCTCGGGCTCTATGCACTCCGACCCTATTGAGGAACTGGGCGCTGTGCTGGAGGAATTAAGCGCCCGGGAGAGAGAGTTGCAGGCTGCTATTGGCATTTCCAAGTTCTTGTTGGAGCGAGGGAAGGAGTTGAAGCAGCGGAAGGAGCACTACTCTCTGAAGTGTGTGCAACTGGAGGAGCAACAGGTCACCACCACCCTGGAGTTGCAGGGCTTGAGGCGAGATTGGCAGTTGGAGAGGGACAAAAAGGAGGAATTCGCGAGGGAACTGGCCACTCTCGAGACCCAAGTCACTGCACTTGCCTCTGAAAACAGGGACTTGAGGGAGCAAGTCGACTTCAAAGGTCTGCAGCGCCGCAACACCAGCATGGACATGACTGAAATCCTGCTCTGCAACCTGCGCGAACAGCACAGTGAACTGAGACGTAAGTCCCACTCAGGCGCCAATGAAGCCTTGCAAAGACGCTCCAACGACCTCGAAGCCGCCAACTCCCAACTCGAAAACGACTACATCCAGCTCCAAACTGACCTCCGCAAGGCCAAATCCGACCTAGACAAACAGCGAGAGCGGACAGACAGCCAGACCCAGGCCTGCACCGCCCTGCAAAGCGCCCTGCAGGACCAGATACAGCAGTGCTCTTCCCTGCAGTTTAAGCTGGCGAAGGCGCAGGCGGAAGCACAGAGCTTGTCTGCGGATTCTGCTTGCTTGAGTGAAGCGGCTGTGCCGACTTTCAGTAGGAAAAGGACTCATTCGAGACATTTTAGTCTGGTGAGCGAAATAAAGCGCTTGGAAGACGATGAGTCGGATCTATTTCCCAGAGTTGTGAGGCCTTTTGAAGAGGAAATCGAGGAGCAGGACGAGGAACCTCAGGGAGAGTCGCTGCCCAGCACCCGAGATGAAGAGCTGTTCAGAGGGAACTGTCCTGCGTCCAGCCTTCCCCTGTCCACACTGCAGTTCACAGTTGCACTGTCGCTTTCCGTGCTGCCGGTCCTCACTGCAGTTCGGACAATTGCCACTACGCTGCAAGTGGACATTCCTCCTGTGCCCATCAGCTGCACAGCCTGCAAAAAGAAGCGCTACAGTGCTATTCCTGTCCGTCGAGACCCCTTAGAAGAGTACTTCATACTGGTATCCCCCACACAGGCCACCCAAGCCGTCAAGCTAAACAGTCCCCACATCGACTCCATCTGCACCGCTGCTCCTGAGACCCTGTACCAGCAGGCAGTGACTGCAGCAGTGCCTTTCCAACATGTACATGGCATGTAGTGGCATGTGTGGGTGGAAAACCAACTCACAGCGTTCTACTTGCAGCAGTTGTTCGATAGTGGAAGGATGGAGGGAAAGCATGTGGCGGAGATCAGTCAGGGCCCGGTGCGGAGACAGACTATGGACCTGTCCAAGCTGAGGGGTACGTAGGCTAAGGCTGGGATTTCCTGCTGTCCCACCTAGAAAGGAGTCTGAGTATAGGCATGTTCTTCCTAAGTGTCTTTGTCTGTATTACGTTTAACCTAAAGCTTCCCCAATGTCTCCAACTTCGGAAGCAGTTCCAGACTATCCCGATCTCCTAGAGGC
>Ga0247837_1010746_pt1 | contig 10290 bp, 11 predicted proteins | sample LaCtaG_2_FD_187115 | JGI IMG/M metagenome (GOLD analysis project Ga0247837, IMG submission 187115) | Freshwater microbial communities from meromictic Lake La Cruz, Castile-La Mancha, Spain - LaCruzMarch2015_14.5m | ecosystem: Environmental > Aquatic > Freshwater > Lake | place: Spain: Castile-La... | reverse complement strand
CGTAGATGCAGAGCTCCACAAGCTCGAGGAGTCCAAGGAAGCACAGCAGAGGCGTCTGGAACAGAAGATGCAGCGGGAACTGCAGGAGCAGGAGGAGTTCCGCAGGAAACTCAATAGGAAGCCGGCGATTGAGCCTAGGGGTCAGCGGCCTATTCGAGCAGGGATGAGGAATCTTCTGCTTGAGTAAATATGTCAATAGGCGGAAAACGATTTAGAAGTATATGCGTTCGAGTACTGAAAGTAGGAAATTAGCCTAATTGAAGGCGGTAAGATTGCCTAAATATAGGCTAATTGGCAGTGAGAAAGCCGCAGTTAATAGCTAAAACCCTGCAACTATTCTGGATTTATGGATTAGTTCTACCAATCTGCCTGCTTTATTACAGATTTGGCGGTTTTATCTCTCTTCTTCCTTTTTACGCTTGCATCAGTGCCTTTCATTGTTATAATGCAGGCTAGTAACTTCGGCCATGTTAGTGCTCTGCTCATCACGGACTTCAAGCACATAGAAGGTACAGTTTACTCAGCAAACAATCACAAGTTCGTGCTCTACACCCTTCTCGTCGAAGGCCACTACCGCTTCCTGCACCCCAGCTCCTACTTCCAAGGCAAGCCCAGCAAATTTAATGTTTCCCCAGCCTTCAAGACCTACGTGCGGTACAGAGACCTGTACAACACCCACCTCGAACTGTCCAAACTACACAGCGGCCTGCCCGAATTCCCACCCAAGCGTTGGTTCGGACACCGCAGTGACAAGTTCGTGTGCAGGAGAATCAATCTGCTCAATGAGTATTTCAGGAAGTTGATGCTGAGGGAGGAGGTGAAAAGCAGTGAAAGTCTACTGAAGGCGATTCAGCCTTCTCGGGCTTTGGATGTATTGGTGGTGGGGCCGGTTCGAGTGGGAAAGGCGAAGTTCATTAAGCGCTTTTTGCACTATAGGCCGATGGAGGCGGAAGTCGCTAGTGAGTATTCAAGCCTGGTGAACCATATAACTTCGAGAACGATGAGCAGTTTGTATGCAAATGAGTCGAACCTATTCAGTGAAATTGAGCAGTTCACGCCCATTGATATGGTGCTTGGGGACTGGCTGGTGAGAGTTAACTCCATCCTGATAGTGAACCTGAGCGCCAGGCCAACTAGTGCCGAACTGCAGAAGGTAGAATTGGAAATGAGGCGGAGAGACGGAGCTGTGGTGGCCTATGACTGCGGATCCGAGGAAAGTCGAGAAGTGGCCCAACGCCTCGTTCAGAAGCTAGGCAAAGGCACAAGCATGGAGCTGGGCCTGAGCACTAGCACAGGTCCAGGCGAAGCCGAAGCTGCCTACTGCCACATGTCTCAGTTCCTGCAGCGACTCCTCTAGTCCTTTGCAATCCTTGTAGGTACTTCCCAGCGCTACACCTAATAATGGTGGAAAGTCTGACCTATTGCACTGTGTGTTTTGAAAGCTTCGACAGGGAAGACCGAGTGGCGCTGGTGATGAGCTGCGGACACACTTTCTGCAAGGCCTGCATTCTACTCATTCCCGAGCCTGTCCGCTGTCCCTACTGCCGCGCACAGGAAACGCGTGACATTGCGGATCTACCCAAAAACTTCCTCGTCTATCAAATCCAGACCCAGACTCTGCCTCACCAAGAAATCCCCATCTGCGAGCACGCCTGCCACCAGTTCTACTGCAAGGTCTGCAAGTACCCCATCTGTGTGGACTGCGTGGTGCTGCACAGCACACATGGACTCATGCACTTGAGAGACCCGGCGCTGGAGACGCAGATCAGAGCCTATTTGGAGCAGATTTACACGCAACTGTCGAAGAAGTTGGAGGAAGTGAGGCTGAGGAAGGCGAAAGCTGCGGAATTGGTGCAGAGACTGGAGACGGAGTATCAAGGGAACTCGGAACTTATCAGGGCAGAATTCGAGAAGATGCGGCAGCAAGTCCAAGAACAAGAAGCCGCCTACATCCAAGCCATCGGCCAACTCTACCAGTCCGTTCTCCGCGAAAACCAAGAAATCGACAACATCAGCGTCGCCAAAGACGTCAAAGTGACGATAGACGAGGGCTGGATCAAGAGCAATTTCCAGCATTTGGGGAATGTGGGCGTTATGTGTCCGTCTCGGCAGGAACTGTCTGTGAAGCGGTCGAGTAATTTCAAGGCTGTGAATTGGAAATACTCCGGGAGAATTGATGCTTTGACGTTTGAGGTGGACAGGGACGTGAGACTAGTGGGCATAGGCGTGTCCACCCCCTACAAGCCGCAGAAACTGACAACAGTGGACGAAATGAAGATACTGAGAGGAGCGAGTACGCACTCAGATGTGGTTTATTTGCACTCCTTCCCTGTGCCTGTCCCTGCCAACCTGGGCGCTGGCGTGCAAAAGATCTCATTCGAAACAATAGTCCCAATCGAGCGCGAAGCGAAATACACGATTTACCTCAAAATGTCCGGCTCCAAGACCTACAAATGCGTGGACGCCCTGACTCAAGTAGTAGCCCGCGACAAGACCAAATTCCTCTTTTCCAACACTGTCTTCGTCCGGGGCGATGAGAGCAACAGGACGGATGTACAGTGCGGACCCATCGTCGAGCTCTTTTACCTCAGTAGCTAACTCAGACAATAGAGCACTGGCTAGAAAAAACCGTGAATGAAGCGGGTGAGGGCGGGCAGTAGGTTGTAACAGGTCTTCGCACTCACTTCTTCGTATAGAAGGCTGTGAGTTCGGGCGAATTGGCAGGCGACTTCGAAGGAAACTTCGCGAGGTTTGTCTAGTTTGTTGCCCAGGAGAAGCGTTGGAGCGGGTTTCTGGCCTGTGGAAGTGTCGAGTCGGGTTTGGATGTGTGCGAAACTGGATAAACAGCTGAGGTCGAACACCAAAACGAATCCGTGGCAGGTGGAGAAGAGGTGGTCGGGCGACATTGGCTGATATCGTTCGTCCCCTGCAGTATCCCACAGCTGCGTCTTTATCACGCGGCCGTCCCTCTGCTCTACGTCGATATTGGCGAAATCCAGGCCTATAGTCGTATTTCTTTCCTCGCTGAAGTCTCCTGACACGTACCTCCGCAGTATCTGCGTTTTGCCCACATTAGTAGTGCCCAGCAAAGCCAGCCTGACCCTGGGCGCCACCATATAGAGCTGCTACTTACCTACCCTCCACAGCAAAGTTTCTTCTCAGGCTGCGTAGGGTTCATAGCCAACTTGTTGACGACCGGACTCATAGTGTTGCGGCCCAGTGTGCGGCTTTTAAGGTTGTTAATCTCTGTCTAGCGCTCACCTTGCAGCAGTTTTTCAAACGACTCTTTAACTCTCGCGACAGTGATAGCAGAGGTTTCCTCGAAAAGAAGTCCGTTGGACTCTGCGAACTTTTGAGCCATTTCACGGGGAACCTTCCGTGCACTGGGGTTGCGGTCACACAGATCCAACTTGTTGCCCACTAGCATCACCACGATGTCGGGCTCTGCGTGGTCTCTCAGTTCGTCCAGCCAACGCTTGGCATTCGCGAAGGTCTTTTCATTGGTGACCTCGTACATCAGCATAGCACCCACTGCACGTCTATAGTGGGCGCTGGTGATAGCCCGGTACCGCTCCTGCCCCGCAGTGTCCCAGATCTGCGCCTTGACCGTGCCGCCAGTCTGCAGAGGCACAGTCTTCGTAGCGAATTCCACTCCAATGGTGGACTGCGGGTTCTTGGGCAGAGTGCCTTTGATGTAGCGTGAGAGCAGGTGAGTTTTGCCGACGCCTGCGTCCCCCACTAGCACTATTTTGTAGAGGTAATCGTAGTCCTCGGCTTCTTTCTGCATGCTATTCACTCAAACATGGCCTGGTGGGATAGGCTCCAGCCCGCCTTGTCTAGTCTGTACAATACTAAGAGGTAAGAAACACGCATTGCCTTGGGAATAGATATAGAGTTTACTCTATGCTCGAAAACTCTGCAGGACAGTGCGTCTATGTTAGTGGACAGGTGTTAGCACTCAAGCATCACAGTCTCAACAATTGGAATGTCAGAAATTCCAATTCCAGACGACAATTCCTCGATAGCACCCGAACCCTTGCAGAGACATGCGCAACTTCACTTCCTTCTTTATCTTCAGTGTTTCCCTGCGAATTTCCCCATCTCTTCCAATTGTTGCATATATTCATAGGCGTAAACAAAAGAGGTCCCACTTCAAAAGACCTTAACAGGGCCCAATTGGAAGCTACGTCATCTATTCCATTAACAATGAAATCTATCACCATAGAGAATGATACCCAGTGCCAACCCATCCGTACCCACCTTTTCTACCTCTGCTAAAGCACTCTGGGACAGTCGGAGAAAGGCTGCAAAGCGCTGTTTGCGAGGAAACACAGACTGGGGTGTAAGCCGACCACAAGGATTGCTCCACAGAAAGTCTTTCAACCGCTTACGAAGAAACAGACTCTGTCATTGCGAAGTGTTTTCGAAGCTCTGTATGCAGTTGAGAAGCAGCTGGTGATTGTTCCTGGCTTGCCTCTGCAATGCGGGGAAACACAGCCTATTGCTCCTTCGATACAAATGTCTTCTCTGATGACGCGGAGAGCTAATCTCAAGCAGTAGGCTGGAAATGTAGCTAGCTAACATCCTCTTCTAGTCACTCGCATGCTGAGCCCAGCCACAAACCCTCCTCCCCGACATACACAAGGATAGGTCGAGCCGTTTTGGATGCCTTCCGTCTATATCAGACTCCACGGACGGTACTTCCGGCCATCCAATAGCAGGCCAGGCTAGAGTATATAATAGAAATGATCCAAGCCACTGACAAGAACTCCATCAGAGCCGCAGTCGAGCAATTCGGGCCTGCGCCAGGCGCCAGGGCGATGCTGGACATGGAAAAGGCAGCTGCTGAGGCTGCCATCGCCTCTGGCACCTACATAGTGTGGAGACTGCCTCCTGCGCCTAGAGACTGCACGAGAGTGGCGCCCAACAGCAAGTGCTTCTGTGGGCATTTGGCTGGGTCACACACTTTGAAGCCTAGGTCTTTTCCGTGTGGGGCGTGTGCGTGCAAGAACTACGCTTTCATCCCGCAACGGCCTGAGGAAGTAGGAGAGTGGTGGCTTCCCAGACGCAGAGGCTTTGATGTGCGCACCTGGCGAGCTATGTGTCGCTGCCAACACTCTCACGAAGACCATGACCCCAACTTCAGAGGCTGTCGGGCGTGCGGCTGTCCCAACTTCTCCTCCAACTTCCTCTGCATCGCCTGTGACAAGCACTGGGAAGAGCACGAAACCATCGTAGAGTCAGAGCAGGAGAGACGGGCGGAAAGACGTCCAGTGGGACAGGACTTCATGCCCCTTGCAGACACTCCTGACATCCAAGAGATTGTCTTCGATCCTGCTCGTCAAGGTCCGCAGAAGCCAATGATCGCGCCCAAGATGCCAGTGAAGCCGGAGCGCTCAGTGCGACTAATGATGCAAGCCCGCAAAAAGAAGTGAAGCAGTTAAGCTAGCAGAAAAGGCTCCAGCATTATTTCGCGGGGACTGATTCGCCTTCGCTTCAGCGCCAAACAGACCAGGATTGTGATGGTCAGTGCGCAGAACGCAGCAGCTAGGAGCGCCCCGATTATCAGCCAGGTGCCATGTGCACGTGTATCGATGCGGGCAGGGTTGGATTTGATAGGCGCGAAGCCTATTTCTTTGTCGTCCATGTCGAATACAGTGTAATACCCTCGCATAAAAGGGGTCCCGAGCACCCATAAGTGAGGGTTGTGGATGCCTGCAATGTGTAGCTGGCAATAGGTCCCCCGTCTCATTACATACATAGACGGCTTCACGATTAGTGCAGTGCCGTCTAGCACGAATTCAATATCCGGGAACTGCGACAGTGTAGGGTCCCAGCCACAGGCACAGACCAGTAGACCGCCACTCGGCGAGCATTTCCACCTGCTTTCGAACTGAGCAAGCAGGGCCTGGACTTCGTTGTCAGGACCGAGGATGCGACTCGTCCCGGAATCCACGACTGCGTAGTAGGAAGTTTGGACGATGTTTTCACCGAAGAGAGACACTGAGTCGAGATGGAGCGCCCAGTGGCCGTCGTCTGATATCACTGGGATGTAGACGAGAGACTCGACTGTGGAGAATTGGGACAGGTCGAAGTCGCCAAAGGAGATTAATGATGCATTCTTTTGATGAGCGATTTGGCCGTATTCTGAGCGGCTCAAATAGATAGCAAAAACTGCCCTCTCAATTATCCCTTGCTTCTTCATATTCTCCACGAACGTCAAATTCCCTCCAGCTAGTGCATTGAACCCCAGTCCCTACATAAGTCCTACCAAAATGCCATCACTCTCCACCGCTTCAAAGCCTTTGCTCTCATGCAGCGTCAGCAAAGCCTGATCCTGCACGCGGCCTATTCCAGGCAGTAGAGAGACATCATCCCAGCCCAGCGAGCCTCTCGCCTGGCCAAAGTGATGTGAGAGAGCTACTTGTTGGTTCGTAGTTTCGTAAGTTAGAGACTTGGCAGGGTCGAAGGCAGTGTAGGAGGGGTGGCAATTGCATCTACAATCAATGTGGTTCACCCAGATCCAGGAGGAACCGGTGTCGAAGATGAGTGTGAAGGGGATGGGAGGAGTGCCTAGGTAGACCACGCCTCGATACTGTTGCTGTCTGACTCTCACATCACTACGGTTTTCGAGTTCTTTGGACGTGTTCTTTCCATATAGAGCTGCATTGCTGCCTTGGCTTCCATCCCACTTGCCCCCTACAACCTCCTCCAGCCACACGTCCACTCCAGCTGCACAGATCAATAGCAGATTTGTGAGGAATGGCTGCATTACAGCTAATCTTAGCCTACAGTCGCAGCAGGCGACACGCTCAGTGGATGTATATGGAGCTTAATGTCTCGAGAACTGACTGTGTCTGCAACTGCTTGCTATCAAGACGACTCTGAGAGACGGCAAGTCTGCACATGTGCACTGCGAACTTAGCTATTCTAAGCACTCTAGCTGCGGAGAAGTAGGCAGGCGTGCAGTCAACACCTCATGTCCGTCCTGCGTAATCAAGATCGTGTGCTCGAACTGAGCGGACCTCTGTCCGTCGCAAGTCACAGACGTCCAGTCGTCCTTCCACAGCTGATCTCTCCAAGTGCCCTGGTTTATCATTGGCTCTATGGTAAAAATGTGTCCTGGACGCATGACTCCCACGGCTTTGTTCTTTCCGTAGTGAGGGACGGTTGGGGCGCAGTGAAAAAGCCGCCCGACGCCGTGGCCACAGTAGGAACGAACGACGGAAAAGCCGTGTGCTTCAGAGTGTCGACTAATGATATTTCCCATGTTTTTGTACATTTCGCCGGGACGACAGCTGTCAATCGCCTGCATGAGCGACTCATAGGTCACTTTCACCAGCTGTTTGGAGCTCTCAGCCACTGTACCTACGAGGTAAGTTTCATTGATGTCTCCGTGATACCCATTCAGGTAGATAGACACGTCGACATTGACAATGTCTCCATTGCACAGGGCTGTAGTATCGGGGATTCCGTGACAAATGACCTCGTTAATAGACGTGCACACAGACTTGGGGAACTTGTGGTAGTTCAAGGGAGATGGGTAGGCATTGTGTTCCAGGCAGAAATTGTGCACAGCGATGTCTATTTCTTCCGTCGTAATGCCCGGCCTAACCATCGCATGCGCCATATCAAGACAGTGTCTTGAAAGTGTGCTTACAGCCCTCATTTTCTCGATTTCTTCAACGTCATGCACCGGTATCCGTCTGTCCGCGTCTCTGTCCATCTCGGAGGTAGGGATCCCAGTCACGGCGTAGTCTGGCTTGCGGATGTGTTCTGGGACTGTGCGCATTGCAGACACTTGGCCAGGTCGAAGCGGCCCTGTGTACTTGTAGTCATCCTGTGGCTCTGGGACAGGGGTGTGCTTAAGCTTGTGCAGGTTCCAGGACCGCTTGAAGCAGTCTTGGTTGCAGAAGTAACTAAGGGGCAGCGCCAGTTTCTTGCATGTAGGGCACTGCATGGTGGCAGCTCCACCACAGCCTTCGCACGAAGCCTTTCGCTCCTCCATTTATTACTCGCTATGATGCATGCCAGCCAAGATTGCTCTCAACTTTAGCTGTTCACTGTGGCTGCTTGGCTTGGACTCCTCAATTTATTGGCCCAAGGTTGTTTTTATTAGGAAAAGTTGGAGTGCAGATTGGTTCGGAGGCTATTGGCCACTGTCACAGGAAGTGTCTAAAGAACAGGCCTCTTCGTAGACTGCAAAGCAGCCTGATTTCGACTCTCATTGATTAATAGGAAGGGTTACTACTGGGAGTCTTCAGGCTCCCGCCAACTAGTATTGGTAGTGCCCACATTCATCTTAGCGAACAGAATTCTCAGCACCCGCTCCCGATCCTCCCAATTCAAGTCACTCAAGTCCACCCTGTCCGCGTACACCTTCTGCTTCCCTCCTCTCAGCACCGGCAGCTTCGTGCCTTTCTGCTCCAGCAGCATTTTCTTCCTAATTTCCTCCTTAATCTGGTCCAGTGCTTCCAAAAAGAACTGCTCGACTTCGGACCGCTGGTCCAGGATCATCTGCGAGAGTTGGCGTAAGTGCTTGTTTTCCTTGCTGCGCAGCTTTACCTGCTGTTTTAGATCTAGGTGGCGCTTACTGGCGAGGTCTGCTTCCATGTCGCTGACTTTCTGGACGCTTTCTAAGGTGAGAGTTTCTTTTTCGTTGGCTGCGTCGGCGGAGAGCTGGGTGATGGTGCTGTCCAGCAGCTTGATCTTGTCTTTCAGTGTCTCAATGACTCTGGTCTGTTCGTAGTGCTTGGTGGAGTACTCTGCTATGTTCTGTTGCGACAGTTCCCGCTCCATCTTCAGTTCCTTTATCATCTTTTCTGCGTGGTCTGTACTGCGCTTGCTGCTTTTGGACTTCATCGCTTCGAGTTCGGTTTTCTGCATGTTTAGCAGAGACTCGAGCTTGCGTTTGTCCTCGTGGATCTCAATTTCAGCCTTGGTGAGAGCTGCCTAGCGCTACCTTGGCTGGCCTCAATGAGCGCCGCATCTGCAATTTGCTTCTGCTTGTCAGTGGCGCGCTTGTTGATTTTCTCAATCTCCAACATGTGTTCCTTGTTCAAGTAATTCTTCTGCAGGGTGAACTCCGTGTGCAGGTCATCATACTTCTTCCTCAGCAACTCCAACTCCTCATCCGTCTTTTGCTTGCTATTCCGATAACTCTCCAAGCCTTTCAGTGCCGAGTCCAACTCGTCTATTCTGAACTGCAGTGCATCCACCTCCTGCTTATGCGCGATTTGGAGCTCTGCATGGACTCGTACGTGAAAGTTCATGTTCGAAGCGGGCTTGCATTTGGGCAGAGTCCTCCCTCCACTTCCGCAGCTGGTCCACCTTCTCAGACTCCAGTCTGCGGTTTTCCTTCGATACCATCTCCAGTCGGTTTTCCAATGTGCGCGCTAATTCGAAGCTTTCTTCCTTGATCTTGCGGTTTTCTTGGGCCAGGTCGTAGTTGCTTTTTGCGCTGTGTGTGGGTCACAGTTCCTCGATGCGGTCTTTTAGGTCTGCGATGGTTTCCTTGTCTTTGTTTAGGTACATGTTGGGGGAGCCGGCGACGTAGGCTTTGGGAGGCAGGGCGGCTTCTGGGTCCATTTACAGTTATATGGATGGAGTCAGAGAGGACAAAGGGCAGTTCGTGGCCTTTCGCTACACAGCTATAGGACCTGCAGAAGACTATAAGGACAAGCAGTCCTTAGAACAATCGGGGAATTGCGAATTACGAGGAGAAGGGAAGCTGTTGTTGATGAAAATAAGGCTTGCTTGTCAGCGTTCTAGGCATTGGAGGCTGCCCAATAGCAGCAGATCATGGATAATTCAACTGGTATTTAAGGCGCGTTGCGTTATGTACATACATATGACCGAAGAAAGTGAAGGTGAGCTCGAGGAAGGTCCGCTTCTTCGTAAGGATGATCTGCTGCCTATCATCTTCAATCGGCTGACTGACGGCCAGCTACTCGAAGTCCTGCAGTTCCTGTTTGCAATCGACGCTCTCAAAAACCCGAGGCAGGTATCGAAGAGAGCGAGGAGACGGCTAGCACAAACCAGCACAAAGGTACACCTCACTATTTCGGCGATAATGGATAAAGGTCTAGATGAGCGGATGAGCATGCTTAAAAGCCTACTGTCAGCCCGAAAGCCGAAACTTTCGCAGCCGAGAGACGTGCCTTGGGAGACGGCTATTGGCTTATCTGCAGTGGTATTCGACCATTTTATCCTGTATTATTGCTATTACCGGTTGGTGGAGAATGGGGGCGAAAGTCCAGCACAGGCCTTCTTCCGAGCTGCTTCGGCTTC
>Ga0247837_1010743_pt1 | contig 10292 bp, 4 predicted proteins | sample LaCtaG_2_FD_187115 | JGI IMG/M metagenome (GOLD analysis project Ga0247837, IMG submission 187115) | Freshwater microbial communities from meromictic Lake La Cruz, Castile-La Mancha, Spain - LaCruzMarch2015_14.5m | ecosystem: Environmental > Aquatic > Freshwater > Lake | place: Spain: Castile-La... | reverse complement strand
TGTATTATCTTTTACAGCTGCCGCCTTTTCGTTGAATAAGGCACCCGCTTTTGCTCCACCCGTATATCTGTCGATGGCCACATGGTTAAATAATTTCTCTGTAATTGCTTCATTTTTAAAATATATATCATGAATCAAAACATTTCCTCTTATTGCTTTATCCTTCTTATCATAAGGATTACCCTCATAACCAAATAACTCTTTGACTCCATTATTTATTTCAACTGCTTCAGAACGTGTCATTCCTTTACCTTTTGCCTTTTCACAATCGGCTTCGAAGTTTTTCCAAGCGGTGTTTTTATCAAAAAATTCTGAAGGCTGCATACTCGCTAATTTTCCCTGCAGTTCTTTAAGTTCTTCCATGCTTAAATTATTATCATCTATACCCAGGTTGGAAAAATATTCACTAATTTCTTTTTCCCCGTCTGGACCAGAGTTTTCATTACCTTTCCCTTCTTTATCGGAAAAGTGACCATCCTCTTTATTATAATGATAAGCAAAGCGATGAGCTAATGCTCCTTTTATTGACGTAGCTGGGATGAGAAATTCCCAAATTGCTTCATTTTTTAGATCTTGCCAAATGGCACTTCCATTACTATCCCAGCGTATGACCACCTCTTTTTTAACAGTATTATCAACTTCCTCATCCCCAAAACCTGCTCCAAAGTGGAAAAAATCCCTGGCTGTTAACTTCAGGGAATATTTCTTCCAGTTAGTGTTGGAAGTGCTATTAAAAGTGAATTTTTCACCTTTCAAAATAGGTGAAGCAGGGTTAAAAGGCTGTTCTAAATAGCCTTTTAGTGCATCTTTATCTGACAGATCATATTTTTTAATAGAGCAATCAATGACCTTAAAAACACCCCTTCCATTTCTTGAGCCACCACCAATCCGGAACTCAGGAGCGTTGAATAGAGATAATAAGTCAAACCACTCTTTTTCTTCAAGTTCACCATTATCGTCTTGAATTTCCAGCATGAAAGCAAAACGTACACCTTTGGGTACTAATTCTTCATCAAACTTTCCCTGGTTCGTTGCAACCCCTTTATCGTTTATCTTAACCCTATCTCTGACGACATAACTTTTAAAACTTTTTGCGTATGGGGATATTTTACCTCTTAGGCCAGTTAAAACTGTTTTGCCATCCTCATCCATTAAATAAGCATCAGAGAGTATCACTTGACTTCCTTTCGATTTATCATTATCCTTGTCCTGAATTCCAAACCAATGATCTAAATCTAAGGGGAGGATACTTCTTAATACACCTGTTAGGCTTGTTGCAGGGATATAGGGAAGATCATTAGCGTCTCTAGCTACCAGACTATCCAAAATGATACCGGCATTACCCGATTTTATAGCAAAAGGGGATGTGGTTTCAATAATAAATCGGCTAAGGTATATTTGCTTTTTCATGCGATTATTTTTTCAGTATTTTTAGCCATTTCAGCAGCAAAACGAACAACGTATTGAATAATAGATCGGTCATCCCAATGATTCTTTTCTTCGATTAAATTTTTCATAAAATCAATCCTATCACCTACACGCCAAATTTCCTGGGCTTGTCCTCGCATAAGACAACCGTTATCTTCACTAAAAAGTAGTTTCTTCAATACATCCTTATTTCCTGCATACGAGGCATAGTTCCTGATTTTCCCCCATTGGCTTGAACTTACTCCTTTAAATTTATCTTTAGCTTGCGATTTCTTTATAAAAACCTCCTCCAAAATAACTAATTCAGTAACTGGCGTTGTATTTTTAGCGGAATACCAACTTTCAAATATCGAATAAAATGGGTCATTTGCAATTACCGCGTATCTGAGCGTAGAAACGGTATCTTTCCACTTGACTTTGGTGTAAGGAATTTTTATTTCTGCTTCATCAGTAAGAAAAATCGGATTAACCAATACTTTTCCAAAACCTTCAGAGAAGTGACTTCCTAACCATAACTCCCCGGGAAGTTTATATTCATTTGGAATTTGACACACAAAAACAGAGCCTTTCACAATAATCAACCTATCGGCATCTCTGTTAAATCTTTTTCTATTCCAACTTTGGTATCGCCTGGTTCTAATTTGTGATTTTCCCCATAAGATTTGACTTCCAGGGGGTAAACCTAACTCCTCACTAGTGGGTGTTCCTGTAGTCGAACCGTAACTATTGTATATACAAAGATTAGAATAAGAATAGATTAAAGTCTCTCCTGATGAATAAGTATTTTGTGGAATAGCCTCAGACGTAGTTGTTTTTTCAATTTCAACCAAACCAAATTCTGCACTTCGGGAACGACCTATTCTTTTTTTTCCCAAAAGATGGTTTTCAATCACTGATAATTGAATATCAGCATCGTAATCTATATCAAACTGCCAGACAGAACCTGAAGGAAGGGAATAGTAACCAAACATTTGACTTTCTTTTGAACGTCTTTTTTCTTTATCGTAGGCAGATTTTAAATGAAATTGTTGATTTATTTCTGTGATTTCTTCTTTTTGAAGATTTATAAAGCCTTCCCTTTTTTGTTTAAGTTGAATATCATCACTCACCAATTTTTTCCTTATTTCCTTATTGATAAAATGTAATTGATAAACGTTTTCACTTATTTTATTTTTATCAGAATACCAACATGAGGGAGTAGGGAAAGAAACCTTTTCATTTATAAGGGGGTATGCATTTCCAAATCTTAATTTATCTTTTAAAAATAGGTTACAAAATAGGTCCTCTTTTTCAGGCGTATTATTTGCAATAAACTGATTTGCTACAATACCTAAGAATTTGGCTCCAGGGATATAATCCAATGAATCCTGTGGTTCTTCAGAGGCTGAAAGAGAGGACAAAATGATATCATTAAGTAGTGTACAGCGAAAGGAAGCTTTATTCATAACCAAAGAATTTTAAGTTAAAGTAGTTTGAGGGTACAGTTTCCAAAACCTCTGTTTCGCTGAAGTCCCAGTCTTTTTATAAATGAAAAACAGTATGCAATTCCTTTTAAATAATTCTCCCCTTCAGGAAAATGATAAATTGATCCATATAGGGTCAATGGAACACAAACCTCTATTTGTCTAAGGGAGTTGTTTACAGCAATTCCTTCCTTATCTAAAGCCGTTGAGGATATCATTTTATATAAAACATATTGATTTTTGTTAGATTTTATAAAATTCGCGACTTCTTCAGATAAATTAGCATTATCAAAAAAACTTATACCTTCTGGGATAGCATATTCGAGTTCTTTTTCTTCTTCAGAAGGAACGGCACCGAAAATACTTTTTACAAAATCGTCGGGTAATTCATTTTTCAACGGAGAATGAGTGAGAAATTCTGCTGCCTCTCTAAGTAAGCCTTTTAGGGTTTTACCTGGAATAATAGGTAAATGATCATTGTTTTTTAAGACAAGTAAATCGGCATAAGAATTACCCGATAAACCTGAACCAATATGCCAATTACTGTGGAATTCGATTTTATAGGATATATCGCTCATCAGTTTTAGTTTTTATTTTTTTCAAAGGAACGAAGGAGTAAAGCGTCAGCGACCCAGGTATATTCCTTTGCGTCTTTCTTAGCAAAAAAGCATTCTTTTTTAGAAAAACCGTTGTAATTTATTCTTTCAAGCAAAAAATCAGCTTGATGTGGATTTTTATGAAGAACAGAAAGCCAATTTCTTATGGGACTTGCGGGTGCTTTTGGGTCTTTTAATTTCTCTACTTTTTCAGCTATGAAGTCTGTTGTTTTTTCACCAGGCTGATCATGGATAAAATAAGGTCCGGCATCAATCCTTAATTCTTTATCCTTTTCTGCATCGTTCTCCCGCTTAAGAATAATAGTGAGCTCTTTGGCAATCAAATCGGAATAGTTACTTGTGGTATAACTTGACTGTACTTTATAAAAATATAGGCAAGAAGGAGGCTCGCTTTTATTTATATTTTTAGCTACTTTTTTCGCCTCTTTGCAAAGACCTTCAGAAAGTTCAGCACCATAATGGAAGGGGAAAGAATTTTTGATATAGGCAATACCGGCACAGGCGGTGAAGCCATTTTTAAATCCTGTAAATCCAAATTCGTTATGGTAGTTTAAAAATTTCTCTTTGGTTTGCTCTTCAAAGTAACGCAAATATTTTTGCATAAATTGGAAGGCATATTGTGCTTTAATGATCATGGTAATATCGTCACCACCCAGTAAAACAGGTCTTAAAGGTAAAGCTTTAGTTTCTATGACTACGGGCAGAACAACTTCATTAAATGCTTTTTGAGCGGCGGCTTCGGTGGCTAATTCTATGGTTTTAGAAAAAGCCTTGAGCGCCTCATGATAAGCTTTTCCGTTAGTTTTAGTGGGCTCGTCTTCAAAAAAGGCAGCTAATTTCTGTATTTTCTGTCCAAGACTATTTCCATCTGCATGGATGACCGCCATCCAATTATCTTTAAAGTCTTCAAGTTCGTAAGGGAATTCAAAAATATAATTTTCATATTCGGGAAAAATATTTTTAGTTAATCCTCTTTTATTTTTGGCTTCTAATGCTTTTTTTAACTGAATGCTATCTTTAGCTTCTTTCTTTTCTGAGACCCATTCAACGGCGGGAATCCCTGTTCTTCTGGATCTTTCAAAAGTCATCCAACCCATATCTAACAAGGGGTAATGTTTATTTTTTTGAATTTGCAGCAGGTCTTCCAATTTTTCAAAATCAGAACTTTCAGGAGAGTCGGAATTTAATTCCACGACGGACTGAACAATTCTAATACCTGGGGCATGATTAGCACTATTTTTAGGGAAAAATTTCACAAAATCTTCGCAATGTTTTTTGTTTTCAAATAAGTACTTCATATTTCCAGCAGCGCTTAGCAACAGATTTTGTTCTTTGAATTCACCAAATTTTATAATTTGATTTTTGAAAATATCTTTACACAAATGATCAACGAGTTGGCTACCCCCTATAATTTCATTCAACTTATTGGTCGAAAAAATATAGCCTTGAATTCCCTGAACGCTTGCCCCATACAGAAATTTTGAAGCCGTCATAATAATTATCTTAAATGTTGTAATAAATAATGGTTGAACTTACAGCATTAAATCAATAATACCAAAATATATTAGGGGAATTAGGAGTTCCCCTATTTTTGTGCTATTTATCGATATAAAATTTTGTTAATAATTAATTTAAATTTAATAAATTTTTTATAAAATGCATTGTATAAAATATAATTAATTTCATTTGGCCCCGTTTTTGTAAGTTTTCCCCTAATTTTATCAAATTACAAATGGATGGTAAAGACGAGATGCATCATGTTTGTCGATGTACAGCTTGGATAGTGGTTTATAGAGACGCAATGTATTACGCTACGAATTCGATAACGCCTGTAAAAGACATGGTACGGATTGAAAAAGTCGCGATGCATCGCGTCTCTAATGGTTGACTTTCCTGTAATACAATGCGCGAAGTACTGCATCGTTAATCCCTCTTTTGCTGGATGACCCACTCTGGGCTCTTCTTTGGAAGATTGCTCCTCCAGGAGTTGCACCGTCTTAATCCCTCTTTTGCTGGATGACCCACTCTGGGTTTGTTTTAACGCAGCACATGATTCGGCTACAAAACGGTCTTAATCCCTCTTTTGCTGGATGACCTACTCTGGGTTTTACAGTTAAGTAAAACAAGTAAGCAAAAGAGAGGTCTTAATCCCTCTTTTGCTGGATGACCTACTCTGGGTTGTTACCGCGAACTCTGCCAAAGAAAATTCTCTTGTCTTAATCCCTCTTTTGCTGGATGACCTACTCTGGGAGAGAAAATCAGAACCGACGTTCGTTGGGTCATTGTCTTAATCCCTCTTTTGCTGGATGACCTACTCTGGGTGAATTAATTGAAACATTAGAATACTTATCATTATTGTCTTAATCCCTCTTTTGCTGGATGACCTACTCTGGGTAATTATTCATGTGATTTGTGATTTTTTAGGGTGTCTTAATCCCTCTTTTGCTGGATGACCTACTCTGGGCAAATAGATGAATTAACTAGAGTTATTATTACACAGTCTTAATCCCTCTTTTGCTGGATGACCTACTCTGGGCAGCAATAAAATTATATCTTTATGAAAAAAGTAATTAGTCTTAATCCCTCTTTTGCTGGATGACCTACTCTGGGAAAGAGAAAGAATTTTATTCTAATTATTTAAACTAGTCTTAATCCCTCTTTTGCTGGATGACCTACTCTGGGTGGTGTGAAATCGAAAAAGAGGATGACACCATACAAGTCTTAATCCCTCTTTTGCTGGATGACCTACTCTGGGAATGCCCCAATTTCCCCATTACATCGTTTCACTAGTCTTAATCCCTCTTTTGCTGGATGACCTACTCTGGGGTAGTTTTCAAGCATACTCAAATCCAAATCCCCTTTGTCTTAATCCCTCTTTTGCTGGATGACCTACTCTGGGTTAGTTGTGTTATTTTGTTTATTGACCTTTACGGTGTCTTAATCCCTCTTTTGCTGGATGACCTACTCTGGGATTAATCACTTAAACAAAAACAAAGTTATGTCAGGTCTTAATCCCTCTTTTGCTGGATGACCTACTCTGGGTTAAACATTTTTCAGTTATGGGTTTAATGTTAACCGAGTCTTAATCCCTCTTTTGCTGGATGACCTACTCTGGGCCTGAAAAAAAGGATGCAATGCAGTGCTTGAGAAGTCTTAATCCCTCTTTTGCTGGATGACCTACTCTGGGTTGGGAGGTATCAATCCTCCCTACCTAAAAGTTTAGTCTTAATCCCTCTTTTGCTGGATGACCTACTCTGGGGCACTTTAATAATCACTTAAAAAAAAATCAAGTTAGTCTTAATCCCTCTTTTGCTGGATGACCTACTCTGGGGAATTTCAAAAATTAATGTTGATCCTTATACTAGTCTTAATCCCTCTTTTGCTGGATGACCTACTCTGGGGGGAATGTTTGGATATGTCAAATATTCTCCCTATGTCTTAATCCCTCTTTTGCTGGATGACCTACTCTGGGTTTACTACTTCCTAACTAAAAACAAAGGTAGTATTAGTCTTAATCCCTCTTTTGCTGGATGACCTACTCTGGGGTTTGTGTCCCACACCCGAACGGCGGTAAAACGGAGTCTTAATCCCTCTTTTGCTGGATGACCTACTCTGGGTATTTAAAAAATAAGCTATACATAGTAAATCACATAGTCTTAATCCCTCTTTTGCTGGATGACCTACTCTGGGTTATAAAACCTTATGATAACCTTAACAAAATGGGTGTCTTAATCCCTCTTTTGCTGGATGACCTACTCTGGGTAAGGTACTCTAGCTATCTGCTCTTCAGCTTGTTGTCTTAATCCCTCTTTTGCTGGATGACCTACTCTGGGCAGAATCAATGGTAAGAGAATTAGAAAATCGCTCTGTCTTAATCCCTCTTTTGCTGGATGACCTACTCTGGGTTTATGTTGTATCTACTTTTGTAGATGCGTCAAACGGTCTTAATCCCTCTTTTGCTGGATGACCTACTCTGGGATTTACAGGAGTAACCCTAAGAACAGAAGTGAAGCTGTCTTAATCCCTCTTTTGCTGGATGACCTACTCTGGGTGCAAACATATCACTTTGATATTGAGCAAGTTATGTCTTAATCCCTCTTTTGCTGGATGACCTACTCTGGGGAGAGAAAAATCACTACGTTCTGAAATTATCGAGTCTTAATCCCTCTTTTGCTGGATGACCTACTCTGGGCTACCTTGAGAACCCAAAAAGAAGAGAAGGTGTGGTCTTAATCCCTCTTTTGCTGGATGACCTACTCTGGGAATTAACCCTTATCTTTGCATCAGATTCTTTACGTCTTAATCCCTCTTTTGCTGGATGACCTACTCTGGGGCCTTAAATTTGGAAATTAGAAAATTAACCCTTATCGTCTTAATCCCTCTTTTGCTGGATGACCTACTCTGGGTAACTGTTTTTGCTGCAAAGAATGGCGTACCAAGTCTTAATCCCTCTTTTGCTGGATGACCTACTCTGGGGGCTACTCCTGATGTTGCCTGTTCTTTATCTAAAGTCTTAATCCCTCTTTTGCTGGATGACCTACTCTGGGAAAATTCTGGTGGGTTAATGCCCGCTTATCACCAGTCTTAATCCCTCTTTTGCTGGATGACCTACTCTGGGACGAACGTTGCGTTCGTGCGACTCCCAAACAATCGTCTTAATCCCTCTTTTGCTGGATGACCTACTCTGGGCGGCAAATGGGCCGGCAGAAACTCGTCACATGTTTAGTCTTAATCCCTCTTTTGCTGGATGACCTACTCTGGGCATTTAATTTCTTCCAATTATCTAACGGCAAATGGGTCTTAATCCCTCTTTTGCTGGATGACCTACTCTGGGTATGCAGAGATGATTTGGAAAGAGGATTACATGTTGTCTTAATCCCTCTTTTGCTGGATGACCTACTCTGGGTAATACTATTACTATTACTATTAGCGGTAGTATTGGTCTTAATCCCTCTTTTGCTGGATGACCTACTCTGGGCACTTGCTTTTTATTTAGTGCATACATTGGTAGAGTCTTAATCCCTCTTTTGCTGGATGACCTACTCTGGGAGGAGGACATAAAATTCTGGTGGGTTAATGCCCGGTCTTAATCCCTCTTTTGCTGGATGACCTACTCTGGGCAAGAAGGTCAAGAAGCTGGATGAGGCAGCCTTAGTCTTAATCCCTCTTTTGCTGGATGACCTACTCTGGGGAATTAAATGCGAGTGCAACTAAAGCACAGCAAGGTCTTAATCCCTCTTTTGCTGGATGACCTACTCTGGGATTCTACCACACAGGTGGATACAATAGGTATCATAAGTCTTAATCCCTCTTTTGCTGGATGACCTACTCTGGGCTCCTGCTATCCAAAGCAGTAGAGCATCAGACAAAGTCTTAATCCCTCTTTTGCTGGATGACCTACTCTGGGCAAATCAAAATCTTTATATATGAATAATTTTTTGTCTTAATCCCTCTTTTGCTGGATGACCTACTCTGGGATCACAATGAGAAGAACTAAAGTACGTTTTAGCGTCTTAATCCCTCTTTTGCTGGATGACCTACTCTGGGCCTCACACCCCAACAGAGGAGCAATATTTTTCTTTGGTCTTAATCCCTCTTTTGCTGGATGACCTACTCTGGGGAGGCAACATTAGACGCTATCGCGACAAAAGTGAGTGTCTTAATCCCTCTTTTGCTGGATGACCTACTCTGGGATTATTCGATACTCACTATAAATCTATAGCATCCTAGTCTTAATCCCTCTTTTGCTGGATGACCTACTCTGGGTCTATAGTGGGTATCATAAAAGGAAATAATTCAACAGGTCTTAATCCCTCTTTTGCTGGATGACCTACTCTGGGTAAATAAATTAGACCAAGACGTTAAAGAAATTAAGTCTTAATCCCTCTTTTGCTGGATGACCTACTCTGGGTATATGAATAATTTTTTATGGTGCTCTCCTCACACGTCTTAATCCCTCTTTTGCTGGATGACCTACTCTGGGGAGGCAACATTAGACGCTATCGCGACAAAAGTGAGTGTCTTAATCCCTCTTTTGCTGGATGACCTACTCTGGGATGGGCCGGCAGAAATTCAGAAAATGTTTTTGTAAGTCTTAATCCCTCTTTTGCTGGATGACCTACTCTGGGTCCCTGGAAATATCGGGATAATTATGTAGCCAAAGTCTTAATCCCTCTTTTGCTGGATGACCTACTCTGGGACTACTGTTATTGTGGAAAACAACCCACGTCGCGTCTTAATCCCTCTTTTGCTAGATGACCTACTCTGGGTAATGTTAACCGAGTACTTCACAGTACAAAATGTTGTCTTAATCCCTCTTTTGCTGGATGACCTACTCTGGGTTGTCCACATTACTCCGACCTCAACAAGATTGGAAGTCTTAATCCCTCTTTTGCTGGATGACCTACTCTGGGCCAACTTGTTGACCTATTAGATAAGGTATCAACGTCTTAATCCCTCTTTTGCTGGATGACCTACTCTGGGTTTCTTTGATGGGTGCATTTAAACAAAATGCACGAGTCTTAATCCCTCTTTTGCTGGATGACCTACTCTGGGCCGAATTTCAAAAATTAATGTTAATACTATTACTAGTCTTAATCCCTCTTTTGCTGGATGACCTACTCTGGGAATTGGAAACACGTTCAACTATTCCTTTCGTGTAGTCTTAATCCCTCTTTTGCTGGATGACCCACTCTGGGAACGCAAATTACAACGATTTAAACATCTTGCGTAGTCTTAATCCCTCTTTTGCTGGATGACCCACTCTGGGAGCATATTATTCATG
>Ga0247837_1010738_pt1 | contig 10300 bp, 8 predicted proteins | sample LaCtaG_2_FD_187115 | JGI IMG/M metagenome (GOLD analysis project Ga0247837, IMG submission 187115) | Freshwater microbial communities from meromictic Lake La Cruz, Castile-La Mancha, Spain - LaCruzMarch2015_14.5m | ecosystem: Environmental > Aquatic > Freshwater > Lake | place: Spain: Castile-La... | reverse complement strand
CAAACTTAGGTTAAAACACATTAAAAAATTTAATTAGTAGCTCAGAGTATGACGGACCAGTGGTAAAACACATGGTCTGGCATGCCCTGGGCACTATTATTGCTAGTTCGAATCCAACCTCCTCCTCTTTTTATTTAAAGACTCAATCAATATTTCTTAATTGTATTTTAAATTTTGTTTTTTTAGGAAAGTCAACTTTTCTGATGAAATTGATTGAACACAGGAAGAGCCTTTTTACAACTCATTTTGCACGAGTGATGTACTGTGTTCCAGCTCACAACGCCCATCTACACGAAGAATTTTTTAACAAATTAAAAGAAATGTGCCCAGAAATTGAACTTATTTTGGGTTTACCAAAACCAAATCAAATCAATTCAGACACTCTGCCTAAATTACTTTTAATAGATGATTTGGTTAAACAGCTACTTGCAGATCCATTTATGGAACAATGTTTTGTTCAAAACAGTCACCATCAAGGATGTTCCATAGCATTTTGTACACAAAATTTTTATGAAAACAGCAAATCCAAGACAATTGTTCGGCAATGCAATTTTAAAGTTTTTTTTAATTCCAATTGTGATAAAATACTTTTAAGAAACATTGGAGCTCAAATAGAACCCTCAAGGCCTTCAATACTTATTGAGGCATTTAAACTTCTTCAAAAACAAAATCCTAGTGACAAATACAAATATTTGTTAATTGATGGTGACAGTCAAAGTGCCATGCCTGACTTTTTTATTCGAACAAACATTTTTCCAGTAAATGACATTATAAGGCCTATTTGTTTTGTATTAAACACTCCTTAAATCTTTAATAAAATAGTCCATTTGATAATATGTATTTATTTAAGTCAATTTTTTTGATATCCATATGGAAATGTTTCATAAGTCTGAATTTCTAATGTAGGATCAATATAACGTTTTACAAATAAATTATTACTAAATTTAACAGGATGCATTGATTGTCTGGATTTCTTATTTGCAACATTAACAAAGGATCTTACTTGGGGTATAAAAATTTCTGTAAAGTCAGACAAAAAATGTTTGTCCAAGAAATCACTGTACAATTCAGGAGATAAAATATTGCTGCTGTGTTCACTTGTTAAAGTAAGACCTTTAACTTTATAATCATATTTTAAATTGTTGGATGAATCACAGTAACCTATAGTATAGTTACGATTGCCTAATGAATGAAAGCTCTGAATATTATTTTGCACAGCCTTAAAATCACCGGTACAATTTGAAAATTTTAGGGGATTTTCAATATTTTTATTAAGGGCGTAACCAATGCCATCAGTATCAACAAAAAATATACGGGCAGAAACAGCCTCTAATTTTTCAATGCAATCATAAATATGTACCCGAGCTTTAGCAATAATTTCAGCTCCTATGTAAAGATTGGATTTTTTACTGGGTTTAATATTGGTTAAGGTAGGCTTGTATTCTACTTGGCACAAATCTTCAGAAAAAGGATAGATACCTATAATTTCATTGTCCATGTTAAAACAATATTTTTCTAATTCTGCTTGGGTTGAAACAAATTGAAAGCTGCTATGATGGGTATTTTGTATAAACTTGCCTAAGTAATTATTTAACATGGATTTAAAAAACTGTTTTTTACCAGGATTTTCGGAAATATTTGTAGGGTTGAGCTGAAACTGCTCAGGTACATTAAGTCTTGCATTAATTGTATCACAGTAAATTTGTTTTTCTTCAAAAGTCATATTTACATCACAGCCAGTATTTTGGAGTTTAAGGGCACTTAAAATTGAGACATAATTGGACAGCAAAAACGATGTTTGTGGGAAAAAATGAATTTCAAACCATTCCAGTATAGTATAACCTAAAGAAACTGCTTTATCAAGTTCAGTTATCATCCAACAAGATTCAAAGTACCGAGAAGAATCAACCTTATGCTGACATAAAGTTAATTTCTTTTCCATACAAGAGTGACACAAACTCATAAAATTAAAATTATCTGCTGATCTAAAAGAAAGGAATGGTTTTTTCAAATTACGGGGTGCTAATATTCTAACATGGGCTGCACTTCCACTCAAGGGTTGACCTTTAAAGAAATGCTTTCCCAAGTTAAAATCAAAAGTTATGTTGTGTCTAATGTCATTAGTTAAAAGTACTTGATATTTGCCAATGGGAACAGGATGGGTTAGGGAAATATGGGCATACAAACCATTACAATCACTATGATAAAAGGTTTCATCTGGGAAATCAGCTTGTTGCCAACGTAAAATATAAGTTTCTAAAAAGCCAGAACGAATACAAATTCGTGGTATAAGTCGATTTTTGGGACGTTTTTTAATAAATTTATCTGAACTTAAAAACAAATCCCAAAATACATTATTTGTATCTTTTTTTTCTTTGAGCCATTCACATTCTTTTTTAACCAAATATTGTTCAACGTCCTTTCCAAATTTGCCAAGTAAAGTATTTTTAATTTTTTCATCTTTAATTTTTAAAGTTGCATAAGGAACATTAAAGTGATTGACCGGTTCATTGTTTGCATTTCGTTTTGCTGTCTTTATAGTATCACAAGTATCACAATAATGAAATTTACAGCCATGAAAATTATACACAGTTTTAGTAATGGGGGAATACAAATCAGCCTTTAAATATCCAAATGTTTTTTGCCCATTGGCACAATTAAAAGCATGTTCATATTTTACTTCGGGAGATAAGAAATCTAAATAACATGTGAATTCGTATTCTAAGGTAGATACTTTTGTGTTGCCACCGGTATAATCAAATTTTGTTGCATATAAATCTACGTCTTGAAGATAAAAGAGGGAAAACTGATTATAAGATAAAGAAGAAATAGAACTACATTTTTGGCCAAAAGGATGAATTATTTTGTGGTCTTTTGTTTTTAAATAAATTTGTAGCTGCACTTGGAAATCAATGGATTCTTTAAGAAATTTTAAGCATGCCATAGTAAATGCTTCACACTGAATTTTTAAAACATTAAGTAATTGATCTTTAAAATTAAAATAGTCAAACTGATTAGAGGTCACAAAATTTTGCTTTTTTGTTTTTTCAATTGGGGAATCGGTAAATAAAAGGTATTGTTCCAAATCTGGAAATGATCCGGAGTAACTATAATTTTCAGGACAATTAAAATTTTCTGGAAAATAAACAGGGTCATAGGGTATTTCAAATTGTTTACATATTTCTTCTAAAGTTCCAGCTAAAAAAGAAGAGCCATTTAAAAATCTACATTTTAAAATTTCTATTTCTAAAATGTGAATGGAGGAATTTTTTTGAACAATGTTAGGAATAATACCAAAATTTAAACAAGTTTCAAGAATTGCTGGTAAGTTTACTAATTGAGCTTGATGGCTAATATACACAGAATTTTCCCATTCAATTTGGGTACACAAAAGAAAAAATTTTTCAAGCATAGTTTTTTGAGCTTTGTCTTCTAGAGCTTTTATTTTACATGTCAAATCATTTGTGCGAACTCTTTTTCTACCACCTACATTGACATTTTGATAGGGCATATTAACAGTAGAATTTGAATAACAAAAATCAAAATCACAGCCTTTTTTGGTTTCATCATTGCCTAAGAGGTCATCATCACAGATAGTATATTGCTCAAATTTACCTCTAGAAATTTCACGAAAAAGAATACAAGCATTTGGTTTTTGATTGTTAATAGTTTTGGAGGAATGTCTAGAACATAAAATATTTCCAAAAACTTTTTGTTTTTTAAAATTTTTAAATTCTAAATTGTGTTCTTTGCAATAGTTATTTTGCAATTGAAAGCAATTTAGGCAATTGCCAGAATTTAAATTTTGAAAAGCAAACTGAAAAAAAACTAAATTTGGCCAATATTTGTCGCCAGTAAGGTTTGGAATTTTACATAAGTGATATTCATCAGGTTGAAAATCCAACCTGCAAAATTTACACTTGCTAGATAAATGGCAGACATGCTCTGCCTTAAGTTGTTGAGCTGTTTTTGGAAAAATATTTAATGTTCTAGAGCAAAGCCGACAATGCCAACGAGAATGACATAAAGGTTTGTGTAATTTAAAACATTTTTCAGTTATAAATTCCATATCACATTTCTGACATTCAATTTTATTTGTCAATGGAGTTTTAATTTGACTATCACAGTAACGAATAGCAGGGTCATCAATTGTAAATTCAGTGGCATAAAAACTTTTGCAAAAATGACACATTGCTTTACTTTTACAAACATGATAATGGTTTTTACTAAAAGTTTGTTTACATTCAAAGCAAACTTTTCGGTGTTTTCGAAAAAAACTTTTTAAATTTGAAATTAAAATAACATGGTTAGACATTGTTGACAATAAATAAATTTGATTTTTGGTATCATCATAAATTTCTGGTTCAGATAAAATACTCACTTTTGTTTGCTCCAAACCATTAATCACATGTATTTGACAATTGTAATAATTTGAAAATAATGGACCTAAATCTTGAAAAGAATAAGGTCCATTAATAGACAAATTAAGGTCAGCTGTAACTTTGCAAATAATGGATTGTAGCAAATTACCAGCTTTATTTTGGACATTTTTATTTGGGGAATATATTTTCATTAAATCTTTGAAAGTAATATTATTTTCAGTAGGTACATTGTGTTTTTGAGCAAAACAATAGTATCCAAGAATAATGTGAACAAGCAAACATTTATCCTTAAATGCTAATTTATTTTGATAATATCCAATGGGAATTTCATCACAACCAGTTCTCTTTGTACAAGAATCATCAAAGGGACAGCCATAAGTTTTATTTTTATCACAAAATTTATCACGAATAATAGCACCTCTTCGATTTGAAGCATGGTTGACATGAGCAGCAGATAAAACTCGAAAATAAACAGAAAAGTCTTTTTCTAATCTGACAGAAGCATTTGATCTTATAAATCTGTTGAACATGCCCAGAACATGGGACAGAATAACGTTATTGTTTGTGCTAGAAATTTCAAAGGCACCAGAGTTAATTGCAGAATCCATGTCATTTTGAAATATAGTTAAATACACTAAATTTTTATCTTCTTCTTTGTAAAATTGTCTTAAATTATTGAGCATATATTCTAAACTTTTTTCTAGCACGCTGAGAATGCTTGACAGTAAAGGTGGTTTATCATTTAGGGACTCAGCTCTGACAGTAAATTGGTGATCATCAAGAATGAATTTTTTTTGACGCATAAAACTTACTTTTTGAACGTAAATCTTTAAGGAATCACCTTCAAAAAGTGTTGTTTTTTCTTCAAATGGAAATGTGGTATCCAAATTAAGATTGTCAACGAATTTTCCATCAATTTTTGGCTCTAATGATAGATTTAGAGGAGATGAAGGTTCTGCATCATCAAACTGCACATTTGCTTTGGTTGTAGCCTAAAAAATAAGATAAAAACAAGTGATCCTCCATTAGTATGTTCAAATTCAATATAATATAAAAGATGTAAAATTACTTTAATTTGTAGCCCACGGTATTATCGTCTAGTGGATTAAAACATAGACGGTAGTGTCGTGAGGAACCTTTTGTTGTTCATTTTATTGCGATATTCATATATGTAATTATTTTTTGGTAGCCGCATTAAGGCTAGAAATGTAAAAAATTTAGTTTCAATAATGCATTGCTTAAAAGCTATAATAAAATTAACTCCTGCTCAAAGTATGAAAGACCATTGGTAAAACGCATGGTTTGGCATGCCTTGGGCACTATATTGCTAGTTCGAATCTTACCTCCTCCTATTTTTTTTATTTTTAGTTTTACTTACAATGTTTTTTTGCGCAGTTTTCCTATAGGCCTTTTGAAGCGGCGGTTTTGTGGGCCCCCCTTTACTTGTGCCTGGAGTGGGGTCATCATAAAGGTTTGCTCCTGTTTGTTTGTTTGAAGTATTTGAATCTCCGGAAATATCAATTTTTTTTTGATCTGACCGAGTTAAAGCTTTTCCTCCACTTTGTGATGAAGCAATCAAATTTGTTTGCCCCACTCTTCTTGCTTCTAAAAGCTTCAGAAGCTTTGGATATTGTTTTTTCATCCACTTATCCTCTTCGGAGGACATTTTATTTGAGGTTTATTTTACATTTTGGTAATTGATTGAAGTTCTTTCCAACAACGGTAAAGTTGAACTAACTTAGTATTGCTGCCAACGCCTAGCTTTAGGAAGCCGATCAATATACTTATAACTTTCTTTTCCTATTTAGGCGTCTTGGCTTACAATGTCTTTGTCCTGAGCCTGAGAAAGCTATTTCAGTGACCCAATTTTATGGAACATAAGAATATACTTTCTTTTAGCTTCAATAACTTTTTAATGTAAAAACTGTGAAACAATTAAAGAGCACAATGTTGACTGATGAAGAATTACTTGCATTATACCATAAACCAGATTGGGCAGGAAGTTTTTCAGGTGTCCGTGTCTTTAAGATGCTTCTTTACACAGATTTTAATGAAGATGTTTCAGAAAGACGCATTTTAAATTTACTGAAACAAGATCCAAACTATTTAATTCATCAAAGAAAGCAAAGAAAATATCCCCTCCGTTCTTATGATGTTGAAGCATTTGGAGAGGTAAATTAAATTTTATCAAATTATTAATAATATCATGTTTTGCAAAATAATTGTTATAGAATAAAAATATTTTTTTTTTTTTCAGCTTGTGATGCTTGATCTTGCCTACATGTTTCCTGTAATGGGATTTAAGTACTTTCTTCTCTTGATTGATGTTTTTAGTCGACACATTTATTGTGAGCCACTAAAAAAGAAAAATTCTTTGCAAGTAGGAGCTGCAATAGAAAAAATTATGGCCAAGATGGAAACTCCAATTCAAAAACTTCAAACAGATCAAGGAACAGAATTTATTGGAAACAAAGCTCTCTTCAAAAAATACAAAATTAGATTTACAACAAAACATTTAACACACAAAGCTAGTTTTAGTGAACAAGCAATCTACTTGGTTAAACGGAAGTTGTATAGAATGATGAGAGAACAAATGGATGATAAATGGCCTAATTATCTAAATATTGTTGTGGATGGCCTAAATGAAATACCTAGAAAGAAATTAGGTTTTGTTGCACCGGCAGAAATCAACTCTTTGGCGGATGGTGCTAAAGTTTTTGAAGCTCGCAAAACTTTAGGTATTAAAGTATACCAAGAACCAGATTACCACACACAAAATGACAATCAAACTGCTTTTGAGGAGAGTCTGTCAAAGTTTCAAGTGGGAACATTTGTCTATCTTGACAATAAAGCAACAAGCTTTACCAAGTCATTTGATACCCAGGTTTGCTTTTTTAGAATTGGAATATTTGGAAATTTACCTTCTTTTAGAAAATTTTTAGTTGCAAAAGAAATATTTGTATAGTAAATAAATAGCTTCATACGAATTGCTTGGTGCATTTAAAAGCTAGAAGGGAAAGAAAAAAAATTGTTGTAGCGTTTAGAATGCATTTGATAAGAGCAGAGAATGTTCATTATAAGATAAGATAGTACATAAAATTTGTTTTGAAAGCGTAAAAAAACAGTGAAGAAAAAAAGTTTCTTTTATGTTTAGAAAATATTCTGTAGTCTTTGGTTTGTTTCTAAAGAGATAAAAATACTTCATAGAATTTAAAGCCAACAGTGATATTCTTCCTACTTTTCAAATAATGTTAAAGTGAACCTAAAACATTCTGTTGCAATCCAAATATTCCTAAAGAGAATAAAATATAACATAAATTTTTGAGCAACATCATTTTTTTCTTCTTGTGCTTCTTTTATATTTGGTATATAGAGGGGAATACTCTTGGTAAAGACAAAAAACATTATTTTCTTTTCTCTTTGTGTTTTGAATGCCAAACACCCACGTGTGTAATTTCTCTTTCTTTCATACTTCCAATGTTTAGGGTAAAAGAAAATTTTCCGAATAATGCTATTTTTTCCTATTTGTTCTTATCAAATATAAGGAAACTCGGTAAATTCACAATGATGCAACAGAAAAAGAGAGTGTGTAGAAATATTTGAGAAAGTTCGACTGAAAATAGTGGACATTTTCTATGAAGCAAAAAATATGACGTCATCATTTTTTTTTGGGTCAATTATTTTGGGGGAAGTCCTTAATTTTTTATTTAGGTATATAAATGCAAGACCCCAACATTTTTTATTATTAATTTTCAGAGAGGCTGTATTTACACAATTCGTAAAGTTGACAGTCTTGTGAATCCTCCGCTATTTCAACTTAAAGATTTACAAGGAACACCTATCAAAGGCCGTTATTACCAACAGGTTACTAAATTTTAACTAATTTTATCTTTTTTTAGCATTTGTAGCAATTAAAAGTTAAAAAATTGAAATTCAAAAGTTATATTTAGTATTGTTACTTATTTATTTCAGAATTTAACATTGGCTCCCGAACCTTCAAATGGTACTTTTTTTGAAGTTCAAAAAATTCTGAAAACTAAAGTGGTGGATGGAGAACGATTCTCTTTTGTTAAATTTCTCTACTATCCAAAGTAATAAAAAGTATAGCTTCCCAATAATAAATCCGTCACATTTTAAATAATGTGAAAATAGCTTTGAAGTTATTGGAAAACTAAACACTTTTATTACCCTAACAGCAAGTTCAATCTGTGGGTACCAGACAAAAACATGAAAACGGAAACAGAATGAATGTAGGCAATGTATATGTATTGAACAATCCAGTTAAAGTTATAACAGTCGAAGGTATATATACAAATACCAATAAAACATTAAGTGTTGAACTTTGCTCTGAAAATGCCAATATATTTTCCGGAACTTGGAATGTTGGCATTAATTGTGTAAAAGTATGCTCAAAAAACATTGTAAAAACAACTATTTATAATAGTGTAAACATTAGTACAAACTTAGTAAAGGGATATCAACATACAAAAAATGGAGTTCAAAGTTTTAATCCAACCCTAGGTTCATTCTTTTTAAAAATAGGAGGCTCAAGCCTAAATCAACACCATGCATTTTATGATTTATCTCCAATCAAATGGTTTACTATTACTACACCCAACAATAACATTGATCTAAAAATAGATTTTTGGCCCGAATATACATTAGTTAAACAGCTAAGGGCATTTCGAGACGGTGAAGATTATTCTTTAAATTTCCAAATTGATTTGCATTTGTACAGATTGCAATAATGATATACAAATTATTTGAAAATGAGTGAGTTACGAATGGACATTCCATATCTTAGATCTTTGATGATAAATCACAAAGCTTTTTTAAAAAATTTGTACACGGGCAACAATTTGTTAAATTTCAAAACAATAGAAAATGCCAATGATCGCCAAATAAACATTGTAATTAGAATATTACATTTAATTGCAAATGGTGTTATTCCAATGAAAGCTGCTCAATTCAAAATTGTTAAAGGTTCTAAAAGATTTAAACTTCTGAGGGAAAAATTTGAAAGCAGTGCTGCATTTAACAAAAATTTAAACTCCAAAATAACTGACAAAACTACTAGGGTTAGACTTTTAAAACAATTTGCATCTCTATACCCACATTTATTTTACACACTTTTTAATGAACAGTAAAAATTCAAAATGATGCCTTACAAACTTTTATCCAAAATTTCTCCTCAATACAATAACACTGGTTTTGTGAATAACATAAATCTTTCAAATTTTCAAAGTGAATCACTCCAAATTCCTGGATTTGGAAAAATTGCCACAAACAATACTTTTTATTTGCCTTTGCACGGGGCTGTGTCTTCGCCCTATTTACAAAATAAACATGTACATGAAAATGATAAGAAAAACTTAAAAATGGAAATTGACAGTTTACCAGAAACTGTGCCAAAATCGCAGACAGGTTTTGGTACTAGTGCAGTCTTAGAATCTTTAAACCAGGGCCAAAAGCATAAACTTGAAGACAATATCTACAGTGCTATGACAAGCCCAGTCATAAAAATTAAAAAAACTAAATTTGATCCTTCTACTGTAAAACCCTCCACAGCCACTGTAAAAAGTGAACAAAATCCAACTGCTGCAAAAACCCAAATTGGAAAAGGAGGAAAAAAAAATACCAGTCATAAATTTAAAGTGATTTAAATCAACCATCAACCATGGACGCCACTCTTCAGGTGTGAAAATTAATACTCTTAATTGTCATAAAAGGATTGATATCTAGATGGGTTTAAAAGCATTTATCAATTTCCAAACACATTAAGGCAATGACAATTAAAAATATTAAATTCATCTCATGTAGGAAAGTAAAACTGTACCATCAGTTGGTTATGGGCAACAGTTTTTTCAGTCATTTCCAACTGACCAAAGGTTTAACTTTGTCACCTTGAGAAAACTTCC
>Ga0247837_1010732_pt1 | contig 10304 bp, 2 predicted proteins | sample LaCtaG_2_FD_187115 | JGI IMG/M metagenome (GOLD analysis project Ga0247837, IMG submission 187115) | Freshwater microbial communities from meromictic Lake La Cruz, Castile-La Mancha, Spain - LaCruzMarch2015_14.5m | ecosystem: Environmental > Aquatic > Freshwater > Lake | place: Spain: Castile-La... | reverse complement strand
GGCTGCGCGAGTATCTGCAAGACGGCTTCGATCTCGCGCGCCGCCAGGGCAACAAGGGTCGTGCCCTGGGTTTTTTGATGGCCATCTTCCAGAAGATTGCGGCCTCCAGTTTCGCCGCCGTGCGACGAACCCTGAAGCGCCGTTTGCTGATGCTCACGCTCCACGAAGCCTTTCTGCGCGATAAGGACCTCGATATTGAGGGCCGGGAGCGCCTGCTCAATGAGGCCCGTGAGCTCATCCATGAGGAGTTTGGGATCGCTCGCGATGCCATCGGCCGCAGCGAGGTGGATCGTGTGCTGGCAGATCTGAAGTACCGGCTGATCAAGAAGCTGGACGAGGAGGCGCTGGAGATGGCCGCCGACCCCTATGGCAGCGAGTATTCGTCGACTCATGCCGAAGAGGCGGCCTCCGCGGTGGTGGACTTGCATCTGCCCGAAGAGCGGATGCGGATCGGCGACCTGCTGCGGATTTTCCCGCAGCAGCGTGAGACCAAGGCACAAAAGCTGCTCGACGGCCTGGGCACCCTGTGGCGGCAGAACCCGGACGAGAGGATCGTCGTGTTCGCAACCTATCTGGGCACCGTGGACCTGATCGCCCGCGAGATCGACCAGACCTTCCCGGGCCAGGGCGTGGCGGTGCTGCGCGGCGGCGATCACGGGGCCAAGGTGGCAGCCGAACGCCGCTTCCGCCAGAAAGACGGCCCGCGCGTCCTGGTCTGCACCGCGGCCGGGCGTGAGGGGATCAACCTGCAATTCGCCCGCATCCTGTTCAATTTCGACCTGCCATGGAACCCGATGGATGTGGAGCAGCGGATCGGTCGCATTCACCGCTATGGCCAGAACTCCACGGCGCAGGTCTATAACCTGGTGCTGTCGGATACCATCGAGGGGCGCATCTTCCTCCTGCTGGACGAAAAGCTGACTGAGATCGCCCGCACGGTCGGCAAGGTCGACGACCAAGGCAATATTGCGGAAGACTTACGCGGGCAAATCCTTGGCCAGCTCTCCGAGCGGCTCAACTACGACCGCCTGTATCAGGAGGCACTGTCCGATCCCGAGCTCAAGCGCACCAAAGTCGAACTGGAGGCCGCCCTGTCCAACTCGCGCGAGGCGCGGGCGGTGGTGTTCGATCTGTTCCAGGACCTTGAAGGTTTCAGCCTGGACGACTACAAACCCTTTTCCGACGTCTCATCGAGCCTGCAACGGCTGGTTCGGTTCCTGTCCGCGGCGGTCGTGGATCGGGGGCACCGGCTGGTCAAGATCGACGACGAGACCTACGATCTGGTGAAGGACGAGGGCATGCACCGCGTCAGGTTCACGCTGAACCGTGACCTTGCCACCGGCCGGGACGACTTGGAGTTGATGGGTCTGGATCACCCATTGGTGCAGGAGGAGCTTGGCCGCTGGCGGAGCCGGCCACCTGAGGAGATCGGTATCGCCGTCGCGGGCGACCTGGACTCAACGGTGTTGCTGTCGCTGTGGATGGTCGAGGCGTCTGTCGGCAAAGGAGAGCGCCGGGTCGTGATCCAACCCATCGCCGTCAAGCCGGACGGCACGCGAGTCCCGGCGGTCGAGCGCCAGTGCGACGCATGGCTGCATGCCACCGCCGCCTCAGCGGCATTCCAACCGGATGAGCGGATCGATCTCTTCAGGCACACCGTCGAGCCGACGTTGCAACGGGAGCTCAGGCACAAAGGCGCAGCGAATGGGGATGGCAGCTACTCGGCAGAACTCATTGGTTACGTTGAGATCCGTGGTCAGCCGGAAGGACCCAAGCGCTGAATCCTCCCACTGCCGACGGCCCCCTGCCCGCAGCGCGGCGGTCAGCCCGTCGCGAGGAGTCCGGCGCAGCACCACCGCGCGGCTCCAGTATCGAAGCCTGAATCCGGCGCGCGGCGGGCCGGCGATCACAGATTCAGACGACAGAGCACAGATTTCCGCCTGATTGCGGTGCATACTGTGCTTATATGACGGTGCAGCGGTGCGTGCCGGGTGGCCGTGCAACCGGCGACGCGCCCACACCGTGCCCGGACCGACCCCAAAAACCGGCTGCGGCTCGCTGGCCGCGCGATCGAGGACGTCCATGCCTCTGGCAGTTCACCCGACCGGTGTCCATGATGAATCCGACAGCCTGCGCGATGCGCAAGGCGGACGGCCGACGCTGACCATCGGGATTTCCGAAGACCGTACGTTGAGCGAGGCGGCCGGGGCTTGCGCCGGGCAGCAGTCGACACCGGCGGGCTCGAACCTGTTGCAGACCATTCTGCGGGCCATCCCCGACCTGATTTGGCTCAAGGACCTCAATGGTGTCTACCTCGCCTGCAACCCGACTTTCGAACGGTTTTTCGGTGCGGCGGAGGCCCGGATCATCGGCCACACCGACTACGATTTCGTCGACCGGGAACTTGCCGACTTCTTCCGCGCGCACGACGTTCAGGCCCTGGCCGCCGGCGGGCCGACCGTCAATACCGAATGGCTGACCTTCGCCGCGGACGGCTACCATGGCCTGTTCGAGACCATCAAGACGCCCCTGCGGGACGCCGCGGGTGCGCCGATCGGCGTGCTTGGGATCGCCCGCGACATCACCAAACTGCGTGAGGCCCAGGACGCCTTGCGGGAGCGTGATGAGATTTTTCGCGCCATCGTCACCCAGGCGACTGACGGCATCATTTTGGTTGATGCGCAGACGGCCCGCTTCGTCGAGTTCAATGATGCCGCCTGTGCGGCCCTGGGCTATACGCGGGAGGAATTCGCCCGGATGGGCGTCCCGGATATCCAGGCGGAGCGCGACCCGGCGCAGGTGGCCGCCGAGATTCGCACCATCCTGGCGACCGGCAGCGGGGATTTCGATACCCTGCATCGGCACAAAGACGGCAGTCTGCGGCATGCGCGGGTGAGCAACCAGGTGCTCGAGTTCAAAGGCAAACACTACCTGTCGGCGATCGTCACCGATATCACGGAGTCCAAGTCGGCCGCCCGGGAGTTGGATCTGCACCGCCATCACCTGCAAGCGCTGGTGCAGGCGCGCACCGCCGAACTGGAGGTCGCCAATCAACGACTGCACAAGAGCGACCTGCGGCTGAAGGCATTGTTCGAATTGAGTCAGTCGGCGCCCGACCTGAATGAGCAGGAACTGCTGCAGCGCGGCATCGATCTGGTGGTCCGCTTGACCGATAGTCCGATCGGCTACTTGCATTTCCTGGACCGGGATCAGGAGACGATCCAGCTCTGCGCCTGGTCGAGCCAGGCCAAAGAACAGTGCACCGCGACCACCACCGGTCATTATCCCATCGATGAAGCCGGCATTTGGGCCGACACGCTGCGCACCGGACAGCCGGTGATCCATAACGACTATCAGCAACTGACGCAGTGCGCGGGCTATCCGGAGGGCCACACCCACCTCATCCGACATCTGGGCGTGCCGGTCCGCGAGGGGGGGCGGGTGCGGATGCTCGTCGGGGTGGGCAACAAGTCCGGCGACTACGATGCGAGCGATGCCCAGGAACTGCAACTGATCGCCGAGGATCTGTGGCGGATCATCGCCCGGCAGCGCACCGCCGGCGCTCTGGCCCAGGCCAAGGAAGCGGCGGAGGCGGCGAACCGCGCCAAGAGCACCTTCCTGGCTAATATGAGCCACGAGATTCGCACCCCGATGAACGCCATCATCGGGTTGACCCATCTGCTGCGCTCCGAGATCACGGTGCCCAGGTCTCAGGCGCGGCTGGGGCAGATCGGCGAAGCGGCTGCACATCTGCTGGGGATCATCAACGACATTCTCGATCTGTCGAAAATCGAGGCCGGGCAGTTGATTCTGGAGGATGGCCAGTTCAATCCGCTCGAATTACTTGAACACGCGATCGGCATACTGGCGGAACGCGCGACGGCCAAGGGTTTGAACCTGATCGCCGAGGTCGATCCCGCGGTGCCCAGGATCCTGCGCGGCGACCCCCTGCGGCTCGGACAAATTCTGCTCAACTTCATCAGCAATGCAATCAAGTTCTCCGAGCAGGGCCTGATCCGGGTGCGCGCCGATTTGGCGGATGACCAGGACCGGCACGTCCTGCTGCGGCTCCGCGTCGAGGATCAGGGCATCGGTCTGGCCCAATCGCAACAGGAGCGCATCTTCCAGGCCTTCGCCCAGGCCTTCGCCCAGGCCGATGATTCGACCACCCGCCGCTACGGCGGGACCGGTCTGGGACTGATCATCTGTCGGCGTCTGGCGGATCTCATGGGGGGGCGGGTCGGGGTCGATAGCGTTCCGGGCCGCGGCAGTACGTTCTGGCTGATCGTTCACACCGAGCCGGTTGCCGCCGGCGCCGAACTGACCCGGAGCACGGCACCACTGGCGCTGCAGTCCGGACATCGCTCGGGTGAAACGGCAGAGGAAGCCCTCGCGCGCCGCTACCGGGGGGCGCGCATCCTCCTCGCGGAGGACGATCCGGTCAATCGGGAGGTCACCGGTGAGTTACTCGGCGGCCTGGGTCTCATCGTCGATGGGGTCACCACCGGTCAACAGGCGGTGGGGCGCGCCCTGACCGGCGGCTACGACCTGGTGTTGATGGACGTGCAGATGCCCGTCATGGACGGACTGGAAGCGACCCGGCGCATCCGCGCCGCCACCGCGGCGCGTCTGCCGATTCTGGCCATGACCGCCAACGCCTTCGATGATGACCGTCGCCGCTGTCTGGCCGCCGGCATGGACGATCACATCGGTAAGCCGGTCGAGCCCGAACGGCTCTATGCTGCGCTGCTGCGCTGGTTGCCGATCTCTCCCGAGCCGGGTGAGCCGTCGGCGCGGCCAACGGCAGTGCCGACGGCAGTGCCGGCAACGAGCGACCTGCGACAGCTCCTGTCCGCTATTCCGGGTCTCGACCTGGATGCCGGTCTGCAATGCGTGCGCGGCAAACTGGGCAGTTATGTCCGCCTGCTGAAGATGTTCGCGCAGGGCCACGGCGACGACACGCTCCTGTTGCGCGGCTATCTGACCGCGGGCGACACGGCGCAAGTCCGCCATCTCGCGCACACGCTCAAGGGCCTGGCGCTCACCCTTGGTGCACGGGAGTTGCACCAGCGCGCCCTGGCCCTGGAACAAACCCTGCGCGACGCGGCACCGGATCTGGACGTGGCAGCGTGCATCGGCCTGCTTGATCAGGCGTTGGGTCCGCTCCTGGCAGCGATTGCAGGAATCGACGGAATTGAAGGAACCGAATCCAGCCCTCCCGTCCCGCCGCCACCCAAGTGGGATCGGGCCAAGACCGAGGAGATCCTGATTCAGCTCGAGGCTCTGCTGGCCGATGACGATACCCAGGCCAGAAACCTGTGGCGTTCCGCGGAAGCGCTGATCCAGCCGGTGCTGGGGCCCGCCGCGGCCCGCCTGGGCCAGGAGATCGAGGCCTTCGAGTTCGATCGGGCACTCGAAACGCTGCGCCGGGTTGTTGCCTTGCCCGCAGTCCGCGAAGAATAAGGCGCTCGCCGGAACATCCAGTGGACCATGCCTGACATTCTGACGCCGCAGCGCCAACAGCTCCGGCTCGCCTGGTTGAGCCTCACGGTCGGTCTGCTGCTGACCGCACTGGCGACGCTCTACACCAAGACCGACGTCGCGGCGCTGAACCGCCGCGAACTCGCACTGATCGGCGAGGAGATCGCGGCCAAGATCCAGGCCAGGCTCCACACCCAGGCGCAGATTCTGCGCAGCGGGGCGGCCTTCTTCGCCGGATCGGCCGAGGTTACCCGGGAAGAGTGGCGCCAGTTCATCGAACGCAGCAAGATCTATCTGAATCTCCCCGGCATTCAGGGTATCGGCTTCGCCCTACTGATCCCGGCCGACCAACTCACCGGGCACCTGGCGCAACTGCATGCACAGGGATTCCCGGACTATCGGGTCTGGCCGGAAGGTGAGCGGAGTCTGTATTCATCCATCGTCTTTCTGGAGCCTTTCTCCGACCGGAATCTGCGCGCCTTCGGCTATGACATGTTCACTGAGCCGGTGCGGCGCGCGGCGATGGAACAGGCACGGGACCAGGACGTCGCGGCGCTCTCCGGCAAGGTGCTGCTGGTGCAGGAGACCGCTCAGGACGTCCAGGCCGGTACCCTGATGTATGTTCCGGTCTATCGACCCGAGCAGCCGACACTGACCGTCGATGAACGCCGTGCCGCACTGCTCGGCTGGGTTTACAGTCCCTATCGCATGAACGACTTGATGCAGGGTGTGCTTGGCGGCTGGGACCTGCAGGAGATCAAGCGCATTCGCCTACAGATCCATGACGGCGACCTGATCTCCCCCGCGACCCTGTTATACGACAGCCGGCCGAGCAAACCGGGGGGCCCGGCGGAGTCCGTGCGCGTCCCGATCGACTTCAACGGCCATGTCTGGACGCTGGGCTTCTCGCACGCGCAACCACCCATGCCCGCACTCGCCGACCCGCGGGTCTTGCTGATTGCAACCAGCGGCACGGCGATTAGCCTCCTGCTGACCGCGCTGGTCCTGGCACTCACCAGCAGCCGTTCGCAGGCCGTGCGGCTGGCGTCGGAGTTGCTGGCGCGGGAGCGGCTGGAGCAGGCCCTGCGGACGAGCGAGGCGCAGTACCGTTTGCTGGCGGACAACACGACTGACGTGCTGTGGCTGTTGAATCTCGAAACGGGGAACTGGACCTACATGAGTCCGTCAGTCGAGCGGCTGCGGGGCTATACCGTCGCGGAGGTCATGGCCCAGTCGGTCGAGCAGGTGATGACGCCCGAGTCCTATGCCTACGCACAGGCACGGATCAGTGAACGGAGCGCGCGGTTTCGCGGCGGCGCCCCCGGCACCCATGCCTACCGCGACGAGACCGAGCAGACCCATCGCGACGGGTCAACCGTCTGGACCGAGGTCAACACCCGTTATCTCTGGAACGACCAGGGCGAGCTGACCCTGCTCGGCGTGACCCGCGATATCACCGCACGTAAACGCATCGAACGCGCACGCGATATCGCGCTGACCAAATACGAGACCCTGTTTGAGCACTTTCCCCTGGGCATCAGCGTCGCGGACGCGACGGGCGTGATTCTGGAGGCCAATCCGATCGCCGAGACCCTGCTGGGCGTCAGCACGCGGGAGCATCTGCAACGCTCGCTCGACCACCGCGCCTGGCGCATCTGCCGCCTGGACGGGACACCCATGCCGCCCGCGGAGTTTCCCGCCGTGCGCGCGCTCCACGGCGGACCGGAGCTTTATTTTGCGAAAATGGGAATCATCAAAGCCGACGAGACCGTCACCTGGCTCAGCGTCACCGCCGCCCATTTGCCGCTGCGGGGTTACGGCGCCGTCGTCACCTACGGTGATATCAGCGAGCAGGTGCGCAGCGAGACCGCGCGCGAGGCGGTCAGCGCCGTGGCCCGGCTGGCAGTCTCGTCCGACTCGGCGGAGAGCTTCCGCAGCGCCCTTCCTCCCCTGTTGGCGACCAGGCTCGGATTCCCGATCGTCGCCATCGAGACCTTTGACGCGGTACGCGCGGAGATGGTCTTTGCCGGCTCGGTCGGGATACCCGCCGCGGTCGATGGTCCCTTGCGCATCCCCGTGGGCGCGACCCTGTCCGGCCAGGTCGCCATGACCGGCACGTCCTTGGTGGAACTCGCCGCGGATACCAGATCGGAGTACTCGGACCAGGCGCTGAAAGCGATCGGCGTGGTGACCTTCCTGTGCGTTCCGGTGACGCTTGGCTCACGGGTGCTGGGGACCCTGTCGTTGGCCGATACGCGCCGCCGTCCGGACGCGTGGCAGTTGCCGGCGACGCTCCAGACCATCGCCGATACCCTGGCCGACGCCACCGCGCGTTTGGAGACCCAGTCCGCGCTGCGTGAGAGCGAGCGCAACTACCGCGGCCTGGTTGATAATCTGCATGCCGGCGTGGTCGTTCACAGACCGGATACAAGCATTCTCTTCTCCAATCCCATGGCCTCGCACCTGCTGGGACTGACGTCGGAGCAACTGCGCGGCATTGCGGCCATCGACCCGCGCTGGTGTTTCCTGCGGGAAGACGGCACGCGCATGACGGTGAACGAGTTTCCGGTCGCGCGTGTCGCGGCTTCCGGAACCGCCTTGCAGAATCTTAACCTGGGGATCATCAGGCCCGATCGCGACGCGCCGACCTGGGTGCAATGCGAGGCCCATCCAATCCGCGATGAGCAGGGCCGACTTCGGCAGATCTTTGTGACCTTCTTCGATATCACCGAACGCCAGCGGGCGCTGGCAGCGCTGCGCAAGAGCGAGGCCTTGCTGAACGAGGTGGGCCGGATGGCCGGAATCGGCGGCTGGGAAGTCAATGTGGAGCGAGGCGAACTGACCTGGACGCAGGCCGTTTATCGAATCCACGAAGTGGACGATCGCTATATCCCGACCGTCGACCAGGCTATCGCTTTCTATACGCCGGAATTCCGCCCGGTGATTGCGGCGGCGGTACAGCGGGCCATCGATCAGGGTCAACCGTTCGACCTGGAACTGGAACTCATCACCGAGCAAGGTCATCGGCGCTGGGTCCATGCGATCGGCCGGGCCATGACCGAGCACGGCAAGACGGCGACTGTCGCCGGTGTCGTCCAGGATATCACCGAGCGCAAGCAGGCCGCGCTCGAGCTGGAGCACCACCGGCACCATCTGGAGTCACTGGTGGCGTCGCGGACCCTGGACCTGATGGTCGCACGTGACGCCGCGCAGGCGGCCAACCGTGCCAAGAGTGCCTTCCTGGCCAACATGAGCCACGAGCTGCGCACGCCGATGAACGCCATCATCGGTTTGACCCACCTGCTGGCGCGGGAGATCACCGCCCCGCGGGCCCGCGAACGGCTGGTCAAAATCAGCGGGGCCGCCCAGCACCTGCTCGGCATTCTCAACGACATCCTGGACCTTGCCAAGATCGAGGCTGACCGCTTGTCGCTCGACGTGTCCGATTTCGCCTTGACCCCCGTCCTGGAGCGCGCGGCCGACCTGGTGCGCGAGCAGGCCGCAACGAAGGGGTTGCGGCTGACCATCGCGGTCGATCCCGCCTGCCCGGTGACCCTGCACGGCGACGCGCTGCGCCTGAGTCAGATGGTGGCAAACTACGTGAGCAACGCGGTGAAGTTCTCGCTGCATGGTGAAGTCCGGGTGCGGGCCTGCCTGATGGAGCAGGGTCCCCGCGACTGCGTACTGCGGATCGAGGTCGCGGATCAGGGCATCGGCCTGACCCCGGAACAGCAGGGACGGTTGTTCCAGCCGTTCGTGCAGGCCGACAGCTCAACGACCCGCGAGTACGGCGGCACCGGCCTGGGACTCGTCATCGTGCAGCGCCTGGCGGCCCTGATGGGCGGCCAGGTGGGCGTCACGAGCACCCCCGGTGTCGGCAGTACCTTCTGGCTGACCGCGCGCCTCGGACGCGTGACGCAGATCAGCACCGCGGCGCCCGCCACCGCCGACGCCGTCGGACCCATGCCGGTGGAACAGGAATTAGCCCGCCGCTACCGCGGCGTGCGTGTGTTGTTGGCGGAAGATGAGCCGGTCAATCAGGCGGTGACGGTCGAACTGCTGGAAGACCTGGGGCTGGTCGTCGATGTGGTCGGTACCGGCCAGGACGCGGTCGAGCGTGTCCATGACGGCGACTATGCCCTGGTTCTGATGGATCTGCATATGCCGGTCCTGGATGGTCTGGACGCAACCCGCGCCATCCGCGGATTACCCGGGAAGGAATCGCTGCCCATCCTGGCGATGACCGCCAGCGCCTTCGCGGACGACCGGCGACGTTGTCTGGATGCCGGGATGAACGATCACATTGCCAAGCCGGTGCAACCCGAAGCGCTGTTCGCGGCCCTGTTACGCTGGCTCGCGCCGTCGTTGCCGGGCGATCGGCCGACGCCGGTCATAGGGCCGCTGCCCGGCGAGGCGGATCGGGCCTTGGTTCACCTGGTCCTGGACCAACTGGAGCGTCAATTGCCGACAGGTGATGTCACTGAGACTTGGTCGGAATTCGCGCCACTGATCGAGGCCACACTGGGACCAGCAGCGATTCAACTGGGGCAGGCGATTTCCTGCCGCAACCTTGACCAGGCCCGGTGTGCTCTGCGCCAGGCACAGGAGGCATTGAGATCCCGGTCGGATTGAGCGGGGCCGGCGGCCGGGTCAGGCGATTGCCGTCGGCTGGGTCTGTTCCAGTTTGCGCACCAGGGGATACAGATGCTCCGTTTCGCGCTGGATGCGGTCCATGACCAGCCCGAAGACCTGATTGGTGTCCCGGACGAAGGCGTCGTGATCGCCAATCCGCAATTCCCGCCGTCGCTCATCACTCCAGTCTC
>Ga0247837_1010730_pt1 | contig 10305 bp, 4 predicted proteins | sample LaCtaG_2_FD_187115 | JGI IMG/M metagenome (GOLD analysis project Ga0247837, IMG submission 187115) | Freshwater microbial communities from meromictic Lake La Cruz, Castile-La Mancha, Spain - LaCruzMarch2015_14.5m | ecosystem: Environmental > Aquatic > Freshwater > Lake | place: Spain: Castile-La... | reverse complement strand
AAAAAGAGAAATTAACGATTTTGGCTCTCGGCCCTGCTACAAATGTGGCTACGGTTTTGAAAAATCACCCTGAACTGGCCTCACAGATAGAGGAAATTGTATTTTGTGCTGGTCGAACGCCCGATTTTCATTTTCGCCCAGGTCTGGAGCAGCATACGGTATCAGACTATAATTTTGAAAAAGACGTTGAATCCTTCAAAGTAGTTTTTGATTCGGGCGTAAAAGTTGTTCTTTCTGGTTTTGAATGTAGCGTTTATCTGTTTCTCGGCAAAACTGACTACGATTTTTTGAATAATAATTTTGAGGGCGATAAGTGGGTGTATGATTTTCTAAGGCCTTGGTCGAAAAGGCACGAACAGCTTTTTGGCAATGACGGTTTCATTCCGTTTGATGTTACGCCACTTGGATATTTAACACATCCACAGTATTTTAAATATTACGAAAATATTCCAGTCCGAATCATTACAAAGCCCAACGATGCCACTATTCCTGCGAATCGACCAAAACAAAAGGCATTTTTAGAAGTTTCACCTACTTTTGATTCAAAATGGAAATGCCTTTATGCTTACAAAACCTTGCCAGGCTTTGAGGAAATCGTGCTAAAATCACTGAAACGAGAGGAGAAATAATTTTAACATTGATAAAGGCGATTCATCAAAATTGCCTTTTTTTATGCCTTTTCTGAGTAGAATTGTACCTTTGCGAAAAGAATGACAATTTTATGAACGTACTTGACCTTATTTTTATCCTTACACTACTTTATGGGGCTTATCGTGGTTACCAAAAAGGACTTATTATTGAAATAATCGGGGTTGTTGCCTTCATTGTTGCGATTGTAATTGGATTTAAATTTTTGGGTTATGGCATGAATATGATTGCACCAGTTATAGGTGAGAGCCTTGCCAATCGGTTTTTGCCTTATTTGAGTTTTACCATAATTTTTTTTCCGACAATATTTTTAATAAATAAAATGGGTTGGATGCTTCGCCGTGCTTTGCGTTTCACGATTCTTGGTACGATTGATGGCTTTGCTGGTGCTTTGGTAGGGGTATTTACTTGGCTGTTTGGAATTAGTACATTTTTGTGGTTGATGTCGAGCATAAATATAAATATTCCAGAAAAACTCACAAAAGAGTCATTGACTTATCCAGTTATGAAAAAAGTAGCTCCGACCGTTATCTCTAAAGTCTCCGATTTGATTCCGATAGGTGGAAATATGATTAAGGAATGGACGAAAGAGAATAAAAATTAATTCATTTATGGTAAAAAAAAATAAATTATTTTTTATGCGTAGCAATAGAATCAGCTTAGCGATTGGGTTGTAATTGGCACTATATTTCAGAAAATTATTACAGCTTTGGTCGAAAAAATCTTTATGCCTATCGTGGGCATAGTGATTAGCGGCATAAATCTGAAAGTCCGATATTTTGAGGTTTTAACGTTAAAAATTGCTTAGGAAAAAGCCTTTTAAACGTCATTCGATTTTATTATTATCAGTACGATTCTGTACTTTTTTCTCCTTGCTTCAGGGCAAAATACAGAAGCAAAACCCCAAGTAGATGATTTTTTAATCAAAATTCATGGCGAAATAAGAAAACTCAACTCCATGAAGTAGGGCAAGTTTTCAAATATTTTGTAGGCCAGCTATTTAAGCTGCCATTTGGGTAAGAATACACCATAAAAAGAGACAAGTTAAAAATCGGATTGCAATGACCGACCGTTGCTGAGACGGTTGTCCTACCATTTATTTCTCGAATAATCTTGCTAACTGCCCAGCTACTAAGCTAAAAACCAACGAGATTCCGCAGCCAGCAAATGTACCAAACAAAGCTATATCTGCACTTATTGGCTTGATAAGTTTCAAAAAATGGATACTTAACAAGATTACCACTTGTAAAAGTGCCAAAATCCAGCCTTTTCGTGGTTCTAAATAACCAATAAAAAAGCTCGACAATACCAATGCCGTCATCATAATATACACTCCCGTACCGATACTATGATAAATGACATAAACCACGAGACAAGAAACGGTTAACGTAATGGCGATATTTCTAATAAATGTAAAATTCATAGAGTTATCTCTGTAATATTGAACAAATGTATTACAAAAATCAATATAAGTATATAGACAAAAGATATGAGATTCGAGACAAGAGACAAAATGCTAACTATCAATAACTTGCATTATTTCAATTTATCGATTAATATTATCTCACTACTTAAAAAAAACCCTTCCAACATTTGAGATATTAGAAGGGTTTTTGTGTAAAAAATTATGTTCCAATATTGATTACTTATAAATGTTTAATGATAAACACAATATTAAACGATAAATTCATATACTATAACTTGGTGATAGTGAGTGTTTTATCGCTAAGGCGTCTCGCATCTCTTGTACTTTATCTTGGCTCTTAATTTTTACCACTTCCACTTACCCCACCACCGGCAGGAGTACCTGGATTGGTTACTTTTTTATCAAAATCACCAGCTTTTACAATCGAAATCTTCTTAGGGTCTATAAATTTCTTCATTGTGGCATTTACTTGTTCGGCAGTTAAGGCCTCAACTTTCTTGTCAAATTCGGCATCGAAAGCGAGCGTTCGGTCGTAGTACAAGTAATTATTCAGTTTGCTTGAAAGTTCGTTGTCTTGTGAGCGAGAAACACTACGGCTTTGCAACCAACCCGATTTAGCAGCTTTCAATTCATCAGCCGTGAAACCTTCGTTTACTACTTTTTCGATTTCTTCGTAGAATGCCTTTTCGAGTTTTTCGGCATTTTCTGGGGCGTAAATGGCATAAGTCATAAAATTACCAGATTTATCAAACGGACTACCTGCGACGCTTGAACCTACACCATAACTGATTCCTTCTTTCTGACGAATTCTAACCGCTAAACGTGAACTCAAAAATCCACCACCGAGCATATAATTACCTAACAATAAGGCAGGATAATCGGCATCGGTTTCTTGTAATTGAAGATTCTGACCTGCTAAGAAAAGAGCATTGGCCTTATCAGGCGTTTTGATGGCACTAATTGATGGCGAAATTTCTTGGAAAACCGCTTTAATGCGTTTGAACGACATCGGTGATTTCCAAGTACCAAAGTTTGTGCTGATGCTTTTACGAACAGCCGCTTCAACAAAATCTCCCACAACCGATATCGTAGCGGCCGAAGCTCCGTAGAAATCAGAATAGAATTTTTTGATGTCTTCGAGTTTTACGGTTTTGTTGTTTTCGATGTCTTCTTCAATCGTTGGCACATAACGCACATCAGATTTTGGATATGGATTCATCATGCGATTGAATGATGTAAATGCCAATGCCTGCGGGTCACTTTTTTGAGATTCTACTTGAGCCATACGTTCTTGTTTCATGGTTTCAAATTCTTTCTCATCAAAAACTGGATTTTTCAAAATGTCGTTGACAATCGCCAAAACTTTCGGTAAATTATCTTTTGTTGACTCAATATTTAAACTAATATTATTGCCGCCACCGCCAACGTTTACCTGCGATTTTAGCTTATCAAGCGTATCTTTTAATTGCTGACGATTCAAAGTTTTGGTGCCTTTATTCAACATCGAAGCTGTATATTCCGAAATCGTGGCCTTATTTTGAAGGCTTTGCTCATCGCCTATACGTATCGTGATATTTGCTCTTACTGAGTTTCCACGAGTAGATTTTGGTAGTAAAGCATATTCTAAACCATTTGGCTCTTGTCCACGCTTTGTACGGCTTTCGATATTAGCCGGCGATGGGTCAAAGGCTTCACCTTGTGCCACAATTGCACGACCCTTATAGTTTTTCACCAAAGCTTCAACATTTGGCGATTCTGGAACTTTTACACGGTCAGGGTTTTCTTCTGGAATAAACACCCCAATCGTGCGGTTCGATGGCTTGAAATAGTATTTTGCTATACGTTTTACATCATCAACAGTAATTTTTTCGAGGGCATCACGGTAAATGTAAATCAAACGCCAATCGCCCGCACCCATGTATTCGCTCATTTGTAAACCTACCCTTTCGATATTGCGAAGCGTGAGTTCCAAACCTTTCAAGGCTTCATTTTTTGCACGCTCAACGTCTTCTTTCGTAATGTCCATTGTGCCTACGCCATCGAGCATTGTCAGCAATGCTTTCTTAGTTTCGTCTAAATTCTTTTCTTTCAAAACACTTAGTCCAAAATAGAAGAAAGTTGGGTCTTTATTCGTGAATGAATAGGCATAAAGGCTTGATGCGAGCTTAGTTTCTACCAATGCTTTATAGAGTTTTCCAGCAGGTTGGCTCGTCAATATTCCCTGTAAAACATCTAAAGCTGGATAATCTGGGTGGCTGTTTGAGCAAATATGGTACGCAACGCCAATGGCTTGCACATCGCCCACACGACGAAGCGTAATCGAGCGTTCGCCATCTTGCACAGGCTCAACCGTATAAGTTGGTTGTAGCTTGCGAGTCGGGCGAGGAATACCGCCAAAATACTCCTCATTAATCATTTTTAATATTTTTGCTTCATCAAATTTTCCAGCAACCAACAAAATAGCATTATCGGGCTGATAATATTTTTTGTAGAAAGCCTGCAAATTATCAATCGGCACTCGCTCAATGTCTTCACGAGAGCCAATCGTTGAGTTTCCGTAATTATGCCACAAATAAGCGGTCGAAATTACTCTTTCGCTCAACACACTTTCAGGGTCGTTTTCGCCTGATTCAAACTCATTTCTTACTACAGTAAACTCTTTTTCAAGGTCTTCTTTCTTGATAAATGAATTTATCATGCGGTCAGATTCGAGGTCTAAAGCCCAACGAAGGTTTTCTTCGGTTGACGAAAAAGTCTCGAAATAATTGGTGCGGTCTAGCCACGTTGTTCCGTTTGGTCTTGCACCGTGGTCGGTCAATTCTTGAGGGATATTAGTGTGTTTTTTCGAACCTTTAAACGCCATGTGTTCAAGTAAGTGAGCCATACCCGTTTCACCATAACCCTCGTGGCGAGAACCAACCAAATACGTAATGTTTACAGTAGCCGTTTGTTTCGATGGGTCAGGAAAAAGCAAAACTCGAAGTCCATTTTCAAGCAAATATTCGGTGATGCCTTCAACCGAGGTAACTCTTACAGGTGTAAGAATTGGTGCTTTTTCTTCAACAAGAGAAGTTTTTTGTTTCTTTTTTTCTTTGTTTTGAGCGAATACATTGCTACCAATCAAGAAAATACCGACAAGCATCATCACGATGAGTTGCTTGTAGTTAAGGGTTTTGTAACGGTTAAGCATGATTTTTATTTGATTAGATGAAATAGGCCACATTCAAAAAACGGCGATCAGCGGAAGTTAAAGCCATTCTATTAAATATCTTCTATTGAAAAATTTATTTTTTTATATAACTAAGAAAGCAGTTAAGTACTGAGATGATAATAAGCTACACAAATTTATTAATTAATTTTATTGATAATCAGGCTTATATCGCTGCTTCGAACCGTCTCTGTTACGAACTGTCTCATTTCTTGTGTCTCAGTGTTTAAAAAAACTAGTATCTCCTATAATTTTCACAAGAATTTAGTAAGCGATATCTAATTTTGCCTAATTATAACTTAATAACGTTGTTAATTGGCCTTATAACTATCCAAAAAGGTTATATTTCTTACCATTTTGGACTTATTTTAGACCTTAAGTAGCCCACGATCAATAGTCAAAAGTCCACACTAAGGTAATAAGCTTATAGACAGCTATTTAGCTGTTCGCAAATTTGTCGATTAATATTGTAATACTAGGTACTAAGACAAAAGACATGAGATACTAGACAAGAGACAAAATACTAAAATCCATAAGTTATATCATTTTAATTTGTAGATTAATATTGTCTCATTACTTACCTATAATAATTAATTACAAAAAAATGTTAAATAGCGTTTAGGCTTGACAAATGATGGTTTAGTGCTGACAACTTTACGAAACGTCGCACCATTGAAAGTTTTCAATTCTCGACAAATCTAATAATTCTCTGATTATCTTTGTTTTATGCAAAAACTCTTGAAAACATATCTTCGTCGGCTTACTAATCTTACTTCACGCAATCGTTCGTTGTTATTGCTTAATTTGCCCCAAGAACAATTTATTGATTTACACCAACTTGACTTTTTGAATAATAAACCTTCGTTTGAGTTTATAAATCTACTCATTTCTCAAAAATTGCAAATTCCACTGTGCGATTTAATGGATAGTCGCTTAGAAAAAGTAAATGAATCGAGTAAAATTCTTAGAAAAATTGCCACAACCGAAGCATTTATTCAGCAGGAACGTGGGGCAGAAGATTTATATGTGGGGTATCCGTTTGTAAAAGGCAAGTTTTCAGATGGGACGGTGGTGCGTTGCCCGCTTTTATTTTTTCCTGTAACGCTTAAAAATAGCGGTATGCAGCCCTACGGTACGCAGCCCGAAGGCAAAAAATGGATACTTGAGAGACGTGATGAAAGTATCAGTTTAAATCGTAGTTTTTTACTGGCGTATTCGCATTTCAACCAAATAAAAATTAAAGATGATTTGCTCGAAACCTCGTTTGATGATTTCAGCAAAGAAAGTCTTGTTTTCAGAACTCAGCTTTACGAATTACTGAAGGAAAGCCCCGTTGAAATTAATTTTAATCAAGATAATTTTACGGAAAAACTCACTGATTTTCAGAAGCTTACAAAATCGGATTTGGAAGAAAGCGAACGCAACGGCGAACTTAAACTTTTTCCGCAGGCTGTTTTGGGTATTTTCCCGCAAGCCGGGTCTTATTTAGTGCCTGATTATGAGCAGCTTATTGCTCACTCAACAGCCCCTCGTAGCGACGGCCGCCCCGCCCCCGATGAGGGAGGGGAGAGGGATTTTAACACTTCCCCTCCTTTTTTCAAGGAGGGGCGACCGTCGCTACGGTGTCCTGACGAAGTCGGACGGGGTGGTTCTGGGTCTATAAATGTTTTAAATCATGAACAGTTGGAACCAACCACCCCGTCAAAATTCGACTTTGTCAGAATTTTGACGCCCCTCCTTCAAAAGGAGGGGAAACTAAAGGAGACTTTACGTGAAGAAAACTCTTTCCTCCCTTTCTCTGTTGATGCTTCGCAAGAGGCTGCTATTCAGGAAGTTAAATCGGGGGCTTCTTTGGTTGTGCAAGGCCCGCCAGGAACTGGAAAATCGCAGTTGATAGCCAATTTAGTAGCTGATTTTACTTCAAGAGGTAAAAAAGTATTAGTCGTTTGTCAAAAAAGGGTAGCACTCGACACTGTCTATAATCGATTGGAAAAAGGTAAAATGACCGATTTTGTGGCTTTGATTCATGATTTTAAGAATGATAGAAAAGCTCTTTTTGAGAAAATAACGAAGCAAATTGAGCGTGTTGATGAATATCAGAAAAAAAATAAAAGTCTTGATGCGGTTTTTTTGGAGCGAAATTTTACTCAAAACAGTCGCCGAATTGATAAACTTTCAGAAGAGTTACAATCTTTTAAAAACGCCCTTTTTGACGAGTCAATCTGCGGAATGTCGGTCAAGGAATTGTATCTAACAAGTAGTACTGAGAAGCCACATATTGAACTTGGAGATAAGTATAAAATTTTTACTTTCAATGATTTAGCTGATTTTGAAAGTAGATTGAAACGCTATTTTCAGTACGAACAAAAGCTGCAATCGAGCGATGGGTATGGGTTTTGGAAAAATCGAATTTCGTTTGCCAATTTTACTTTTGCCGATGTTCCGAAAATCAAAAATGCCATTGCTGAAGTAGCCGATTTTCAGACAACAAACTTCACCCGTTTTTCGATTGCCGAATTAAATAATCTTGATGAAAATGTAATTCAACAATTCTCCAAATTATTAGAGTATGAAAAAGTTTTAAAGATTTTTGAACTAATAGAAAATGAGAAAAAATACTTACAAAATCGACAATTTGATCTAAAGAAAATCAGTGCTGAAATAATCCAATTAGCCAAACAAAATTGGATAGAAACCACTTTGTCAGCAGAACAGTTGCTCCTTAAAAAAAGTCAAGCAGAGCATGCTTGGGTAGCAAGTAAATCAGGTTTCAGTTGGTTTACTTGGAAGTTGTTTTCTAAAGACAAAAAAGAGTTTATGCAGCTGCTTTTTCAGAATCGTTTGTCATTGCAAAGTGCTGATATTGAAGTGATTGTCCGTAAAATAAATAATAGAATTACCTTTGAGAATCTGAAAGATAAACTGGCTAAAAAAGAAATTTTTATTGATGCAAAAGATGAACCAGAAGCAATTGAACAAACTTTGAAAAATTATATTTTGGCCAATGAAGCATTTAGTCTTTATACTGCTAATGACTTTCTTCAAAACGATGACTTTTCGCTAAAATATTATCAAGATTTAACACAAATTTTAAAAGAAATAAAGCAAAAACTGCCTCAGTGGAAGGTGTTTTTTAGCGATTGGCAGATTAATTCTATCATAAATTACACGGATAATTGTTTAATTGAACTCTTCGATTATCTTCAAGAATCAGATAGCCTTAAAAATGCTTTTGGTCATACCGAACTGGAGATTATTGAAAAGTTGACTAAAAATCCAGTAAATGCCACCGAAGTTTTTCAGAATTCGCTGCGTTTGGCTTGGATTCATCACATTGAAGCACTTTATCCGATTTTACGAAGTGTTAGTTCGCTCAAAATGCAACAAATGGAAGATGAATTGCAAGAATGCGTTTTGCAAAAACAGGCTTTGAGTCAAGAGATTGTGCTACTTAAATTGCGTGAACAGACTTACAAAGACTTACTAATCAATCGTTTGCAAAATGTAGTTACCTATCGAGAATTACATCATCAAACCACAAAAAAGCGTAAATTATGGTCAGTCAGAAAAGTTTTGGAGGCATATTCCGCTGAACTTTTCAAACTCATTCCGTGCTGGATGGCTTCCCCCGAATCGGTTTCGGCGATGTTTGAAATGAAAGAAAATCTTTTTGATTTGGTAATTTTCGATGAGGCTTCTCAGTGTTTTGCTGAGTACGGTATTCCTGCCATTTTTAGAGGAAAACAGATTGTTGTGGCGGGCGATTCGAAGCAACTTCATCCCAATGATTTATATCAAATTCGTTATGAAGAAGACCTCTCGCACGAACCAATTTTGGAGATAGATTCTTTGCTCGATTTGGCGGCTCAATACTTGCCACAGGCTTCATTGATGGGGCATTATCGTAGTCAATCGCTTGATTTAATTGGTTTTTCAAACAAGTTTTTCTATAAAAATTCTTTAAGTCTATTACCTCATTATGAGCATATTAGCCAAAATCAACCTGCCATCAATTACATAAAAGTGGAGGGTATTTGGGAAAAGAACACCAACGAACCAGAAGCCCAAAAGGTTGTAGATTTGGTGGCTAAGTTGCAAGAAATTTCGCCCAAAAAAAGCATAGGCGTGGTTACTTTCAATCATAAACAAGCGGAGTTGATTGAGAATCGGTACGCCGAAACGTTTGAATTAAGAATTAAGAATACAAATGCTCAGGTTTCTGTAAAAAATATTGAAAATTTACAAGGTGATGAGTTTGATATTGTGATTTTTTCGATTGCTTATGCTCCCGATATAAATGGTCGATTACTGATGAATTTTGGAACTTTAAATCAAACTGGTGGTGAAAATCGGCTCAACGTAGCGGTTACTCGTGCTAGAGAAAAAATATATGTTGTAAGTAGTGTTTTGCCAAATCAACTCAATGTTGAAAATGCCCAAAACGAAGGCCCAAAATTGCTGAAAAAATATTTAGAATATGCTCTTGCGGTCTCGAATGGCAAGTTTCTGCACGAGCCAAATTTGCCAGAAAGTTTCCGAACTGATTGGTTTTTGAAAGAACAATTGAAAAGACGTAACAGTCATTATATCAGTGAACTGCCTTTTGCAGACTTAACAGTAAAATCACCCAACGGGAAATATGAATCCTTGATTTTGACTGATGATGATTTATATTTTGAAGGTATTTCGCCAAAAGAATCTCATGCTTATTTGCCTTTGAATCTCAAAGCAAAAGGCTGGAAATTTGAACGTAATTGGAGTCGGAATAAATAGTCTTCAGTTTGCATTAGGCAGTCTTCAGTTTTTAATACTACTGAAAACTGCTTAATGAGAATTGAGGACTGCCTACTGAGAATTGCCCAAGCTAAATTACGCCTCCTTTTTCTCAGGAATCAAAACCGAAGCCAAAATACTGGTTGCTAAAATTCCTACAATCACTATTAATGAGTGTGTGTTGGTAAAGCCAAGTTCTTCTATTTGGTGGTGAAGTAGCATTTTTGCACCGATAAATGTTAGTAAAATG
>Ga0247837_1010726_pt1 | contig 10310 bp, 10 predicted proteins | sample LaCtaG_2_FD_187115 | JGI IMG/M metagenome (GOLD analysis project Ga0247837, IMG submission 187115) | Freshwater microbial communities from meromictic Lake La Cruz, Castile-La Mancha, Spain - LaCruzMarch2015_14.5m | ecosystem: Environmental > Aquatic > Freshwater > Lake | place: Spain: Castile-La... | reverse complement strand
GCCCCCTACGGTCTGAAAATGGCCTGCGGCGAGAACCCCAGCCGCGTCTACGGCGGCCGCAACTCATCGCCGGCCACCGGCATGGGCAATGTCGCCGGCTATCGCGCCGCCTTCATCGCCGCCCGTGACTACAAGGCCAAATGGGACAAATGGCGCGAGGACGGTGAGGGCTCCCCCCCGACCCGCAACCTGCAGCTCGAGACCCTGGCAGGAGTTCTGGACGGCACCGTCCTGGTCCAGAACCACTGCTACCGCGCCGACGAAATGGCGGTGATGATCGATATCGCCAATGAGTTCGGCTATGAGATCACCGCTTTCCACCACGCCATCGAGGCCTACAAGGTCGCGCCGCTTCTGGCCCGCGAAGGCATCTGCGCCGACATGTGGACCGGCTGGTGGGGCTTCAAGATGGAGGCGCTCGACGCGGTCGAGGCCAATGCCGCCTTGGTCGATGCCCCCGAAGGCTCCTGCGCCGTCATCCATTCCGACGACGCCGAACTGACCCAGCGCCTGAACCAGGAGGCCGCCGCCGCCCTGGCCGCCGGTCGCCGCATCGGCATGAACATCAGCGAGGAACGGGCGATCAGCTGGATCACCCTCAACCCGGCCCGCTCGCTCGGCATCGCCGACCAGACCGGTTCGCTCGAGACCGGCAAACGCGCCGATGTGGTGATCTGGAGCGCCAATCCGTTCAGCGTCTATGCCCGCGCCGACCAGGTCTTCATCGACGGGGCCCTGACCTTCGATCGCGCCAACCCGGCCTATCAACCGCTGTCGGACTTCGAACTGGGCCAGCCCGGTTTCGGCCTGCCCGCCGCCAACGTCCTGCAGGGAGCCCGCTGATGCGCCTCAAGAGCCTCATCCTCGGCGCCGTCTGCGCCGTCGCCCTGACCAGCCCCGCCTTCGCCCAGTCCCTGACGGCCATCACCGGCGGTCGGGTCCTGACCGGAACCTCGGTGATCGAGAACGGCACGGTGGTGATCCAGAACGGCCGGGTCGTCTCGGTCGGGACCGGTGCCGCCCCTGCGGGGGCCCGCATCATCGACGCCCGCGGCAAGGTGGTCTCGCCCGGCTTCGTCGCGGTCGACAGCGGCCTCGGCGGTTCGGAGATTTCCTCCGTCAACGGTTCGGACGACCTGTCCAACGGGGCCAACACCATCAGTGCCTCGTTCGACGTCTCCTACGGCCTCGACCCCTGGTCCTTCACCCTGCCGGTAGCCCGCCTCGGCGGCATCACCCGCGCCATCGTCGTGCCGACCCATGCCGGCGGCGGCGGTGGCAGTGGCGGTCATGCCCATGACGACTCCGACTTCGCCGGCGTCGGTCACGGCGGCCTGCAGTCACCCGGCCTGTTCGCGGGTCAGGCGGCCATCATCCATCTGGCGGCCGGGACCGACATCCTGGTCAAGCCGCGCGTGGCCATGATCGCCCCGTTCGGCGAAGCCGGGGCCGGTATCGCGGGCGGGGCTCGCGGGGCCCAGTTCACCCAGTTCAAGGAAACCCTGGCCGAGGTCCGTCTCTTCGCCCGCAACCGCGCCGCCTATGACCGCGCCGGCCTGCGCGATCTCAGCCTGTCCCGCGCCGATCTGGAGGCCCTGATCCCGGTCGCCAACGGCACGCTGCCGCTGATCGTCACCGTGCGCCGCGCGGCCGACATCCAGCAGGTCCTGCGCCTCGCCCGCGAGGAAGGCGTGAAGATCATCCTCGACGGGGCCGAGGAAGCCTGGCTGGTCGCCGACCAGATCGCGGCGGCCAATGTGCCGGTCCTTCTGAACCCCATCTCAAACCTGCCGGGCAGCCTCGAGACCCGGGCGGCGCGGATGCAGAATGCGGCCGTTCTGGACTCCGCGGGTGTGGTCATCGCCATCAAGGGCAATGACGGCTCCCACCGGGTTCGCGAGACCCGCTACAATGCCGGCAACGCCGTCTCGCACGGCCTGCCCTATGACGCCGCCATCGAGGCCATCACCGTCAATCCGGCGAAGATCTTCGGCATGGCGGGCCAGTTCGGCGAACTGCGCGCCGGTGCGGCCGCCGATGTGGTGATCTGGTCCGGTGATCCGCTGGAGCCGCTCAGCAACGCCGAGACCATCTTCATCGGCGGTGCCGAACAGGCCCCGACCAGCCGCCAGTTCCTGCTCCGTGACCGCTATGCGTCCGGCGGCGAAGGGGCGCTGCCGCCGGCGTATACGCGGTGAGGGCTTAGGGCTTAGGGCTTAGGGCTTAGGGCTTAGGGCTTAGGGGCCCGGTTTCACGGGTGCGGCGCTCGGGCTATGAGAATCTGCTTCCCTAATTCCTAAGCCCCAAGCCCTAAGCCCTTTTTCCATGCCCCCCTCCCCCCGCCTCTTCATCGACGCCGACGCCTGTCCGGTGAAGGACGAGGTCTATCGCGTGGCGGCGCGTTACGGCCTGCATGTGTTCGTGGTCTCCAACAGCTGGATCAACACGCCGCGCGAGAAATGGATCGAACAGGTCGTCGTCGACGCCGGGCCTGACATTGCCGACGACTGGATCGCCGAACGGGCGGGCAAGGGCGACATCGTCATCACCGCCGACATCCCCCTGGCCGATCGCTGCCTCAAGGCCGGGGCCCAGGCGCTGAAGTCCAACGGCCAGCCCTTCACCCCGGATTCCATCGGTTCGGCCCTCGCCGGACGGATGGTCGGCGAGCACCTGCGCTCCATGGGCGTGGCCACCTCGGGCCCGCCACCGTTCGGACCGAAGGACCGCTCGGCCTTCCTGCAGGCGCTGGATCAGGCCGTGGTCCGTGCCAAGCGGGTGGTCCGGTGACGGTCATCCCCGAAAGCGAGCTGGAGTTCCGCTTCTTCCGCGCCGGGGGGCCGGGAGGCCAGAACGTCAACAAGGTCTCGACGGCGGTCCAGATGCGGTTCGACGCCCGCAACTCGCCGTCCCTGACCGAGGCGGTGCGGGCGCGGCTCATGAAACTGGCGGGCAGCCGGCTGACGCTGGACGGCGTGATCCTGATCACCGCCGTCCGCTATCGGACCCAGGAGCGCAACCGCGCCGACGCGATAGAGCGGCTGCAGGGCCTGGTCGACAAGGCCTCGATCGCCCCCGTCTATCGCGTGCCGACCCGGCCCACCCGCGCCTCGAAGGAGCGACGGCTGGAGGGGAAGGCGAAACGGTCCACGATCAAGAGCGGCCGCGGACGACCGGGCAGCGTCGACTGAGGCCCCTACTCCGCCGGGCGGAACAGCAGGGCGGCGACCTTGTCGGCCTCATTGAAGCCGATCACCCACTCCGTCGCGGCATTGGCGAAGATCACGGCGAACAGGTCAGCGCCATTCTGGCTACCGACGAAATCAACGGCCTGGACGGGGCCGAAGCCGACGATCAGGGGCTGGATGGAGGCCTCCTGCTCGCGCACCTTGCCGGCCAGGTCCTCGGTCATCACGGCATAGTCGATCGTGCCGGCCTGGGCGCCGGCGATGATGTCGCGCAGCACAGCCTCGGCACGGGAATTGGCAGGGGCCGGGGCAGCGACCGGGGCAGCGACCGGGGCGACCCGGACAGGGCCGTCGAAACTGTTGGGCATCGAAGCAGCGGCGACCTGGGCCCGGGCCCCGGCCGGAAGCAACAGCAGGGCAGCGGCGATCAAAAGAGGCTTCATGGGGTGGTCTCCGGTTCGGAGATCAGACGATGGCGGGCCAAAGCGACAGAACAAGGGCAGCGGCCGCGGCCGTCAGGGCCAGGGTCACACAGACCACGAGCCAGGCCGGCGTATAGGCCTCACGGATCACCACCGTCTGCGTCTGCGGCGGGTTCCTCGCCAGCCGCGACAGCGCCTTCAGGGTGGCGCGAATCTCCTCGACGGCGTCACGGACCTGGGCCTGTGGCCCCAGTTCCCGGCGGATCCAGCGCTCCACGACGGGCGCGGCCGCAGCCCACAGGTCGTGGTCAGGGTTCAGCCGCCGCGCCACGCCCTCGACCGAGACCATGGTCTTCTGCAGCAGGATCAGCTCGGGCCGCAGATGCATGTCGAACAGGTCGGTGATCTCGAACAACTGACCCAGCAGCCGCCCCATCGACACCTGTGACGCGGCCTTGCCGATCACCGGCTCACCAACCGCCCGCAGGGCCTGGGCGAAGGCCTCGACGGAATGTTCGGGCGGGACATAGCCGGCCTCGAAATGGACCCGGCTGATGCGGTCATAGTCGCGGCTCAGGAAACCCCAGAGAATCTCGGCCAGATAACGCCGCTCGGCCGGCCCGATGCGTCCGACGATGCCGAAATCGATCGCCGTGAGCTCGGCCGGGGCATGGCAGAACAGATTGCCCTCATGCAGGTCGGCGTGAAAGGTCCCGTGATCCAGCGCCTGGGTGAGGAAGGCGCGCACGACATTGTCGGCCAGGGCATTCTTGTCCAGTCCCGGCTGGTCGGCGGCGGCCGGGTCGGTCATGGCCATGCCCGGTGCCCACTCCAGTGTCAGCACCCGTTTGCCGACCCCGTCCCAGATCACGGCCGGCGCGGTCATGTGGCCGCCGACGCCGACCTCCTTGTCCATGATGTCCTTGAGCTCGGAGGCGGCGGCGGCCTCGAGCCGCATGTCCAGCTCCAGCTGCATCGACCGGGCGATGGTCTCGACGAAGGCGAGCGGCTCCAGCCGCCGCGCCAGCGGCACAAACCGGACCGCCAGCCGCGCGGCCAGCCGCATCGAGTCCAGCCCGCGCTCCACCCGCCGCTCGACGCCGGGACGCAGCACCTTGACCGCCACCTTGCGGCCGTCAGCCAGCCGGGCCGGATGGGCCTGGGCCAGGGAGGCGGCGGCGACCGGCGGGCCGAAATCCGTGAACAGGCTCTCGACCGGCCGCCCCAGCGAGCGCTCGACCTCGCGCCGGGCCGCCTCGACGGAAAAGGGGGCAAGGGCGTCCTTCAGACGGCCCAGATCCCGCGCGAACTCGATACCGAAGATGTCCGCACGGGTGGCCAGAACCTGACCCAGCTTGATCGCCACCGGCCCCAGATGTTCGAACGCCCTGCCCAGCCGCTGGCCCGGACGACCCTCGCGCGCCGAACGGGAGGCGAAGATGTGCAGCAGATGGGCCAGCCAGCGGATCCAGACCGGCAGCATCGATGTGATCTCGCGCGGGGCCAGGGCGTCGTGGCGCACCAGCACCCAGCACCAGCCGAGCAGGCGCAGGGTCGCCTCGACCGGATGCTGGACCGGCTCGGCCACCGGCGGCGGTGGCGCTGTCCTGTAATCGGCGGGACCGGTCAGATCGCCCACCCATGATGGATGGCAGCGACCCCGCCCGACAGATTGGTCACGGTCACGCGGCTGAAACCCGCGTCCTCGACCATGCCCTTGAAGGTCGGCTGGTCCGGGAAGCGGCGGATGCTCTCGACCAGATACTGATAGCTGTCACGGTCGCCCGCGACCCAGCCACCGATGCGCGGAATGGCGTGGAAGGACCAGGCGTCATAGGCCTTGCGCACTGCCGAAGCGGTCGGGCGCGAAAACTCCAGGCAGAGGAACCGGCCCCCCGGCTTCAGCACCCGCCGCGCCTCGCGCAGGGCCTGCGGAATATCGGCCACGTTGCGGATGCCGAAACTGATCGAATATGCGTCGACCGAGGCGTCGGGCAGGGGCAGGGCCATGGCGTCACCGACTGACCACTGCATCTCCGGCTCGCCGCCCTTCTGGACGCCCGCCATGATCATCTCGGCATTGTAGTCCAGCACGATGACGGAGGCGTCGTCTCCGCCGCGCCGCTCCTGTGCCGCCCGCGCCATCTTCGCATAGCGCCGCGCCATATCCCCGGTGCCGCCCGCGACATCGAGGATGGTCTCGCCCGGGCGGGGGTTCAGCTTCGCCGCCGCCGCATCCTTCCAGAGCCGGTGCACGCCCCCGCTCATCAGGTCGTTCATCAGGTCATAGCTGGAGGCCACACTGTCGAACACGCCGCGCACCAGCTGCACCTTCTCCTTCGCATCGACATCGCGAAAGCCGAAGGAGGAGGTCTTGCCGGTCGAGGCGGAGGCGTCGGTCATGGGCGCGGTCTAGCGCGTCGCCGGGCCGCCGTCACCGGGCTGAGTGGTCGCGCTTGTCTGTGCCCCGCCATCGGCGCTTGTGGAGCCGGGTTCGGCGCGATACGGCGAGGGGGACAGGAGGACGCCATGGCCGACCGGATTGACGTTGCGGAAGCACTGAAAACCCTGCCGCTCTGGCGCGCGCACGGGGGCGACCGGCCCGCGATCGCCCGCAGCCTGAGCTTCACGGATTTCAACGCCGCCTTCGGTTTCATGACCCGTGTCGCCCTGCTGGCTGACAAGATCGATCACCATCCGGAATGGTCGAATGTCTACAACCGGGTCGAGGTTCTTCTGACCACCCACGACGCCGGTGGCGTCACAGAAAAAGATGTCCGGATGGCCCGCTTCATCGATGAAGCGGCCGCGGCAACGGGAGCGAAATGATGACGGGCAAGGCAGGACGGGTCGCGGGCAAACAGGCCCTGATCACCGGCGCGGCAGGCGGGCTTGGCGAGGCCATGGCCTGGATGCTGGCGCGCGAGGGCGCGAAGGTCGCGGTCACCGACGTCAATCTGGCGGGCGCGCAGGCCCTGGCCGAAGCGATCAATACCGAGGTCCCGGGCGCGGCCTTCGCCTTCGCCCACGACGTCACCGATGAGGCCGAATGGGTCTCGGTCATCGACCAGGCCGTGGCGGCCATGGGCGGGCTGTCGATCCTGGTCAACAATGCCGGCATCGGCGGCGAGATGAATTTCGTCGAGACCGACACGCTCGAGAACTGGCGCCGCGTCCAGGCGGTCAATATCGAGTCCATCATGCTGGGCTGCAAACACGCCATGCCCCACCTGCGGGCCTCGGCCGCCAAGGGACCGGGAGGGGCCTCGATCATCAACATCAGTTCGGTGGCCGGCCTCGCCGCCGCTCCGGGCATGGGGGCCTATAACGCCACCAAGGCGGCGGTCTGGATGTATACCAAGACCATCGCCCTCGAGGCTGCCAAGGGCGGCTGGAACGTGCGCTGCAACTCCGTCCATCCGGTCTTCATCAAGACCCCGATCCTCGACCCCTTCATCGCCATGTCCGGCGGCGACGAGGCCAAGGCCCACGAACGCCTCAGCCGCGGCATCCCGATGAAGCGGATCGGCGAGCCCGACGACGTGGCGTACTGCGTCCTCTACCTCGCCGCCGACGAATCAAAATTCGTCACCGGCACCGAGTTCAAGATCGACGGCGGCATGCTGGCGCAGTGAGGCGCAGGGCTTGGGGCTTGGGGCTTGGGGCTTGGGGCTTACGCGAAAACGCAGAGCCCGAAAAAATCTTCCCCACCCCCTAAGCCCTAAGCCCCAAGCCCCAAGCCCTACTCCACCAGATCCACCGGCAGTATCTGGCTCGCCAGCAGGGTCTCCATCCCCTGCCAGTGATCCGGATCCTGGCGTTCGACCCAGGCCTGGACCACGTCTCGGCCGAGGCCGTAGTTGATGACATAGCTGCGGTTGACGTCGATGAACCGCACCCGCTGGGTCGCCCGCGCCTCACTGAACAGGCTGTAGTGCATCACCAGCCGGATCGCCTCGGCCCGGTCGATCCGGCCGGCCAGATAGGCGTCCGCGATCGTGTATTCCGCCCGCGCCAGCTGCCGCATCAGCGCCCCGAGCCGCGCCTTGCGTGCGGTCGTGGACGGGTCGAGACCCGCCAGCGGGAACAGCACATCCCGCTCATAGGCCAGCCCCTCATCGCCCGGAAAGGCCAGGTCGATGCCGTAGTTGGCGCTGCCCTCGGCGACAAAGGACATGGGCGAGAACAGCGGATAGACGCTCATCTCCACCCAGCCGCGCTCGCGCACAAAGGTCTGTTCCAGCAGGGCGTTGTAGACGTGGTGGCCCGGATAGCCTTCGTGGCAGCCGAGATCGATGGCCCGTTCAGTATAGATCGGCAGGTCGGAATTGATCTCGATCCGGCTGGCCGCGTCCCCGAGATAATAGTTGTAGCCCGACCAGACCTTGTCGCCGACAAAGCTGAGGGTGAACCGCTCATGGGCCGGCAGTTCGATATGGACGGCGGTGCGACGGCGGCACTCGGCGATGGCGGCGTCCATCACCGGCTGCAGCCGGTCCTTCGGAATGACAAAGTCGGCCCGGAAGGCGATGACCCGGTCGGTCAGCGAGCCTTCGCCCGGCAGCAGGGCGTCGATCTCCGCCAGCACCGGGTCGTAGCTCTCCAGCGGCGGCAGGTCCGGCCGGATGCCGAACAGGGCCTCGGCCTCATCGGCGAAACTCATCACCTCGCCCGAGATCATCCGCAGCCGCGCCGCCGCCGCCGAGACATGGGCGGCCAGATATTTGCGCCGCTGGACCTCGGCCGGGCTCGCGCCCGCCATGCCGCCGTTGCGGTCGAGGTCGGCCAGCCGGTCGGTCAGGGCCCCGGCACGCCCGATCAGCTCGGCCGGAGTCTCGGTCTCGGCCCGCGCCGCCACCTGCCATTCGGCCGGGCCGTAATAGGCGTCCACATAGCCCGGCTCGAGCTCGCCGATGTCGAGGATCAGCATCACATAGGATTCGGCGATGGCGTTGAGACTGTCCGGCGCGACGTCGGGCGGGCCGGCCCTGGCCTCGTCCGGCGCGGTCGCCCAGGCTCCCACAAGCATCATCAGGCTGAACAGAACGGCACGCATCGGGACCTCCCTCATCGAAGCGGTGACAGGCTAGACCGGGACGGGCCGGCCCGCACCCTGCAAATCGACCCGCCCGGCCCGGACCCCGGCACGCGGCAGGGCGCATTCGGGATTGAGGGCGGCGCGCTCCTGCTGTAAGGCCCTTCGTCCGGCGTTTCGCCGTCAGACGCACCCGTAGCTCAGCTGGATAGAGTACTGCCCTCCGAAGGCAGGGGTCACAGGTTCGAATCCTGTCGGGTGCGCCATTTTCCCCAACATTTTCAATGTGATGTGAGTTCACATTTTTCGCCAAGACGCGAATTTGTCAAAAATCACGATGTACAAATCATCTACAAATTGTGTTCAGATTTCCTAATGCTCTGATATGGCTAGGGAACACGGATCTGAAGGTGAGCGCATGGAACCACTGTCGGAAGAACGTCGCGACATCCGGGGCGATGGCAGGATCGTTCTGTACAAGCGGGCGAGCTTGAAAAATCCGAAGTGGCAAGCTCGAATCCGGGTTCCCAACGCAACGGGCTACCGCATTGTCAGCACCAAGACCTCGAACCTCGGTGAGGCTGAGCGTTTTGCCCACGACCTCTATGAGAGCCTCTACATCCACGTAAAGGGCGGCGGCTCTCTCAAAGCTCGCACCTTCCGACAGGTGTTCGTCGAGTGGAAGGAACACGTTTCAACGATGGGGCACACGCGCCAGGGGGGGTCTTGGGCGGCGACGATAGAGCGGGTCGAGACGTGTGCGCTTCCGTTTTTTGACGCGATGAAAATCGACGAGATCGGGCTCGTCCAATTCACGGACTACTGGGCGTGGCGCAAATCGAATTACAGCCGCCGGCAACCAACCAACGGGACCTTGAGGCGGGAACGAACCAGCATCCTGCCGTTGTTCAAATACGCGGCGTCTCGTGGCTACATTCAGGCGATTCCAGCGACCGATCCGCCTAAATCCAAATCCGAAAGACGCCCGACCTTCACCGAAGATGAGTGGCGCACGATCTACACCTCAGCACGACAATGGGTGAGCGAGGGCGAGGCAAAAGCGACCCATCGCCAGCGGTTCATCGCCCAGCAGTATTTTCTGATCCTCGCCAACACCGGGATGCGTGTGGGCGAGCTAAGGGGGCTCCGCTGGAGCGACATGCGAACAGTGCAGACACCGGAAGGAACCCGCCTGGTGGCTGAGATATCTGGCAAGACCGGCTCACGTGAGTGTGTCTTCCAGTCAGGGGCGGAAACATATGTGAAGCGGCTCTACGATCACCGCTCCCATGAACTCGGGCATTCACCCGCCGTCGATGAACCGGTCATCTGCCACAAAGACGGCACACCGATTGGGTCGCTGAAAGTGGCGTTTGCGTCCTTACTGAAGCATGCCGGAATTCCGGTATCTCGGAACGGCGGAACACGGACGATCTACAGTTTGCGCCATTTCTACGCGACCCAAAGGTTGGGCGCCGAAGCCAGCCCGTTCCTACTGGCAAAACAGATGGGAACCTCGGTCGAGATGCTCGAGAAGTTTTATGGGCAGACGGTCTCGTCGGAGCTTGCAGCGCAAATCACCAAGACGCGCTTGTCGAAGGTCCGGTCGATCGAGCGTCAAGCCTATCCGTTCGAATTATAGCTCTTGGTCAAGGATACATATTG
>Ga0247837_1010715_pt1 | contig 10319 bp, 14 predicted proteins | sample LaCtaG_2_FD_187115 | JGI IMG/M metagenome (GOLD analysis project Ga0247837, IMG submission 187115) | Freshwater microbial communities from meromictic Lake La Cruz, Castile-La Mancha, Spain - LaCruzMarch2015_14.5m | ecosystem: Environmental > Aquatic > Freshwater > Lake | place: Spain: Castile-La... | reverse complement strand
CGCGGGTTGCCGCGAGCGGCAAGAGCTTGTCGAGCAGCGGCCGAATGTCGTGCTTCACCACCGACTCGCGCAGGATGGCAATGGCCAGCATCTCGTCCTTGGCCGGGGAGAATTGTGCCCGCGGGTATTTGGCCATTATTCCGACCGTCCCGGTTGCCGCGGGATGGGCATTGGCGCACTGGACCAGCGCGGCGCAGCGTCAATATTGAGCTCAGGCATTGGGTGCTCCGTTTCACTGGTTTTACACATCGGGTTGGCCGCATCGTTCACATCCTGCGGCTCGCAGTAACCGGGATTGCACCGCCATTGCGAGGCGCCCGGACCCTGATTATCCGCCTCTCGCCTTGACTTATCAGCATCGGGGTACGTGCGGCACATGCCGCAACTGCCGCGCGTGCGGTCGGGCCGGGTGCCGTGGTCCTGGTCACTCCCGCGGACATCGCCGCCGCGGCGCACGACGCGAGACTCAAGCTGCCATCACTGAAACTCGCTCTGATGCACCGGCCCGGCTGCCGGATGACCCCTGACGGCGGAGCGCAGGTCACTGCCGCATGAGCGCGGCCTATACCGACCCTTGGCGCCATGGTCGGGTCAGCGATCGGCTCGATCCTCATTGCCGACCTGGCCGCGGTCGCCGGGGATCGCTACAACCACCAGGTCGTCATGGAGTTCGTCCTGTTCGCCGCCCTGGTGCCGACCGACTAGGCGCGCCAGGTCAGCGCGCAGGAACTCACCTCCCTGGTGGACGCGGTGGGGCCGGTGCAGGCTGACGCCATCGTCGAGCGCGCGGTGCGGTGGTATCGGGCGTGTTTCGTCCGCACCGGACTGGAGGCATGGAGTTACCACCTCTTGGTCCCCGATCACCAGACCGCGGGGGCGGGGCTGGAGAAATTGGCGGACAGCCCGGTCTGGCCTTGGCTCGCGGGCCGGGTGCAGGTGGTGTGGTGGTCGCTCGGGCAAGCCTGTCAGCGCCTGGCGATCCTGCGCTTCTGGTGGCCGTTCAGTCTGATCCTGTGTGGTGCCGCCGCGTACGATGCGTTGTTACGGCGGCGCATCCGGCAGCACAGTTTTTCCTATGCCAGTCCGCTGATCCATTTCTGGTCGGTGCGGGCGCTGCTGTGGATACTGATCGGGACCTTGATGCTGTTGGTTGCTCCTATCCCGTTACCCGCCTTGGGCGTGCCGGTTGGGGTGGTCGTCGTTGCCGTGCTCTTGGGGCTCGTGCTTGCCAATAGCCAGAAGCGACTGTAGGTCCCCGGCGGCCGGGTTGGGCTCGCGCCCAATCTCGCGTCGGTCTACTCAAACCAGTTCTCGATCGCCAATCCGCAAGAGTGCTCAAAGTCCGCCACGTTGCGAGTCACCAAGGTCAGGCCGTTGGTCGCGGCGATGGCCGCGATCTGCCCGTCCGCGTAGGGCGTTCCTTGGGCGTCCAATGCCACCCGCTGGTCGGCGTGCCAGATTGCCGCGTTGCGGTCATAGGCGAGCACCGCGATCGGCTGACGCAGCAGTCGCTCCAGATAGTCAGTCAACGCCTCGCGGCGGCGCCCCGGCGGCAGACGGCCGAGCCCGTGGCGCATCTCGTGGATCACCGTCGCCGCGGTCGCAGACTCGGATGGGTGCTTGCGCAGGCGGTTGAGAACCTTGGGCTCGGGGGACCGCTTGGTCGGCTCGGACAGGATGTTGGTGTCGAGCAGGAACCTCAGTCGGTCCAATCGACGATCCTCCCGGGGGAAGGATCGCGCCACCCGTCGACCTCCTGCGGCGTCAAATCCGGCCAGTCGAAAGCGGTCTGGGTGCGCCACTCGGCGATGGCGTCCCACAGGCCCGGCCGCGTCCGGTCGGGTTGCATGGCGGCATAGTCAGACTCCGACATGAGCACGGCCACCGACTTGCCGCGGCGGGTGATATGCACGACCTCCCCGCCCTCGACCCGATGGATCAGACCGGTCAGCCGGGTCTTGGCCTCGGCAACTGAGATCTCGGTCATTTGGAATCATCCTCTGCGGGCAAGGGGTGGTGCAATGACCACCGGCATGGCCATCTTAGCCGGGCTGAATCGGATCGAGAAGCCTGGCTGGCAGACGGTCGGATGCAGGCGTGACGGGTTCCTTCCAGCGGCTGCAATAGGCCCACGGACTGGGTATCCTTGTAATACCGGACTCTACGCGGTAAATCGCTCATGGCGACGCACGATCCTTCCTACAAGCTGCTGTTCTTCCATAGCAAGATGGTTTCTGATCTGCTCTGCGGCTTCGTGCGCGAGGAGTGGGCGGAGCGGCTGGATCTCAACATCTTGGAGCGTGTGCGTGAGGTCGGCATCAGCCAAAACCTCCGTCAGCGCGTCGACGATGTCATCTGGCGTCTGCGGATCATTGAGGACGGACAGGCGCGCTGGCTCTACGTCTACATCCTGGTGGAGTTTCAGTCCACCGTCGACCGCCTCATGGCCGTTCGGCTCCTCACCTACATCGGCCTCCTCTACGAGGACCTGCATCGGTCGAAAGAGATCGGGCCGGATGATCCGCTCCCACCGGTGCTCCCGATCGTGCTTTACAACGGCGCCGAGCCATGGACCGCCAAGACCGACTTGGCGGACCTGATCGCCCCGAGCCTGCCGCCGCAACTGCGCCACTGGCAACCCCAGCAGTTCCAAATTTGGGTGGTCGCCGCCGGCAGCGTGCCGGCGGCGAGGCTGACGGTGGATGCGCTGCGCTTATCCACCCTACAAAACCGGCACTGCTGTAGGGTGGATAAGGCGCGCCGCTCGGTGTCAGGGATCGGGCACGGCGGTCGCGCGCGCCGCATCCACCAGGGGTCGCGCGATGCCGCCCAAATTTGGAATTGCTGCACGGGAGAACGCCATGACGCTATCTGTCCAACTCGATCCACTGCTGGAGTCCCGCATCGCCGAGGAGGCGCGCCGTCTCGGTGTCAGCCCATCGGACTTCATCAACGAGGTTCTGGAGCGTGCGCTCGGCATGGAGAATCCTGCCGAGATCTATCGCCAGGTGTGCAGTTTCACGCCGATGGGCGATCCCAACGCCTCCGAGAACGTCGCGGACAAGGTCAAAGCGAGGCTCCGTGAAAACCATCCTGGTTGATGCCGGTCCAGTGATTGCCTTGTTCGCGGCCGACGACCGGCATCATGCTCGACCACAACGATTTTTCTCGCTATCGGCTGCCGGATGGCCGAGCTTTCCAAATTATCTGATTTCGTTCCGGCGCGTGTGTGTGAGGGTGAAGGGGGACTCTGAGCGACCCACAAGCAGGTCCACGTCGGAATCTGGCCGGGCATCCCCTCGGGCGCGTGAGCCGAATAGGACAATCCGCTCAGGTGCAACCGCGGCGACGATGGCGGAGACGATCGGGTCAATTTCAATCGCGTGTACGCTTCGGGGGTAACTGGGTCAATGGGGCCAAGAAATCAGGGGTGTGCATCCGCGTTGGCGCACGGTAGTGCCACTTAGCGGTTTCTCACGCTGTAACTGTTGGAACTTAATAGACTAATAAATCAGGATGTGGCCTTGGTCATCGTTCCGGCCGTAGGGTGGACAAGCGATAGCGCAGACCACCGAATCCCGCGCCGTCGCTGGTGGACTGCGCTGCGCTTGTCCACCCTACGATGTCCCGTGGCTGGAACCGTGATCAAGGCCCAGGATGTTAAGCTTGAGTTAGAATGTCGAGCAGGTTGTTGCTCACCGAGACTCCACCATGAGCCAGTACAACATCGCCGAAGCCCAGACCCAACTTTCCGAATTGACCCGCCGCGCCTTGGCCGGGGAAGAGATCGTTATCGCGCGCGACAGCGTTCCCTTGGTCCGGCTTGTGCCGGTTCAGCCACCCAAGCGACCCAGGCTGCCCGGTTCAGGCAAAGGGCGTTTGCTCTGGATGGCGCCGGATTTCGATGCCATCCCTGAAGAGTTCAAGGATTACACCTGATGCAACTTTTGCTCGACACCCATAGCCTCCTGTGGTGGGTGGACGATGACCCGCAACTCTCCCCGGAGGCCCGACGCCGAATCGACGACGTACAAAGCGAATGTTACGGCAGCTTGATCTTTCTGCCTGGGAGATGGCCATCAAGGCTGCCACCGGTAAGCGAAAGCTCGCCGTTGCCGTTGCGCGCTATTTTCAGGAGACGAGGCCGACTACGCATCGGTCGATACGCAGGAGCTGCTGATCAATGCGGACGGCCATCTGGAGGATGAGGATCAGCCACCGTCAACCGGCTGATCCGAAGACTCCTGCATGCCTTGATCACAAAACCGGCCACCCGCCCATGCCAAGCCCCATATGCAACCGATTGTTCAGCGACTTGAGGTCGTATCTCCCACATTAACGGCGCGGTCTTGGCCGTATTTATGATCGAAGGTCCCCTCTGCATTCGTTTGCGCGTGCAGCCTTTGTCGGCTACACCGCTACACCATTCGGCAACATCTTTATCCATGAGCGCGCCTAGACCTGGGACGAGGGCCCGACCTGTTTCCCGCCGCATTCTTGGAGGAGATCCTAAGCGTACTGCCCGACGCGGTCTCCGACATCGTTGCCAAGACGGCCTTGATCATCGTTCCGGCCAAAATCTGAAAAATCCCCTGGCATTCCAGACGTAACTTGCTGTTCCTAAAGTGCCGTAGCGCTGGACTTAGGACCCGGTGGCCGGAACCATGATCAAGGCCGCCAAGACCATCAATGGCATCGCGAAGGATGTCCCCAAGTGTGCCGAGCACGCCAGTACCGATCTCGAAACGGTCAAAATCGGGAGTGACCGCCTTGCGCGGGATAGCTGTTTGCATGTGAGAGGAAAGAACGTATGGCTCTTTTTGATGGACTTTACGACAAAGTACTCTCAGACGCGCTATGGACTACGTTGTCCAGGACGACCCGTGCGTCTGACCGAACCGTCGATCTCCTTTCAGCCGATGACGCTTCTGAGCGCTTAACTGATGCGCTGGCTAGACAATTAGCTCGGATACTCGATGACCTGGGCGGTGACGGTCAGGAGAAAATCCAACGCCAACTCGATTTGGTCAATTCCATCCTGACAGATATGCGTCACCGGCTCGGTAGTGTTGGGAATCAGATCGAAACTATAATGGCTCCACCCCAACTGCTGCATGCTATTCACCAACATAGCACATCTCCGGCGCGGCCTGATACCGGTGTGGCCGCACCTTGGCTGTTCACTGCCGGTAAAGGCTCCCCTTCGCTTCTGACCGAAATACGGCGCGAACTTGCCGCGAGCGATCAAGTCGACATCCTCGTCAGCTTCATTACCCATTCCGGAGTGCGTAAGTTGTTCGATATTCTGCAATCGGTTACGGCCGTGGGTGCCGACGGTCAGCCACGAACGCGCTTACGAGTACTCACAACGACCTACACTGGCGCCACGGAAATACAAGCAATTGACGAGTTGGCCCGGCTGCCAGGTTGCGAGCTTAGAGTCTCTCTCGACGGTCGCCGAACCCGTCTGCACGCCAAAGCTTGGTTGTTTCGACGCAAGTCTAGCTTTGGCTCCGCCTATGTCGGCAGCGCCAATCTTTCAGGTTCAGCGTTGATGGGCGGACTTGAATGGACGGTGAAGTTTACCGAGCGCGGGCAGCCCGAATTGTTTGAGCGAGCAAAGGCGCATTTCGAAACCCTTTGGGATGACAACGAATTCCAGATCTATGATCCGTCAAGTGTCAGTCACAGACACGCTCTGACCGAAGCCCTAAGACGAGAGGCAGGCGATGATGTCGCCGCACGGCCGACGTTCTTCGATCTTGAGCCAAAGACCTACCAACAGGAAATGCTTGATCAGTTGCAAATCGAACGAGAGTATGGTCGTCGTCGGAACTTGGTAGTGGCGGCTACGGGCACGGGTAAGACGGTGGTTGCCGCTTTTGATTACCGGCGTACCTGCGACCAGGAAGGCGGAAGGCCGCGTCTGCTGTTTGTCGCGCACCGTGAAGAAATCTTAAAACAGGCACTGCGGACCTATCGGGAGGTACTGCGCGATCATTCCTTTGGCGAATTGCTGTCGGCGGGAACAGAACTGGATCGTTTTGAGCATGTATTCGCGATAATTGATAGCGTTGTATCTCGTGACCTGGTAAATCGGTGCGGTGTTGAATATTGGCACACGGTTGTGGTGGACGAGTGCCATCGCTTGGCTGGAAACCGCTTTGATACATTTGTTAGCGCTGTCCGTCCAAGCATTCTTTTGGGTTTGACAGCCACGCCGGAACGTAGCGATGGGCAGCCGATTCTAAAGTATTTCGATAATCGACCGGACGGCGCGCCCGCCGTCGAACTTCGACTATGGCATGCGCTTGAGCTGCAATTGCTCAGTCCTTTTGAGTACTACGCCTGTGACGATGACACGGACTTTTCTCAAGTGCCCTGGGAGCAGCCAGGCGAACTGGCTGCCATCGATAATCTAGTTACCGGAAATGACGCGCGCGCCCGGCTCATTCTGAATGAGTGGACCCGTTTGGCTGGAGACCCTGCGGGGTGCCGTACCTTGGTCTTCTGCGTTTCAGTGGCCCATGCAGTCTACATGACCGAAAAGCTGAATGAGTCGGGAATCAAAGCGCTCTGTGTGGTTGGTAGCACCCCTCAGAACGAGAGGAGGCGCGCGCCAGAGCAACTTGCTCGCCGCGAGGTTTGCGCTTTGGTCACGTGTGATCTCTACAACGAAGGTGTAGATCTGCCTACGGTCGACACCCTGTTGCTGCTTCGTCCAACGCAGAGTCCGGTCTTATTCCAACAGCAAATAGGTCGCGGCCTCCGTCTCGCGAAAGGAAAGGAAGGCTGTTTGGTGCTTGATTTCGTCGGACGTCATCGTCAGGACTTTCGTTTTGATCGTCTCCTTTCGTCTATCACCGGTCTTTCACGTATGCAGTTAATGGATTCTGTGGAAAATGGGTTCGGGCTACTCCCGCCTGGGTGTCATATTCACCTGCAGCGTCAGTCAAGGGACCAAGTGATGAGCAGCCTGAAAAGGCTTGTGCAACAGAATTGGCGTCGGTTACGCACGGAATTGCAAACCTATGTGGCTTTGAAGGGGCGTGCTAATGTGCGCTTAGTTTCCTTTCTGTCTGAACAGGGAATTGATCTGGCGGATATCTATCGGAGCAATGGCCGTTCTGGCTGGACTAACCTGAAGCGCGACGCTGGATTATTGGCGACTGAGCCAGGCCCCGAGGATGACTATTTCGGTCGTCGCTATGGCGGCATCCTCCACTTTGACGATCCAGCACGGATCAGCCTGCTTCTCCAGGTGGGTAGATTTGGGACAACCGAACTTACGGAGTCGGAGTCGAAGTATGAGCAATGTTTGCTGCAAATGTTGGCTTATCAGGTAGACGGGCAGTACAACCAGGTTGGGGAAGGTTCAGAGTTTCTGCGACGGTTGGATGTTCAGGCAGACGTTCGAGGCGAACTGGCGCAAATCGGAGAAGTTCTGCAGTCAAGAAGCACTCTTCGTAATCGAGTGATTCCTGGCTTGGAAAGTACCCCACTTTGCTTGCATGCGTCGTATGGTATCCGTGAAGTTCTGACTGCAGTAAATTGGCTGACTGCGGAGCGTCGGACGCCTTTCCAGGCAGGGGTCTTGGTCTTGAAGGACCGCAAGACAGAACTACTATTCGTGACCCTTGATAAGCGTGAAGGCTACCACGAGCGAATCGCATATCACGACTATGCAATCAGTCCAGAGCGTTTTCACTGGCAATCACAGAATAGCGCCGGACCGGACACCGTGTCGGGTCGCCGGTATTTGGAAAGCCAGACTAATGGCTGGACCTTTCAGCTATTCGCGCGCTGCACGAAAGCTGATCCGTACCGAGCCTGTGGGCCGTTGCTGTTAGAAAGCGCAGAGGGTGAAAGACCCATGACAATCTACTGGAAGTTAGCGGTTCCCCTCCCGCTGCATCTGTTTCAGGAGTTCAGCATCCTTCGCGGAGAGTAGTCGAAGTGATACCTGTATTTTCTTAATCCTTGGCTAATACCATAGACCACCCGCGATCCCGCGATCTGTTTTTTATTATGAAGGGAAGACGCCCGGCTTTGCCGGCGGTCGGATATCTTGGCAGCACCGCACCGGGGTCTTGAGCTTCACCTCGGGTTGCATTTCCATCGGTTTCTCCAGAAGGGTTCGCTGAAGATTCAAGTTGATCAACAGGAGCATGGTGAGCAAGAGCATCAGGTTCGTTCAGAAATCGTTGCGTTGGACCCATTCGCTTATCCGTCTGCCTCCTGTGATGAATATCCGCGGAGCTTCACTATCCGGATCGCCGGAGTGGGTGAGGTTGCCGCGGAAGGCCATATCTGGCCACCGAACAGCGAGTTGCCTGAGTACCGCCTCGGTAACCGGGCGGCGGGCCGGCAGGGATTTTATTTTTACAGGAATGACCGGCTCATCCAGGCCGGGGGCTGGAACGGCCTGATACAGAATGAGACAGAACCACACGGATCGCTCGCGCGGGTGAGAATCGATCTTCCCCTCTCATGTGATGCGAGTTTCAGTCTGAATGTTCAGAAGTCTTCGGTGATCGTGCCACCGGGATTCGTTGAGGCGGTGCAGACGGCCGCCGACCCGAACGGTATCACGTTTGATCGCTATCGCCAGACCGCATTGCAAGCCTATCGCAATCGCGATCTTCGGGCGATCGTGCGACGCACGCCGATTCCCGGGCAAGGACTTCCTGTCCGTATCGCGAAGGAGTTTGGTCATTACGCGCCGGAAGGCGAAGAAGAGACGCGCAGTATCGCCATGCTGTGGGAGGAGATCGAAGGGGACGATTTTTTTCGACTTGATCAGGAACAGGGGAGACTGCTGCTCAATGCGCGCTATCGGGACAAAGTCTTGGCCGGACTCGACCCTGAACCGGACGATGTCCCGCTGGTGAAGGCGCTGATCTTCTGTTTACTGGGGTCAGATCTTATGACTGTGAAATCATCGGTGAAGCGCCGGCGGGAGCTTGCCCGGATCAATCGTATTCTCTCAGCTGCCGCAAGTCTGGAGAGAGGCTGAACGTGACGGCGTGCGATGGGCGGGGCGTCGATGTGTTAACGCCAACGCAGCGCTCACTGTGCATGTCCCGAATCCGCGGACGGGATACCAAGCCGGAGATGCTGATCCGTCGCGGTCTCTTCGCCCGGGGTTTCCGTTACCGTCTGCATGACGGCACGCTCCCGGGACGGCCGGATCTGGTATTTCCAGCCCGGCGAGCGGTGATCTTTGTGCATGGGTGCTTCTGGCATGCCCACGATTGCGCCCTGTTCACCTTGCCGGCCACGCGCCGCGAGTTCTGGGAGAATAAGTTGCGTGCGAACCGCGAGCGCGATGCAAGTGCTATCACTGCGCTTGAACAAGGCGGGTGGCGGGTGCTGGTGATCTGGGAGTGTGCTCTGAAGGGACGGATGAAACGTAGCTTTGATGAGGTCTTTGATGAATGCGCGTGCTGGCTCGCAGACTCGGGCGCTGAAACGGCTGAGATTCAAGGGTCTGGTCAGGCCGACGGATCTCATGGGGTAGAACCAACCTCGATAACCGATGGGCGGAAGCGACAATAGCGCTGGCGGTCGCGTTCTACACGGACTGGGACGCTATCTTGCGCGTGATCCACCACCCGGAACTTCTGCTGACCAACATCGTGTTGGCTCTGGAGGAGGCAGATCCAAGCTTCATGGTTAAGGTCTATGCCGCGGACAAGTAGGATCAAGGGGTGAGCAAGAACATGATCGTCGGACAGGAGAGCGGTGTTGCACTGATCCGCTCGACCCATTTTCAGCCCTACGCGCAGGTGGGCGTTCTGTCGTTTAAGGAAAGGTTCGATCTGCGGTGCGCGGCCATCCGACATGCTGGCCCTGATGCGCTGCAATCAATGGAGTCAACGGAGCGCTTGACGCAGTGATCCGCCTACCCGCATTCCTGTCTGCCCGCTCGTGCGGACAAACCATCGCGGTCTGCCGGGTGATTCAGGCAGCGGAGGGCGATGTGGTCCTTGATGCCTCTGGACTAAAATTCGTTGATCCTTTTGGTCTTTCCTTCCTCAGTGCCAGTTTCCAGGAGTTGATGGGCGCTTTACTTTCCTCTGGCTTCGACCCCACTATCCCGCTATGGCCACGCCCACCCACCGTAAACATCTGCTGCTCAGCGCCCAATCGAAGGGTCGTTTTGCGGGCCTGCGCTCCGTTGCCGTGCCCCCTCGACAGCAGGCTGAAGAGGCGTTGCTGCAAGGCCATGAGGTGGTTTTCGACTTCGCCGGTCTGGCGGTGACCCAGTCCTTTGTTGATGAGTTGATCGGCGCACTGATCCTGCGTCATGGTCCCGA
>Ga0247837_1010712_pt1 | contig 10322 bp, 7 predicted proteins | sample LaCtaG_2_FD_187115 | JGI IMG/M metagenome (GOLD analysis project Ga0247837, IMG submission 187115) | Freshwater microbial communities from meromictic Lake La Cruz, Castile-La Mancha, Spain - LaCruzMarch2015_14.5m | ecosystem: Environmental > Aquatic > Freshwater > Lake | place: Spain: Castile-La... | reverse complement strand
GGAGCGGTCCCCGACCGCAAGCCACCCGGGGTATCGGCAGCCGAGAGCCGGTGGCAGCAGCCTTCCCGGAGGTGCCCCCCGAGTCTCCGCGATCGGGCCAGCCATCCCCGAACGATCGCGGCACGCCCCCGATATCCGGGCGGGTCGGGCGGTTCAGACGAGGTCGGTGAAGCCCCGCAGGCCGATCGGCTCGCGGGCCGTGAACGCCTCGCCGTGCGTCGAGCCGATCATCGCGCCCCACCAGCTTGCCGAGGCTGCCACGCGATCGAGCACGGTGGGTCGGGGCGCGGTCTGGGGAAACTGGCTGGCGTAGCAGGCGAGGCTGCGGGCCTTGAGATCCCAGGTCGTGGCGATGTCGATGATGAACGCCGGCCGGGTTACCACCTTCAGGTGCACGCAGGCGTAGTGATAGATCCGCTCCGGGTGCCAAGGCTCGCCGGGCAGGTCGCACTTCGTGAGCTTCGCCCAGAAGCGAGCCGCCTCGACGAGCCGCGTGGCGGCGGTGTGATCGGGATGGGCGTCGACCCAGTGGGGTGCGAACAGCCAGCGCGGCCGCGTGCGGCGGATCACGGCGGCGAGCTGCCCGCGGGCGGTGAGCGTGGCCCGCAGTTTCCGATTGGGGAGGCCGAGATTCTCGCGCCATGGAATGCCGAGCACGGCCGTCGCCGCAGCCGTCTCGTGGGCACGGGTTTCCACGGAGCCGCGCGGCGTCGGTTCGCCGTCGGTGAGATCGAGCACGCCGACCTTCAGGCCCTGCTGCAGCATGCGTGCGATCGTGCCACCCATGCCGAGCTCCGCGTCGTCTGGGTGGGGGGCGATGACGAGGGCATCGAGCATGGCAGGTTTGCGTCTCCGGGGATGCCTCAGCATACTCTGCCATCATGATGGCTTCGGCAGCCCCAGCGTCGCAGACCCCCGAGGAACTCTTCGCCGCGGTCTGCGACCACGCGCGGCGGGTCGCAGTGCTGGCATCGGTCGAGGCGTTGCTCGGCTGGGACGAGCAGACTTTTCTGCCGCCCGAGGCCGGGAGTTATCGGGGCGAGCAGGCGGCGGCCGTCGCCGGGATCGTGCACCGCCTGCGCACCGATCCGGCCCATGGTGACCGCATCGCCGCGCTCGCCGCCGGGCCGCTCGCGCACTCCGGCCCCGCCGTGGTCGTGGGCACGATCCGCCTGCTCGAACGCGACTTCACGAAGCAGGCTCGGCTGCCGGCGCGGCTCGTCGAGGAACTCGCCAAAACATCCATCGACGCGCAGCAGGCCTGGCGGGCGGCCCGCGAGGCATCATCGTGGGCGGCGTTCGCACCGTGGCTCGAACGTATGTTCGCCCTCAAGCGGGAGCAGGCGGCGTGCCAGTTGCCAGATCGCGATCCGTATGACGCCCTCATGGACGACTATGAGCCCGGCGCATCGTGGCCGGCGATCGCCGCGCGGTTCGAGCGGCTGCGCGGCCAGATCGTGCCACTCGTGCGGGCCTGCGTCGACGCCCCGCAGCGTCCCGATGACGGCCTGCTGCGGCGAGCGTGTCCGGTGGCCGATCAGCGCCGGTTCGTGCGGACGGTGGCCGAGCGCATCGGCTTTGATTTCCAACGCGGCCGCCTCGACACCGCGGCGCATCCCTTCTGCTCGACGATGGGCCCCGACGATTGCCGGATCACCACGCGGTGGGACGAGCGCTTTTTCCCCACGGCGCTCTATGGCGTGCTCCACGAAGCGGGGCATGGGATGTACGAGCAGGGCCTGCCGCGAGACTGGCACGGGCTGCCTCCCGGCGAGGCGGCGTCGCTCGGTATCCACGAATCGCAGTCGCGCCTGTGGGAGAACCTCGTGGGCCGATCGCCCGCCTTCTGGGAGTGGTGCTTCCCCCTCGCCCGCGATGCGTTTCCCGGAGCGCTTGCCGGCACGACCGCCGACGAGGTGCAACGGGCCCTGATGACCGTGACGCCGTCTTTCATTCGCGTCGAGGCAGACGAGGTCACCTACAACCTGCACGTGATGCTGCGATTCGACCTGGAACGCGCGGTGATGCAGGGCACGCTGGCAGTCGCCGATCTCCGCGACGCATGGAATGAGCGCTTCGAAACCGACTTCGGCATCCGGCCGCCGACCGACGCCCAGGGCGTGCTGCAAGACATCCATTGGGCCGCCGGGCTCGTCGGGTATTTTCCGACCTACACGCTCGGCAATCTGTTCGCAGCCCAGATGATGCACGCCGCAGAGACGCGCCTGCCGGGGCTCGATCGGGAGATCGCCGCCGGCAACTTCCGGGGTTTGCTCGACTGGCTGCGGCAGCACGTGCACGCCCACGGCCGGTTGCTCGATTCCGAGCGGCTCGTGGAGCAGGCGACGGGCAGCCCGGTGTCTGAGCAGTGGCTCGTCGCCAGCCTGCAGCACCGATACGGCGCTGCCCACGGCCTGTAGGACGGGCTTCAGCCTGTCAGCCCCTCGACTGGTCCAATCCGGCGAGGGGCTGCCCACGCTCCATCACCGGACGTTCGCTCCGGGCCTCCCGCCCTCCGCTCACTCGGATATGCCTGCGCTCCGGCATCCATGCCTGCGCTGGTCACATACGCCGGCTCCTGGAGCATGGGCAGCCCCTCGCCTGCCCAACTCGTGGGCGTGAGGAACTTTCGGCGGTCCCGAACCGGCGGCCCGCTCGTCTGCGTTGGTCCTGGGGAGGGCGGTTTTTCGTCCCGGCGTGGGCGGTGGTAAACTTTCAGGGTGGCTTGTGAATCCGGGTGGAGCTTCGCACGAGGGTTTCATGGTGGACGACAAAGACGGTTCGGCTCCCGATCCGTGGGCCGGCATCGGTGACGAAGACAACGGCCAGGCGGCCGAAGGCTTTTCGTTTTCATTCGATGCCTCGAGCCAGGTCGACGACAATGCGTTCGCGCCGCCTGCCGAGGATCCGACCCTGGCCTCGATCACGCCCGACCTCGAGGCGGACGATGCCCCGATCTTCCCGATCGATGCCTCCGGCGACGTGGCCGCGCCAGAGCCCGATGCCGCTGCCGATCCGTTCGCAGCGCTCTCGGTCGACGCCGGTGACGCAGCCGACGTCACCGACGAGATCTCGAACTGGCTCAGCGAGCCGGCGGATGAGCCCGGCGGCGAGCAGCCACTCGCCGTGTTTCCCTCCCCCGAGACGGATCCCTTCGAGGAGCCGGCGATCCCCACCGAGGCGAGTGCCGACATTCCCGTGGCGTTTGACATGGGGGACGCGGACGACCTGCACGCGTTCGCGGAGCCGAATGGCACCGCAGCGGCAGGCTCCTCGCACGTCGAGGTCGGCACCGGGTTCTCCGGCGTCGTGCCGTCGAGCGAGGTCGATGCCCCGAGCGACGGCATGGCGGCGGACGAGTGGCCCGACGCCGATGAAACCGAGGCGACGCTCGACGATTTTGCGACGGACGACCAGCCTTCGTTCGACGCGTCCGGTTTCGACGGTGTCAGTGAGGCCGACGATGTGGTAGCCCCGGGCGACCTGCACGCGGACGATGCCGAGCTCGATGTGGCCGCTGTCGGGGCCGCCGCAGCCACCGCCGCGGTTGCGACTGGGGTTCGGGGGCGTCCCGCAGCCCGGAAAAAGGGGAGCGGCATCGGCCAGCTCATCGGCATCGTGCTCGGCGGCCTGATGGCGATTCCGATCACCTACGCGATCCTGATCTGGGGCCTCCAGAAAGATCCGTTCAAGCTGGCGGCGATGGTGCCGGAGGAGGTGGCGTTTCTCCTTCCGCAGAAGTTTCAGCCCGGGTTCAAGCAAGCCGGAGCGCCGCGGCTCGAGGCCGCGTCCGCACTCGACAATTTGCCCGCCGCAGTCGAGCCAGCGGAATCCGTCGAACCAATGCCGGAGGAGCCGGCGCCGGAAGAGCCGTCGCCGCCCCTCGTGGCCGAGGCGGTCGTCGAAGACGATTCGGTGAAGCCCGCTCCCGCGGTGCCGCCGAGCGACCCCGCGAGCGCGTCAGAGCCGCTTCTTTCCACAGCCATGCCGAATGCACCAGATCGGACGGCGGCTTTGCCGCCGGCATTCGACGACCTCGTGGCGGATGCCGCGAAGCCGCCCGTGCCAGCGGCGCCGCCCGAGCCCGACCCGCTCGATCTTTCGGCGCTCGAGGCGGCGGTCAGCGAGGCCGCGACCTCCTACGACGCGCTCACGGCCGCCGACCCGGAAGCGCCCGAGCGGAAGAAACTGCTCGTCGGGTGGTATAAGCGGCTGGCCGCGGTCGCCGAGCAAGTGGTGCTCCTTGAAAAGATCGCCGCCGACTCCGGCCGCGGGATCGAGGAGGCCTCTGCGGCCCTCGACGCCGTTTGTGGCCCGATCGCGGCAGATGCCGGCGCCCAGAGCGAACTCTCGAAACTCAGCACCCTGTGGCTGACGTCGAAGAAGCGCACGGCCGACGGCGCGATGCTTCTGGCCACATTCGACACGGCACGGCAGGTCGGGCCCTATTGGTCGACGCGGGTGACGATCGACGGTGCCGAACCGCGGACCGTGGCGGTTATTTCTCGGGTGGAGCCTCAGGTCGACCCAGGTGCGCGCGTGCTTGTGATGGGCGTGCTCTTCGATGGAGACGTCGTGTGGGCGAGTGACGTGCGGCCGGTGGAGCAGCCCGAGAAAAAGGCCGCATCGGTCGAGGATCTTTTTTGACCTCAGGTGACGTGCCGGCTTCGGCGGTGGAGATCGCCGAGGCCGTGGCCGCGGGGCGGCTCGAGGCCGGTGTCGCACTCGCAGACCACGTGAGGCGGCACCAGGCTGCGCACGGCCGGCTCAATGCCCTCGTGCAGTCGCGGCACGCGGCGGCCGCTGCGGAGGTGGCGGGCGTGGCGGGGCTGCCGCTCGGCGGTGTGCCAGTGAGCGTCAAAGAGTGTTTTCCCGTGCGCGGCTTGCGGACGACGCTCGGGATTCCCGGACGTGACGCCCCCGACGAGCACGATGCCGAGATCGTCGTCCGGCTTCGGGCAGCCGGGGCGGTGGTCGTGGGCAAGGCGAATGTGCCGCAGGTGATGTGGCTGCATGAGACCGACAATCCCGTCTGGGGACGAACCGCGCACCCGACGGCGGCCGGCCGGGGTCCCGGGGGCTCGAGCGGCGGAGACGCGGCGCTCGTGGCCGCAGGCGTGGTGCCGTTGGCCGTGGGCACCGATCTGGCCGGGTCGATCCGACAGCCCGCCCATGCCTGCGGGATCGCGGGGCTGCTCCCCCGGAGCACGGTGCTCGGCGAGGCGGGTGCTTTCGACACGCTTCCCCACCTGACCGCCGTCCGGCCGCGGTGTGGCTTTCTGGCCCGGACCGTCGCCGACCTCGCGCTCGCCTCCGAGGCGATCGTCGCCCCCGGCACGGGTGTTGAACATGTCGCCTGGCCGCCGCGCATCGGGTGGTGGGACGATGCCGGAGTGGTTGCCGCGTCGCCGGCGATCCGCCGCGGCGTGCGCGAGGCCGTCGCGCATCTGCAGGCCGGTGGCTGCACCACGCAGGCCATCGACGGAGCGTTGGCACGCGAGGCGGCCATGCTGCTCTTGGCGATCCTTTCCGCCGACGGCGGCGCCGATATCCGGCGGCTCTTCGGCCACGTGCGGCCGATGCCGGCCGTCGCACGCTTGTTGCGCCTCGCTGGCATGCCGCGCCGGCTGCGGCCCGGCATCGCGGCGGCATGCCGGCTTGTGGGTCGTTCGATCGAGGCTGAGGCGTTGCAGGCCACCGGCCCGCGCGCGCCGGCGGATCGTGAGCAGCTGCTCGCCCGCCGTGCCGAGCTTGCCGGCCGCGTGGCCTTGCTTGCCGAGCGGTACGACGCCCTCGTGTGCCCCGTGTCGGCCGTGCCGGCGCTCGTGCATGGGACCGCCGCCACGCTGCTCCCGGCGGCGGCGCCGTGCATGCTCGCCAACCTCCTCGATCTCGCCGCCGGGGCGGTGCCGGTGACCAGTGTCCGAGCCGACGAGGAAGCGGGCCGCGCGCCGACGTGGGATCCTGTGGAGCGTGCTGCGGCGCTCACCGACCGCGGCAGCCGTGGCCTGCCGGTCGGGGTGCAGGTGATCGCGCTTGCAGGAGGCGAGGCGACGGTGCTCGCCGTCATGAGGGTGATCGAGGCCGCCGCCGGCTTTCAGGCCGGGATGCGAGCGATGAGTGATCGGGCCATCTGATCGACAGAGAGCACTTCACACGCGGCCCCCGCGTCGATGCCCGCCTTGGGCATGCTCCAGACGACGCTCGAGGCTTCGTCCTGGGCCAGTGTGTGCCAGCCGCGTGAGCGGAGCTTGAGTAGCCCCTTTGCCCCGTCCCGCCCCATGCCTGTGAGAAGAATCGCGATGCCCGTCTGCGGCCAGTGGTCGGCCACGCTCTCGAAGAACACGTCGACGCTCGGTCGGAAGAACACCTCGCGGGGCTCCTCGCGATATTCGAGCGTGCGGGATTTCGACAACACGAGATGGTCGTTCGTGCCGGCCAGGAGCACGTCACCGGCGGCCGGGTGCTGCCCGTGCTCTGCCACCCGCACGGCTCGGCCGGTGCGGTCGCTGAGCCACTTGGCGAGACCCTGCGAAAACGCCACGTCCACGTGTTGCACCACGAGCACCGCCGCGTTCCAGTCGTGCGGCAGCGGCAGCAGCAGATCGGAGATGGCCTTGGGGCCGCCGGTCGAAGCGCCCACCACCACGAGTTTCGGCGGGGCCCCCGCCGCTGCCGGCCGGGCGGGCCGTCGCGTATCGGACGAGCCGACGATCTTGGCGATCATGCCGATCTTCTCGACCAGCGCGCCAGCACCGCTCACCTCGCCCGCCGGGCCGAGCATCGGCGTGTCGACGGCGTCGAGGGCACCGAATCCCATCGCCTCGTAGACCAACGAGATGTTGCCGCTTACGGTGGCCGTGACGACGAGGATCGCACACGGGGCCGAGGCCATGATCTGCCGGGTGGCCTGTACACCGTCGAGGTGCGGCATGATCAGGTCCATCAGAATCAGTTCCGGACGGTCGCGCTTGGCCATCGCGACCGCCTCGACGCCGTCGGCGGCCATCCACGCGATTTCGTGATCGGGCAGGCTATCGACGACGCGCCGCAGCGCTTCGCAGGCCGCCCGCACATCGTTGACGATCCCGATTCTCATGCCGCCAATCTCACGCCAGAGGCTCTCCCACGAGGTCGATGATCGTATGCACGAACGTCTCGTCGTGGAAGCTGCTCTTCGTCAAGTAGCGGTTGGCGCCAGCGTCGAGCCCCCGGAGGCGGTCTTCCTCGCGATCCTTGTAGGAGACGATCACGACGGGGATGTCCTTGCGGGAGGGGTCATTCTTGATCAGCGACACCAGGCTGATGCCGTCCATTCGGGGCATGTCGACGTCGGTCACCACCAGATCGTAGTGGGTGGCCCGGATCGCATTCCAGCCGTCCATGCCATCGACGGCCACATCCACTGCGAAGCCGCGGGCCTGGAGCAGCTGCCGCTCGAGTTCGCGGACGGTGATCGAGTCGTCGACCACGAGGATCCGTTTTCGCTGGCGCGACTGCTCGGCCATCCGTTCGAACTCCACCCGCGACAGCCGCCGTCCCATGAGCACGTTGTCGATCGAGCGGACGAGGTCTTCGACGTCGACGATCAGCACGGGGTTGCCATTTTCCAGGAGCGACGCGCTGTTGATGTCGGGCACCTTGCCGAGGCGGCGGTCGAGGGGCCGCACCTCCAGGTCGCGCTCCCCCAGAAAGGCGTCGACGATCATGCCGAACTGCTGGCCGCGGTCGCTGATCACGACCACGGGCATCGGGTCGGCGGGCTGGCCACGGTCTGGCATCTCGAGAATCTGGGCGGCCTTCACGAGGCCGATCGAGACGCCGTCGCGGTCGAAGTATTGCCTGCCTTCGACGGTGCGCACGTCGGCATGGCTGGAGTGGAGGATCGTGTCGATCCGGGTCAGCGGGAAAGCGTAGGGCTCGCCGCCGATGTCGACGAGCAGCGCGCGGATCACCGACATCGTGATCGGGAGCTGGAGCGTGAACACCGTCTGGCGGCCGAGCTGGGTGGCCACCCGCACGGTGCCGCCCACGCCCTTGACCATGCTCTGCACCACGTCGAGTCCCACGCCGCGGCCCGAGATCTCGGTCACCTGATCTTTCGTGGAAAAGCCGGGCAGGAAGAGAAATTCGAGCAGTTCGAGCTCCGTAAGCTGGTCGGCGACCTGCCGGGCGACGAGCCCCCGGGCCACCGCCTTGGCGCGGAGCGTTTCGACATCGATGCCGCGGCCGTCGTCGGTGAGCGTGATGTTGAGCATGCCCGCACGGTGCCGGGCCTCCAGCCGGATCGTGCCGACGGGCGGCTTGCCCGCCGCCTCGCGGTCGGGCGGCGTCTCGAGCCCATGGTCGAGGGCGTTGCGGATCAGGTGGGAGAGCGGCGCCTCGAGCTTGTCGAGGATGTCGCGATCGACACCGGTCTGCTCGCCACGCACCTCAAACCGCACCTGCTTGCCCAGTGTGCGGGCGACGTCACGAACGAGCCGGGGAAAGCCACGGATGCCGTCGGCGAGCGGCCGCATGCGGCTCACGATCACCTCGTGATGGAGACGGTTCGAGAGGTCTTCGTTGCGCCGCGCGAAACTCTCGAAATCGTCCACCTGCTTCATGAGGCTCGCCAGGCCGGCATCGGCCCGTTCCCGGATCCGGGCCAGCATGCCCAGGAGCGGGGCCGGCACGTGAGAATCGTCGGTCTTGAACCGCTCCTCGACCCCAGCGATCGTATCGCAGAGATCGACCTGCGCGGCGCGGAGGGTGAGCAACGAATCGACGAAGGGCCGCAGTTGCCGTGTCTCCACCAGCGATTCCCCCGCCAGGCCGACGAGCCGCGTGAGGCTGTCGGCCGAGACGCGGACGACGCGATCCGTCGGCTCGAGCGACTTGGCAGGTGTCGCCGGTTCATCCGCAGGGGGTGGCGCGGGCAGGGCAGCAGGGCTCGGTGCGGCTGCAGGAGCGAGTGGCTGGGGCGGCTCGACAGGCTGGCGCACGGGTTCCGGAGTGACCGTCGTGACCGGACTGATCGGAATTGGCTCGGCGGCCGTGGCGAGCAGAGCGGCGAGTTCACCGACGAGCGCGTCGGCCGTCGCGGCCCAGCGGCTCTCCGGAGCGAGTGCGTCGTCGGCCTGCGCGATCGAGGAGAGAAAATCGATGCTCGCGAGGAGGGTGTCGACATGCTCGGGACGCACGTGAAAGCGTCCCTTGCCGGCGGCCACGAAGCAGTCTTCCATCGCATGCGCGACACGGACCGCCGGATCGAGACCGACGATGCGGGCGGCGCCTTTGAGTGAATGAGCCGCCCGCATCATCGCCTCGATCGTTTCGGGCGACCGCTCGAGTTCCTCCACCGCCAGCACGCCCGCGGAGAGGACGGCCGTCTGGCCTTCGGCTTCCAGCCGAAACAGTTCGAGCATCGAAAATCCGCTCAGGTCGTCTGCCATGCCATCCTCCTTTCCATCAGTGGGCGATCAGTTCGGCCAGCCCGTCGAGCAGCCGGGCATCATCGATCAGCCCGACCGTGCGATCCTGCCAGTCGAATAGCGCTTGGCACATGCGGGCGTTCGACTGGCTCACGGTCGAAGGCACAGACCGCATCGTCGAGCGGACGACCTGCTGCACACCGGCGACCTCGTCGACGCCGAACACCCATCGGCCGCCGGCCCCATCCGCGCGCTCCACCACGAGCAGCCGCGCGGCGGTCGGCGCTTCGGCATCCGGCTGCACGGTCGGGGGCAGCTCTTCGAGGCCCAGGATCGTGTGCAGCGACGCGCACAACTGCAGTTGACCACGAATATTCACGAGGCCCTCGAGCGCGCCTGCCGTGCGGTGCGGCACGCGATGCAGGGGCCGCAGTGTGGTGATTTCGACGAGCGTTCCCGTGGGCAGCGCCATCCACTCTCGGCCCACCCGAAAGACGAGCACGCTCGTGGCATCGGGATCGGCGATCACCTCGGGCTCCTCGAGGATGCGGCTCCATGCCTCCAGGTATCCCTCGGGGGCCTCTCGATCGAAAAACGTGCGGGCCGCTTCGGCAAGCACGGGGCAGTTGCGGCAGTGGATGTAGATCTCGAGTTCCGGGCAGCTGCGGTCGCCCGTCACGCCGATCCGGCGCCAACATTCCTCAATGGGAGCCCTCACAATCTCCGTGCCGGGGGGCTGGGGGATGCTCATGGCGCGGCCTTTCGTGCCAGGATGCGGGCCGCCGACTGTTTGTATTTCTCGGCCATCGCCGCGTCACCGCGTTGCCCTGCGAGCAGCGCGAGTGCGAGCAGCGCCTCGTCGTGGGCGGCATCGAGGTAGAGCGTCTTGTGGAAGCAGCCTTCCGCCCG
>Ga0247837_1010705_pt1 | contig 10329 bp, 6 predicted proteins | sample LaCtaG_2_FD_187115 | JGI IMG/M metagenome (GOLD analysis project Ga0247837, IMG submission 187115) | Freshwater microbial communities from meromictic Lake La Cruz, Castile-La Mancha, Spain - LaCruzMarch2015_14.5m | ecosystem: Environmental > Aquatic > Freshwater > Lake | place: Spain: Castile-La... | reverse complement strand
TGCTCGAAGCCTGGGAGGAACTCGGAGAATCCTGCTTGGCGCACTTGCGTGGGATGTTTGCATTCGCCATTCTCGACCGTGCCAGCGGCACCCTTCACCTCGTGCGCGACCGGTTGGGAATCAAGCCACTTTACTTCCGCAGACAGACCGCCAATTCCCTCTCTTTCGCATCCGAGGTGCGTGCGCTCCTGCAAGGCAGAAGGCCAACCCTCACCAGCGAGGCGTTGGTCTGCTACCTGGCAACAGGACACACGCCCGCTCGGGGTAAGATCGGAGAGGGGGTGGAGATCCTCCCTCCTGGCAGCCTCCTGCGGGTCGATCGAAACGGCGATATCTCCCGGCGCACATGGTGGCGTTGCGCTCAAAAATCTCCCCATCCTGCACCGGAATCGCTCGCCCAAATTCAAGCAGGCGTGCGCTCGCATGTGGAAGCCGCCGTCGCCGAGCATCTCCTCGCCGATGTGCCCGTGGCTGCCTTTTTGAGCGGAGGCATTGATTCTTCCATCATCTCCCTCGTCGCGGCGCGACATCTCGGTTCCTCGTTGCGCACATTTTGCATCGGGTTTCCTCATGCCGGCTTCGACGAACGCTCGGTCGCACGACTCGTGGCGGAGCGCATAGGCTCGCAACACACAGAAATCGAAGTCGCTCCGACGGATTGCCAGCAATGGGCTGTGGAAGCGGTGGCCGCCATGGACCTCCCATCGGCGGATGCTATCAATACCTACATCGTTTCGAAAGCCGTTCGCCAAGCAGGGATTCAAGTCGCCCTCTCAGGCCTCGGCGGGGATGAACTTTTCGGCGGCTATCCCAGTTTTTCCGACATCCCTCGATTGGGCTTTCTCCAAAAAATGCCTCCACCCCTCGCGCGGGCGCTGGTGCGGTTCCTGCCTTCCGGGGTGCGTCAAAAACTGGACGGGGCCACGGCATTCGATCCCTTCACTCTTGCGCTGCTGCGAAGGCGCTGGTGGAGCGGGGCGGCTTTGAAGTCGGCGGGATTGAATGCCTCGGTGCCTTGGCCAGTTTGCGAGGGGGTTTTTTTGGACAACATGCAGGCGATTTCCGTAGCCGAGATTCTTGGCTACATGGAGCCGATGTTGCTGCGCGATAGTGACCAGATGAGCATGGCCGTGAGCTTGGAATTGCGAGTTCCGCTCTTGGATCACCGCCTCGTGGAATTTGTCCTCTCGCTTCCCGAAAAGTGGAAACGCGGCCGCCCGCCCAAGCGCCTCTTGATTGACTCCTTTGCGGATATCCTGCCCAACGAGGTATGGAACAGGCCGAAGCAAGGATTCGCTCTTCCGATGGACGACTGGATGCGCGGCCCACTGCAAGAATTCTGCCGTCACGGTGTCGATGCCGCGCGCGCACGACTCGATGCGCGATTCGTCGACTCTGCTGTAGCTGCATTTCAAGAAAAAAAACTCCACTGGACACGGTTATGGCAAATTGCTGTCCTCGGCCACTACTCCGAAAGATCAACTTAAACCGCCTGCGGTCACATCCATGTCAATCCCAACAAAAGTCGCCGGTTTTCTGGCCTGCCTGAAATTTGACAATCCGCTGCAGCTCATCGTTTCGCGGCTCATTTTTCGCAAGTCCCGATTTGTCGCCCATCGATGGAATGGCCTCCAATTCATCGCCGATCAAGAAGGTGGAGACGAGTGTGGACTCCGTCCCTGCCTCGTCGAGGGGATGTATGACCCTTTTATCCAAGCCACGGGAATTTTCCAATCCCGCGCACCACGGAATGTCGCGGATTTCGGCGCAAACGCCGGAGGATTTTCACTCCTTTTTGCCGTGTCCACGGTGAAAATCAAAAAACTCGTCGCCGTCGAGATGAACCCGCTCACCCATGCGCGGATGCGACTGAACCTCCTCACCAACTTCGGGCCGAAAGCTGTTCCGATCAATGCCGCCGTGGGTGGTTGCTCGATGACTCTGAATGTGCCGTTTACCTCCGGGGGCACCGGCGACCGTATTCATTTATCCCGAGGTGCGGACGACTCCTGCTTCTGTGTTCCCATGCGCACTTTGGATGACTTGCTCAACGCCGAGTTTCCGAGTCAGAAGATCGATCTTTTGAAGATGGATATCGAGGGGTGCGAGTGGGATGTCCTTGAAACCGGGCAGTGCGAAAGGTTGCGGGATTGCCACCATCTCTTGATCGAAGTGCACCCTCATTCGGGGCGGGGCGTCACCGACTTTCAGAAGGCCGTAAAACCCTATGGTCTGGAATTAAGGGAAGTCCGTAATGCGGGCGCGGAGGATGTTTTTTTATTCTCTCAAAATGCCAACGCCTCGAGCGAGTCGGGTGCCAACCATTGAAAATCCTCCGCGTCATCGCCAGCATGGACCCCACCCACGGCGGTCCATCGCAAGGAATCCGCCAGTCGATCCCCGCGCTCGCCAGCCTTGGCGTTCAGAACGAGGTCGTCTGCTGCGATCTGCCGAATTCACCTTGGATCGGGAGGGATTCCTTTCCTGTGTGTGCGGTGGGCTCCAAGGGGTTGGGGTTTTCCTACTCGCCTGCTTTGAAGTTTTGGCTGAGGGCGCATATGCCGAGGTTTGATGCTGTGATCGTGCATGGGCTCTGGCTTTGGCCAAGTCTGGCGGCCCATTTGGTGCACAAAGCGCTCGGCGCCTCGGGTCCGCTACTCTTCGTTATGCCGCACGGCATGCTCGACCCGTGGTTTCAGCGCGATCCCTCCCGCCGCCTCAAGGCGATTCGCAATTCCTGTTATTGGTGGCTGGTCGAACGCCGCGTCGTCAACTCCGCCAGTGGACTGCTTTTCACCTGCGAGGAGGAGCTTCGCCTCGCTCGCACCACATTCCGAGGCTATCATCCCCGGCGCGAACTCAATGTGGGATATGGAATCGCACCCCCCCCGGCCCCGACTTCCCAAATGCAGCACGCTCTTGCCCAAAAGTGCCCGGCGCTCTTCGACAAGCCGTTTTTGTTATTTTTAGGTCGCATTCATCCCAAAAAAGGCGTGGACTTACTGGTGGACGCCTACCTCGATTTTCTCAAGAAACAAGTCGAGCCCGACCGCATTCCCGACCTCCTCATCGCGGGGCCGGGCTGGGAGTCTGATTATGCCCGTGGAATCCAAAATCGCATCGGCAAAACACCAAAAATCCACACCTCAGGGATGCTCGAAGGAGATTCCAAATGGGGGGCGCTCCACGGATGCGAAGCTTTTATCCTTCCATCCCATCAAGAAAATTTTGGCATTGCCGTTGTCGAGGCCTTGGCTTGCAATAAACTGGTTCTGATCTCGGATAAGGTGAATATCTGGAGAGAGATTGCGGATGACTCCGCAGGCTTGGTCGAGCCTGATACTCTGGCCGGCACTCAGGCGCTTCTGACCGCATTCCGAGATCGTGACGCCGCTCCCTCCACGCGGTTTCAGGATTGTTTCACCAAGCGGTTTTGCATCCAATCCGCCGCTCAAAAAATGCGAGGTTCGCTCGAAAATTTGCTCACATGCCCATAAATAAAGACACCCACACGGGGCCAAGTTTTCCCCTTTCCAACCGGCTCATGCGTGTTGTTTGGAATACTGTTCAAGCGACGATTTTTCGATGGAGTCCGCGTCCATTCCACGCGTGGCGTGCTTTTTTGCTCAGCCTCTTTGGCGCGAAGGTGGGGAGCCGCGTCCACATCTATCCCGGCGTCAAAATCTGGGCGCCTTGGAATCTGGAAATCGGAGACGAAACGGGTTGTGCGGACGGGGTTATCCTCTACTCGCAAGGCACCATCAAACTTGGCAAGCGCGTCGTCATTTCCCAAGGTGCCCACCTCTGCACAGGTTCCCACGATTACGAAAAAGCAGGCTTCCCCTTGATCACGGCACCAATCACCATCCGCGACCATGCTTGGGTGGCGGCCGAGGCGTTCATTCACCCCGGTGTCACGATAGGCGAGGGGACTGTGATCGGAGCGCGCTCTGTGGTGACCAAGGACATGCCTGATTGGAAAGTGTGCGCGGGACACCCCTGCCAACCCATCAAAGATCGTAAAAAAGTCTAAGCCCATCCCCTTATGAAAAAGCAAATTGCCCAACGATATGGCTGGAACGACAATCAGCAATCCTGCAGCCAAGCCTACCTTGAGCCCGCAGTGCTTTCGATTTGCGAAGGACTGAAACCCACATCCGTCCTCGATATCGGCACCGGCAACGGATCCCTCTTGCCGCTCTGGCTTCGGCAGGGATGGCGAGTCTCCGCCATGGAGCCGGACGCCGAAGGTTTTGAGATTTCCCAACGCGTCGCCGGAGCCGATGTGCGCCAACTCGGAGTCGGGGATGACCTCCCGCAGGAATGGCACGGAGCGTTCGATGTGGCGATTTGCCTCGAAGTCGTGGAGCACCTGTTCAATCCACACCACCTCGTGGAAACCGCCCGCGCAGTCCTCAAGCCCGGGGGATATGCCATCATCTCGACCCCCTACCACGGCTACATCAAAAACCTCGCCCTCGCCGTCTTCGACAAGTGGGACTTCCATCACCACCCTGAGCGTGTCGGCGGACACATCAAATTCTGGTCCAAGCGCACCTTGCGTTCGCTTTTCGAAGCCAAGCACGCCTTCCGCGCGGTCGAATTTCGTGGCGCAGGCAGGGCGCCCTACCTTTGGAATTCCATGATCTGGGTCTTTCAAAAGCAATAACACTCATCGCAAATGGTCTCTGTCATTATACTGACTAAAAATGAAGAGAGGGATCTGCCAGCCTGTTTGGAGTCCCTCCGCTGGTGTGATGACATCCACATCCTTGATTCGGGAAGCACCGATGGCACGCGGGACATTGCCAAAGCCCATGGGGCGTCAGTTTTGTCAAATGAGTTCCAAAGTTTTGGAATTCAGCGCAACTGGGCCATCGACAACTGCCCGGTCCGGCACGGGTGGATTCTTTTTCTCGATGCCGATGAGCGATCCACTCCAGAGTTTCAATCGGCCCTCCTCGCAGCCATCACTGAGGCGAGGGAAGACTGTGCTGGCTTTTACTGCTGCTGGAAAATGATGCTGGACTCGACCTGGCTCAGGCGCGCCGACAACTTCCCCAAGTGGCAATTCCGGCTTTTCCGAAAAGGCCGGGCGAGGTTCATCGATGTCGGCCACGGTCAGAAAGAAGGCGTCGTTCAAGGTCGCATCGACTACCTGTGGGAACCCTACCTCCACTACGCTTTCTCCGGGGGATGGCACCTTTGGGAGGAGCGCCACCGCCGCTATGCCAGAGAGGAAGCTGCGGAGCGCCGGGGCCACTCGATCAATCCCCTCCTGATGTTTTCACCTCATGCCTCCCGCAGAAATCCGGCCATCAAACAATGTCTTGGCAACCTGCCAGGCTGGCCATGGTTTCGATTTTTCTACTCGTATTTTTTGAAAGGGGGCTGGATGGAAGGACCCCGCGCTTTGGAATATTGCAAAAAAATCAAGTGGTATGAGAGTCTCATCCAAAAAGAGTTGCGCTCGATGCCGTCTTCGCGGCCCCGTGACCGAAAAAGTCACCAATCCAATCAGCAATGATTGGATTTTTTTTTGGACTTATACCCCAGCCTGACGGTGTTTTCCGACTCTTCTCCAAAGAAAAATGCCTGCGACCGCCAACAGAACAAACCCCAATGTGCCGGGTTCTGGCACTGTGGTGAACTGGAGTTGGTTCGAAGAAATTGAAAAGTTTCCGGTTTGACCGGTAGAGAAGAAATTCGCAGCGGTGAATGTCGTTGTTCCTGTCCAAGTAACGAGGGTGTAAGTTGTTGCATCCTGTCCTCCGACGAGGTTGAAGGTGAAGTTGCCCGTCCCGCTTTTCGCGAAATTTCCGATGATGGCGAGTTGATCTGACGCTGTGGAATCGGAGGCAAGGTCAAATTTCATCGTTCCATTCGCACTCCATGTGAATGTCTTCACACTCAGCGTCCCCACGGCGCCTTCTCCGGGCGAGAGGATGCCTCTGGTCAAAGTGACATTGCCAAGGCTTCCGCTGCCCGCGAGGGTCGCGGTGGAGGCATTCACGGTGGTTGTCCCTGCGGAAGAGAGGTTTGAGTTAACGATAAAGTTTCCACTATTAAGGGTCATGGTCCCTGAGTAGGTCTGGTCGGTGCTGGCATTGATGGTCAGTGTCCCGTTGCCGCTCTTGATGAGGTTGGCACTGCCGCTGAGCGACCCGCTGGACCCGATGACCAAGCGGCTGGAGTTGGCTACATTAAATGTCGAGTTGCTTGCGAGAACCACCGCACCGATCGTTCCGTTTCCACCCAGGGTGCCTCCGGCCAAGGTCAGTGTGGCGTTCGTCATATCTGATCCAATCGTCAGGTTGCCGGTCGAGAGCGTCACAGTGCCCGAATACGCGTTGGCGTTGGCGATACTCAGACTTCCGTTGCCGGTTTTAGAGAAACTCGCGCTTCCGGAAAATGTGGAACTCGCCGTGAGTGTTTGGTTTGAAGAAATTTCGAACTGGGAGCCTCCGTTCAGCGTTATGGGACCAACCGTTCCGTTGCCTGACACGATGCCTGAATGGACGATGAGTGAGGCTGATGACATGTTGGAATTCATGGTCAACCGCCCCGCATTGAGTGTGGCAGTGCCGTTGTAGGTTTGGGATCCTCCATCACCTATCGCCAGCTCGCCCGTGCCGTTTTTTGAAAAGGCTTGGCTCCCCGAGAAGGTTGCATTGGCGAAAATGCGGTTTCCCTCGGCAATATCGAAGACCGTGTTACTACTAATTCTGATCCCAGCGACCGTTGTGTTTCCCGTGAATGTTCCCCCATTGAGGTTGATCGTGGCAGATGTCATGTTGCTCGAATACACAAGCATGCGACCCGCATTGATGTTCGCCGTCCCTGAGTAGGAGTGGTTCAGATTGCTGTTCAGGATCAAGTCCCCGGTCCCGGTTTTTGTCAAGTTGCCGCTTCCGCCCAAGAGGGTATGCGCGCCCATGGTGATGTGCTGTCCTGCGCCGCTCTCCAGAGTGGCATTTCCACTGATCGTGAGATTCACGCGCCCGCCCTTGGTGGCATCGGTGCCCGCGATGGTGAGGTTGGATCCCGAGATATTCCGCAGTGTTGCGCTGGTGATGTTGAGGGTGCGTGACGAAGTCGAGTTGTTGAAAATACCCACGCCAGCGCTGATCGTTTCGGCGCTGAGATTCCCACCAGTGAGGTTGTAGGTTGGTATGAATTGCGCCGAGGTCGAATTTCCACCCTTCCCGAGAGTCAAATTTCGGGCAACCACTTCGCCCCCACTCTGAGTGAATGTCGAAGTGAGAGTCATCGAGCCCGCACTGGTTTTCTCTCCCAAAATCATGCTCTCCACAGTCAGGGATCCTGCGCCCATGGTCAGTGAGGAGGTGTCGGGTATCGCTGGGGTCGCACTATGTCTGCCGATGATGAGATCACTCACTTCGGCATCCAATGTTCCTCCGCTGAGATCAACGATTCCGCTGCCAGCCTTGGTGATTCCCAGAGTGTGACCGATGATCCAAGTAGGAAGGGCGCCTGTCCCGTTCGATGAACGCAACTTGAGAGTGGCATTGGAAGAGGCCGCTTGAAAGCTCATGGTCACCACGGCTGCGGTGTCATCCGAATGGGAGTAACCGATGGTCAGTGAATCGGTGAAAATGTTGTTCGTTTTTCCAAGTGCAACGCGCAGAGTATTTGAGGCTGTCGTAGCAGCTCCACCAAATCGCGTTTGGTTTGCCGTGATGGTATTGGTTCCGTTCGTGGAAAATATAAATCCGCTCGGGGTCGAACTGCTGTTCGATCCGGCTTGGAGCGCAAACTCGCTGGATGATCCGTTGAATGTGAGCGCGGTCAAACCTGAGAAGTCCAAGTTAGACCCGTTGGAGAGTCCTGTGATGGTATTGCTGGAGCTATTAATGATAAGCCCCCCTCCTGTGACTGTTGCGTTGCCGCTTCCGCCTGAAACCGTTGTCAGCGATGTGACCAGTTGCGTGTTGCCGCCGAGATTCAGTGTGCCTCCTCCAAGGGCGAGGGCGCTTTCGGGCAGGGCTTGGATTTGTCCCAACAAGAGTGTGCCATTGAGGATGGTGGTCGTTCCGGTGTAGGAATTCGTGCCAGAGAGCGAAAGATTCGATGCCCCGCTTTTTGTGAACCCGCCAGAACCGGAGATCACTCCCGAGAAATCGGTCGAACTGGAGGAATTCGATGTGAGTGTTGCATTTGACAGAGAGATGTGTCCAGAACCCGCAATGGCTCCAAGTGTTTGGTTGGATGCCAGGGCAAGCGTGCCGCTTTTGATCGTGGTGGTTCCTGCGAAATTGCTGGTTCCTGCGAGGATGAGATTGCCAGTGCCATTTTTCGTTAAAGAACCTGAACCTATCAGCAAAGTATCTGTGCCAAATGTGATATCTCCATTCGATGTCAGTAGCTCGGCGCCGCCACTGATGTTGAGATTCATCAATCCTCCGATTGCGCTTGACGCACCCGTGATCGTGAGATTCGAGCCTGAAATGTTAGAGAGTGTCGCATTTCCGCTAATAGCGAGGGTTCGATTTGATGAAGATGTAAAGTTCCCGCCACCCGCTTGAATCATACCCGCTTCGAGTCTCCCGCCGCTTATTTCATAAAATGCTGTGATTGTAGAATTTCCGATTCCAGACTGGCCGAATTCTAATGTTTGCGTGCTCACATTTCCTCCGGATTGATAAATGGCACCGCTCAGCCCAATCGCGCTGGCCCCCGACTTGGTGGCCAGACGGATCGTGTCGGCGGTGAGAGTGCCATTCGACATCTTCAGCCACGAGGTGCTTGTGACGGAGGCATTGTTATTGAGTCCAACGGTCAGATTGCCAACCAAGGCGTCGAGGGTGCCGCCCAGCAAGTCCACGGTTCCCTGCCCAGATCGCGTGCCTGTATTTGCGGTCACCTCGCCGATCGTCCATTCCCGAACTGCTGCCGTGCCGTTCGCAGAGCGGATAACAAGGCTTGGATTGGAAAGCCCGGATTGGAAAGCAAGAGCGGCAGTCGAATTTGTTGATCCCACTTTGAAAACATCGGCGCGGATCGTATTGGTCGTGCCGAGGTTCACATTCGCAGAGTAGGCTGCACCGGTCGCATTGCCTCCAGCGTTCGTCCTTCCAAAAAGGACTGTCTGCCCGACAAGCGTGTTCGTTCCGTTGGTGGAGAGGATGAGTGTATTGGTCGTCGTGCCAGAGGAGTCTCCCGATTGAAAGGTGAGATTTGAGCTGGTGCTTCCTGCTGTGAACGCGGTCAGGCCGGCCAGCGAAAGCGTGAACGCGCCTGCGCGCCCGCCCAAGAAAATGTCTCCACCTCCCGAAATCGTGAGAGAGCCATTGGAAATCGACATGGCAGCACCAGCATTGCTGGATTCGGTAACGAGGTTTGAGATCGTCTGGGAATTTGCCCCCAGATCGAGTGAGGCGTTGCCAAAACTTGTGAAGGATAGTGTGCCGGCGGAAATGTTGCTACCTACACCCAGGAAAACATTTGTGCTTGACGTGGGGCCTTGTGCCGAGAGCGTTGTGTTTCCGGAATGGGTATTGGCTCCGTTCAGCGTAAAATTTCCATTTGAAAATGTCAGGCTCCCGGCTCCTGCCAGCGGCCCGTTGATGATCATTGATGACGAAGCGGCGTTGAAATTTTGAAAAGTGATATTCGATCCTGAAGAAATCGTGAGTGTTCGGTTCGCTGCAAAGGTCGTCGTGAAAAGGGCACGCATCTGAAAAATTGTGTCCGCCCCGGAAAAGAATAAATTCCCGCTTCCAAAGTTTCCGGCTTGGTTGAACCACACCGTGCCGTCTTCGATCGACACATCTCCCGTCAGATTGTTCATGTCCAATGTGTTGCCATTGAAATTTAATGTTCCATTTCCGGTTTTTCGGAAGCCTTGAGACCCGACGAGTTCTGTGAGAATCGCAAGGCGGCCAGTATTCACGGATAATATGGGTGCTCCGCTGGTGGAGTTGAGAGTGAGGCTGCCAGCAAATGTCGTGGCGTTGCCCAAACGAAAGATGCCTGCTCCATTCGTGGTGATCGAGCCCGCAATAGCTGTCCCATTTCCTGCTGTTGGAGTGGCGATATCATAGGTCCCGGAGTTGCTTGTAAATGAAACCATGTCGCCGGCTTCGTCTGGGTAGCCAGTCGCGTTCCCCGAGATCGTCCAGTTGCCCGGAGTCGTCCAACTGCCATTTCCTCCATTCCAGGTAAATGTGGACTGGGAAAGAGCCCGCTCGGAAGACATAAAAAACCCCACTAATAAAAACGCTAAAAGGACTACCGACTTGAATTTGGAGGATCCGTGAGACACGAGCTAAACGGTTATATCAAAGTGACACAATCCGCAATAGCAGA
>Ga0247837_1010702_pt1 | contig 10331 bp, 16 predicted proteins | sample LaCtaG_2_FD_187115 | JGI IMG/M metagenome (GOLD analysis project Ga0247837, IMG submission 187115) | Freshwater microbial communities from meromictic Lake La Cruz, Castile-La Mancha, Spain - LaCruzMarch2015_14.5m | ecosystem: Environmental > Aquatic > Freshwater > Lake | place: Spain: Castile-La... | reverse complement strand
CTACCGAACTTTCTACCGATTGTCCTTTTAAGGTGGAAACAATTCCAAGGGTTGATATTAAAAGTACTGTTAATAGTTTTTTCATTTTTTATTAATATTTTTAAAACGCTTTTCTGGGCAATTTTTTCCGGAAATTTTTATTTGGGCAAACCCAAAATTTAAACGGGGAACCGAGCCCCCTCTTTGAGCCCCTTAACGCCCCGGCCGATCGGGGGGATACGGGCGGGAGCCCCCACTAAAAGACGGGGGGTGGCCCCCAGGGTCACCAGCGGGGTCCCTACCACCTAAATAGGCGGGGCTTCCAGCGGACCATCTGGCCACCTCAACCCACCACCGGGTATTGCTGAAGTTTGGCCATGATTTCGGTTATCTCGGCAGCACTTTGCCATCCAAGGACATCATCATCAAGCCCCAACTTAATAAACTTGCCTAAAGAATCGAATGCAGCAATCTCAAATGTCTGTATGCCATCACCATAGAGCCTATCGCCACCAACAACCGAGACCTCAACATTGTTATCTAATGTTAAGACAGCTTGAACCGCACCAGGTTGAAAGCTAGGATTTGGGTGTTGATTAAAAACCAAATCATCAAATGTATATATCTTATTTTCCATAGAACAAATATAAGTAATAAAAAGTTAGCAATCAAATTTATTTTAGTAGTCAGGACAGGATTCGAACCTGTAACTCTATTTCCCTACTGCGAGTTTTGAAGGCTGTGTTTAGTTAGGGAGTACCCACACATTAAACCTTGCGTCTACCAATTTCACCACCTGACTATTTTATATTACATAAAGATTGCTATCAGTAAACTTGCAATCAATATAATTGTTATACCGACCAATCCACCAAATGGTTTAGTCTCTAATTGCTCTATTACAAATTGTTTTATATTTTTCATATCGTTAATATTTTATTTTTTAGATTACAAATATAAGGGATTATATATTAATGGCAAAATTTATTTTATTTTGCCAATTAAAATAAATGTTGTATCTTTGTTATGAGCGGATGCAAGGTCGGCAGCGCTAGACCTGCCTTAAAAAAAAAATATCTGACATATTGTCAGATAATATATTTGGTGCTTTAAAAAAAATTATTGATCTTTGTATTATGATATTGCAACGGTTTTGATTGCCGAGGCCGAGTATACTCCAACCTGCCTTATATTTTAATAAGGTCTTATTATGTTAACTAGTGGGTTGTTGAGATAAAGTCCAGTACTGTCATTAAAAGTATCTTCACTATCACCGTAATTAAGTTCAGGACCTGGAAATAATCTAATGTAAGGTGACCAACCTCTCTTATAATACTTATAGATAGTTGAGGCAGATTCATCTGGGTCAGCAGTAAATTGCCAAACTGTTTTTTGTTGAATATAATTTGCAATGGCTTCAACGGTTTCATATTTAATTCCAGGCTCATCAAATAAAATAACATAATATTTTCCATCATCCTCCGTTGGGATTGATGTCAACGTCAAATTAACATTGTTTACCATATCCATTGCCCAATCCAAATCTTCGGATTCATATAAAGAAGATATAACATCGTAAGCATCTGGTATTCCAAGAGATTCAGCAGGCCTAACACTTAATTTTTCATACCAAGAACCGTTAAGAAACAAACAATCACGTTCACCACAATGAATATTATTATTACCATCATGACCTTTATTAAAGTTTTTAAGTTTTACCAATAAAGTACCACCTTCTGTAACATCAACAACCGTTGCGAAATTATTGATAATAGGACCATAAGTAAGCCCCTCATCACCAATGGAAACAATAACCTCATCACCAACCTTGATACCAGGATAGATAAGATTTTCTTTTATTAAATCTGTTGATTCATATAAAGAAGAAATAACATCATACGCATCAGGAAGAGCTTCACCTATTTTTATAACACGATTCTTATCATAATCAATAGAATAATCATCATAATTATAATCAGAATTAAATTGAAACAAATGAACCCACCAACATTTATTTTGACATCTATTACGAATCCAATCAATTCCCGTATCACCATCATGTGAAAGATGTTGAGGTTCATCAAAAGCCAGTAAAAAAGAAGCATCATTTGAATAAGGATTATCAACATCCTTAGATGTAACAACAATGGTACCTGTGTCATTAAATTCTACATCATCAAAACGTCCGATAATGTGAACCCTATCACCTGCCTTAAAATCCTCAAGACGATACGGAAGCTGAACCGCCTCATTTAACTTACTATTATTTTTTCTTTTCATTAAGGGCAATAAAAAATGCTTGACCATTTACGGAACAAGAAATAAATTATGTTGTATTTTATTTTTAGGCAATAAAATAAGCCTTGTTGTTTTGGGAAGTGCTTATAACAACATAACACATTCGTCTTAAATTTCAGTTATTTTTGGGACGGGCGAAATAACAACAACCACTCTAAATATTATTAACTTTTGGCTTTGAGTTAAAAGAACACACCGCGTTAGAAACTCATTTCGGGATTTAACGTGGAGAAAACACCCATAGGCAATTATTTTGTAGAGGTTAATATGCCAAACCTACCAGTATTTAAGTTGTGAACTGTAGAAGGAAGACTCTCGAATCTATTCTTTAAGCTGTCCAGCAGCAACAATTCATTATATAAATATGCTGATAAATAAAAAAAGGCGTTGTTACTTAAAAAAATATTGCTTATATTTGTATCAGATTTAAGGTCCACACCTAACAATCGGCAACTGGGTTAAATTGGCATCAAGCACCAACACCCAATATACCTTTTCTTGGTGTGAAATCAAAGATAATATTTCCTAAACGCTTGTTTATTAATAGAAAATCCCTTATCTTTGTTATGGTGAAAAAGTGGTTTTGGCGGGTACTCACGGAAGAGAGATGACTGAGAATAACCACGTTAAAAGAAGAATCTCAGGTTAGTATTGTACCGTCCTTGAACGCGGACGTTAAATTAACGGGGTTTCTCACCGAACCTGGCAGTCACAACGGCCATCACAAAAGTTGTTTACCGCCATCGACGGATGGTTTGGCCATAGAACTGGGGTTTTCTTACCTATAATGCTAATGACGGTTGGCTTGGTGGAATCCCCTTCTATTGGCCTTTTTTAAAGGTTTTTAACAGACCTGACAGTCTGTCATGACATTTTGTCAGAGAAATTTTGGGGTAAATTTTTTTGGGGCTCGGTTCCCAGAGACATTGCCCCATTTTTTTATGTCCTGTTTTATGTCCTGTTTTATGTCCTGTTTTATGTCCTGTTTTATGTCCTGTTTTATGCCCTGTTAAAGATTTTTTTATGTCCTGTTTTATGCCCTGTTAAAGATTTTTTTATGCCCTGTTTTATGCTTTGTTTTATGCCCAATGAATTGCCCCCAATTACTTCTAGACCTGGACACCGTGTCCAACTTCTTGTCCAACTTCGGCTTCAATAGTTTTTATACTCGATCAGGTATAAATTAACCAAAAACACTGATATTATACCTGATAAGGTATAACGGTAAATGCCAGCAAATAATCCCGTCCCACAATTCTCCACAATTACCCACCTTTTCCCACAAAACTCCACCCACCATGTTTTTCCACATTTCCTGGATTTTTTAGCCCTTTTTTTGCGTTTTTCTGCAACGCTTTTACAAAAAAACCCCTTTTTTTATATCAAAAACGAGGGTCTGTTTTTCCACACATTTAGAACGTTATTGTACAAAATTACGGTTTAGGGCATAAAAAACCCTCCAGAGGAGGGTTTATCAAATGTATTGCTTATATGTAAGTATTTTTTTTATAGTTCTAACCAACAGGTGAGTTATATATTTTGTATATTGTTCATTCTTATATTCTTAGTTAGTTTAATTTTTGATTATGGAAATTCCTGGGTGAATTTATATAGTTGGGGTTTGTAAGTGCTTGATAATTAATGGTTTAAGGTCACTTGTTTATATATAGTAGTTATGTGTAAGTGTTTCGTTCATCGTTCTAATTAACATTTCGGTTGAAAATTTTAGAAGAAAATCCCACTCACTTTTTATTTTTTAATTCCTTTTTTAGCAATTTCTAAATATTTTGGTGGTATTGGTTGAAATGTCATAATATGTTTATTGTCTTTCTCATCAACATAATTCAAATCAACAAACCACTCGTTATTAAGTTTATCAGTATCTATTCTCCATATATCAACAGTATCATCACTTTTCCAAGTATTAATTATACCTGTTTCTAAATTAACCATTGTAGCAAAAATCGCTTTTGGATATGAAAGATGAATACCATAAACCCATTCTTTTGAATCATCAGAACTCTTAGGTATCAATCCATTTTTTAATATACTATCACGGTTTTCAACAGAAGTTGAATGATAAACATATCTTGTTGGTTCAACTTTAACATTAATTCGTTTAAAATATATCTCAACATCACTATAATTAACGAAAAAAGAAATCATTATTCCATTTTCTAATAAAACATCTTTTAATTCAGTTAATTTTTGTTTTAATTTGTTGTTTGTTTCTTTATCTGTTTTAGAAAAGAAAACTTTCATTTGATTATAACCTTTCTTATTACTATCACTTCTTTTTGTCGGTTCAATAAATTCTATTTCGTCAAATACGTATTTCATCCAATATTTAACATTATCAGTATTTGATTGTTGTTCGTTTAAGAACTCTCGTATCGTAGTTTTAATAAATTGTTTCAAATCTTTCATCTTTTGTTTTATATATAAATACTCAGAATTAAAAATCCACCCTTCTTTTTCTTTTAAAATTTTTATTCAGTTCTCCGATTAACTCTACCTTAATAATCCACACCTACACATAACAAGGTGTATAAGAAAGTTTGCTATCAGCATTTGTGGTAATTTGAAAGGTACTACAAGCAAACCTTCTCATACACCCAACCGTTAGGTTCAATTAAATTATTGTTTTGGTTTATCAGGTAAAAAATATTCACCATCAAAATCAACTGGTTCTTTAAATTTACTCATTAAATCCTTTACCGCTTGTTTTGTTTCATCCTTTTTCCAAAATTCCCACCATTTTTTACGTGGTTTAACTGGTATCGTAAATTTCATACGGACTTTATTATCACCAATAATATTCCAATTTATATCTTCCATATTTTTTATTTTTAATTTGTAAAACAATAATTTAACAAAACCTAACAAATGATAAACAACATTAAAACGATTGTTTATCATTAGACGTTAGCACCAATACTACTTTTCGTCTTCGAAGATAGGCATAAAGTTTTCTGGATTATACCCGACAATTTTTCTATGTTTATTATCCTCTATATATTTTTCATCCTTTAAACGTTGTTCTTCAAAATCTTGTTTTAGTTTAACCAATTCTTCTTTCATTTCTTGTGGTAAATAACCATCATCAAACATTTCTTCTCTAATTTGTTCGTGTTTTTGGGCTAATTTAAACCCATCTTCAATCATTTTGTTTATATATTTTTCCATAATCATTTTTTTACAAATATACTAATAATTATTCAATTAATCAAGTTTACCTTAAATAAACCGTACTGGTGCTAACAAGGTGTATAAGAAAGTTTGCTATTAACAGTTGTGCTAATTTGAAAGATTCTACAAGCAAACCTTCTCATACACCCAACCGTTATCGGTCATTTTAAAGAGCATCCAGACTCCGACATTACCCAGTCAAACATCCCACCGAAAAACTTTTCGGGGTTATCAAACGCTTCTTTGCATTTTGACAAAAACAATTCAGTCTGTTTTAATGGTGGTAAATGGTTTCTTTCACAGTTTACTAAAAGTCTATTACGATATTTTACTTCATTATTATTGTCAAGTACATCAGGCTCATGCTCACCTAACATCATATAGTAGAAACAGGCTTTTATCGTTGGACTTCTATTTTTACCTGCTTGACAATGAAGTAATACTTTCCATTCAGGATTCCAAGTATAGATTTGGTGCAATACTTGTAATACTCCAAACATTGAATTTAAACCCATCAAGTCACCACTTTCACCCATTGGGAAATAGTAGTTAAGTTTTCCTTCTTTCATTATTTCTTCTGAATTACCCAAGTAAAATTCATCTGATACATTAATTATTACTTGGCATTCATTATGTTTGCCACCCTCTTTTATCTCTTTTGAAACAGGAAATCTGTCTACGATTATGTTCTCCGAAATAAAACGAACCGCTAACACGGGTTTGGCAAAATTGCCGTTTTGTTCTTCTATTGACATTTTTATCTAAATTTTAAAATTTGTAATTCTAATGAAGTTTTGTGTTCGAAAAGCTGAGAAACGTTATGTACAATACTACACTAGTACTGAAAAACAACAGACTTTTCAGACTTACCTGATTTTGGGCCATCGGGTTGTGCGTGTTCACTAACATACATGTTATACTCACTAAGATGCGACTCTACGCTACCCCAATATTCGTGTGATTCTGAAACACATACATTCAAATCACCCTCTTTGTTTTTGATGTCTTTAAGTTTTGCAATTAATTCAGATATTTTCATAATTTACCGTACTGTGCCTAACAACGTATATGAGATACGCCAATAAGCGGGTTCACATTTATTTTAGTTTTTAGGTGGCGTACCTCTCATATACGCAACCGTTATATGAAAGTGGGTAGACGTGCTTCGATTGAACTTTTATGAGAACGAAAAAGAAACAATCTGCCCACGCTCTTTTAATACGTTGGTAATTTCAAACCCATTTTCTTCATTGCTAATAATGCTTCTGCGTTACCTTTTGCATCATTAACAGGGTTGTGGTCGTGTGTTGTTTTTCGGTACAATCTTTTCCACTCTGAATTTAATCCAGTATCCATTTTCATTCCGCAATACAAATCACCTATACGCCTCGCAGAAAAACCAAATGGGTTTTTCCCTAAATAGCTATGGAAATAGTAATTAATCCATTGCCAATCAAAAGCAGGGTTATCACTTATAAAAATTGGTTTACCGTTTGAATTTTTAGCAATCCATTCGGCAAAGTTTTCCATAACCTTTTTAGGGTCGTCAAACTTTTCGTGTTCTTCACGGCTAAAACCTGATACAGCTAAAGCATCAGCAACCCATTCATTTGAAATTGGTTTTGTTTTTCCATAAAATGTTTTGGTAAGTGTCGGTTCAACTATTACGGCACCGAAACAAACCATCGAATACTTGTGTGGTATTGCTCCATCGGCTTCCACATCTACTACAATGTAACTCATTTGTTTATTTTGTACAAATATAATTTAAAAATCCACCTTCATTTTTACAAGAATCAATACAATAAGGTTCTAATGAAGTTTGTCTTGGTACTCCAGGAAGAAATATTGTTTTTTGATTTTTACAAATACAACCTACAGCATTTATATCATTACAGACAGGTCTTGTGCAATTTGTCATTAAAAAGTAAATTACCAAAATTGAAATTCCTGTAGTGTAGGTCATTAATCCCAACAAAAACAATTTTTTTTTCATAGTGAAATTATTTGATTAATTCAAATATAACCGTTTTTAATTTAAAAAACAAATTTATAATATTGTTTTTTAAAAAATAAAAAAATGATACAAAAGGTAGTCCACCAAAAATTAACAAATTAATTAATGATGGATGGGTTTCACCACAGAAACCGAATATATGTTTAATAAATTCCATAATTTATTTTTTTACAAAGGTACGAATAAGTTTTGACATTTCCAAATAAAAAAACTAGATGTACATCCAATCGTGATATTTATTTGATTTATCATTGTACATTAGCTTCAAATTGTGGTTGATAAAAATATCGTCTTCGGAAAGTCACCAAATACAAACTTTGTTACATCACAAAGCCACATTTCAGCCCCTACTTCAACTCCTCTGTATTTATCAAGTTTGTAAAACGCTCCATTTTCAATTTCCGTAGCAAGTCTTATATATTCCAACTTATCAGCATTTTCAAATTCATCTACTGATAATATTAACCAAACTTGCCCTTCACCTTCTGCCACATATTCGAGCATACTATCTGCACCAGCAACCATTTCAAGTTCGGCTTTGCTTCCAGTCCATTCAGGTAAATCAATATACCATCTGTTATCACATTCTTTGTAAAATCTTAATCTTTTCATATCGACTCTTTATCAATCAAATAATTAGTAAGGTCTAATTGTTATCATCGCACTAGATACAAAATATGCAATAACTCCAATCGCAGCACATATATAGAACAAAGTATATTTGTCACGTGTGCTTCTATATGTGTAATGACCAAATAAAATCAAAAAGGCATGGATAGCAAGATAAGCAACGTTCAAATGGAAAAACGTTTGTATCCATTCTTCACCAAACATTATGTAAAGCACAACCCTTATAATAAAGTGATAATATATATCCAACAAGAATATAATGCTTATGAGCGCCCCAAATATACTTGGGACAATGCCTTCATCTTCCAAGTCGTGAATTGTTACAAGAACTAGTATCGCTGATGCAATAGCGGCCAAAGGAGCCAGTATAGCACATACAATAACAAGTGTTACAACATTTATGTTGGTCATCTCATTGGCTGAGAACTCAGTTGTCCAATACTGACCACTTGATGTCTTTCGTGTGTTATAAAATTTCATTTTTTTTTAGTTTTTATTACATAATATACAAACCATAATCAACACTTTCAATTCTATTGAATTTCATACTATCCACATTCATTCCATTAGCGACCCAATTAGGTTCAATACGTGGATTATAACGTAATCTTTGTCCTTTTGCATCAGATTGATTAAAACCATGTGTTTTTATTGCCATATCTTCACACAATATCCATGCACAAACAATCTTTGTACCACCTTCAAAAATCTTTTTGGCTGCTGACTTGTTATTTTTAACTTGACACTTATTTAAAACCAATTGAACATCAGTTGGTGAATAATACTCAGTATTACCATCGGGGAAAATTACTTTCCACTTCATGTAGTTAACTCCTCTTCCAAGATTAAAACGAACTTTGATACTAGCCATTATAGATTAGGTTTGATTACTTAAGGTTTACAATCCACTCAACAGCTAATTCTTCTGGGTTTAAAAGACGTGTAGTCGCATCATGTTTGCACAAAAAGTATTTATACGCTTCGTAGAATTTTGGTTTAAGGTCACTAGCTGAAAAGCCTATTTCACTGGCCATTTCTTTTTTGTGGTGTTTTCTAGCTGTTGTAAACACAACAACATTCTTTTTACCAGATTTTTTTGCTTCAGCCATAACAGCTAACATTTTATCCAGTTCTTTGTTTCCAGTTGTCTCAACAGACGATTTTGTTTTTTTAGTTTTTGTCATTTTGTTTAAATTTAATACAAAGGTACATAATTAATTTGATATCTCCAAAAATTATTTTGTCTTTTTTAAAATTGGTTTCATTTTATTTTTCAATATGGTAATAGTCGACCTAATTTCTCTATATTCTACATCAGTCAATATAGGTGCACCACTTAACATATCGTGTACCATTCTGTTGCTAAGATTAACATACAAATTCTTCAAATCATTTACTGCCAAAGCTGTTAATTGGGCGTTAGTTGCTTTACCACTTTGATTTTGAATGTCTTTGTTTATTTGTGCTTTACCATATCGTCTTGGTAATAGTTTGGTCTTTTTTGGGGTATCTTTTTTAACTTCAACAACCGCTTCTTTTGGTTCTTCAACTTGTGTTACTTGGATACCATTTTGGTTGGATAACCTTTTATATTTTTCACAAAGAGGTTCCTTTGTCAATATTATTTTATCAAATAGCTGTTTTATCAAACTTTTAGTTTCTTCGCTAAGTCTGTTATCTAGAGATAAAGTTCTTACCATATTAAAAGGTAATTTTACTTCATCAGAGAATATTAAACGCAAATCTTCATCTGATTCAATTACAGAGATAGCTACAACCTCATTGTATTCTAATTCGTAAAGTTTTTGTATTTCTGTTGCCATATTAATTGGTTTAGATAGGGCAAAGGTAGTAAAATTTTTTGGAACTACCAAATCTTTTTGTCAAAAAAATATTTTTTTTTCTAGAAAATATTTTATACCTTTGTGTTAAACTAAAAGCGTGTCTTATGACATAACCAAGTGTAACACATATATAAAATGAAAAACCCCAGCTAATCTGGGGTTTGATGTTATGCTTTTACGTTTAGGTAAGCGGCTGGGTTGTTTATGATTTTCATAATCTTGGCCAATTCCTCATCATTGAACTGGTACAAACCGCCTTCATCGTTCTTTTCACGTCTTACCTTTTTGCTGAAAAGAGACCTGTCAGTGGCGTTTTTTGGATTACCAAGACCTGCTGCCGCCATAACTTGACTGGCTTTAAGCATGGTACCATC
>Ga0247837_1010701_pt1 | contig 10333 bp, 11 predicted proteins | sample LaCtaG_2_FD_187115 | JGI IMG/M metagenome (GOLD analysis project Ga0247837, IMG submission 187115) | Freshwater microbial communities from meromictic Lake La Cruz, Castile-La Mancha, Spain - LaCruzMarch2015_14.5m | ecosystem: Environmental > Aquatic > Freshwater > Lake | place: Spain: Castile-La... | reverse complement strand
TTCTTTGTGTTTTAGGAAAATATTTAATAGGTAAAGATAAAGGTAACAAATCATCTGGAACACAATGCTTACAGTGAAAACATCTAACATTTCTCAGATTAATTTCTTTATTAAAAGTAGTAATCATATTAAATTTCATAATAGTATTAGAATGAACTGTTGTTTTTAGAACTTCTTTAGAAATAGTTGAAATACCTAAATTTTCTAATTTTGTAGTTATACTATTCATACTTTTTTCAGAAATATTTTTTCTTTTTCCGAATGATAAATTATCAGGAAGATCTATAACCGTTTTTTTATCATTCTTTGCTATAGTCTTTTGAATTTCGTTCAATCCATAATTTACATCTAAAGAGGTTGGATTAATACCTTTTAAGACGAAAGAAGTGTCTACTTTTTTATTCTTAGTAAAGAAAGACATTGTTAAATAAATATAACTAATATTTAGTTTAAAAATCATTTAATTTTATACACATTTTAATTCACTATTTTGGGTTGTTTTATCTATATTTAACATATAGTCTGAAATATCTAAATTCACTATTAAATTCAATGGTGCAATCTGTTTAACATTTTCACTAGTGATCGAATGATCACAAAAAAATAAATCACAATATGATTTTAAGAATGAATTCTCTTTGGTAAATGATGAGGTATAAAATAATATTGCACCTGCTTTTTCTCTTAATAAATGCATAAGCTCATTAAAAACAAAATTTACATTCATATTTATAATATTAATATCACACTCTATATCGGACTCATCTACACATATAGTATAAATTTTATTTTTTGAAATAGATGATAAATCATATATTCCGTGTAAATTTATTTCTATTTTTTCAGTTGGTTTTTCTAAATGTTTAAAATATTTATGAAACGAATGTAAAAAATTTTTACAACCACTAAAATATATAATTGGGCTATATGTAAAAGTATTGAATTTTCTTTTTATGAAAAATGGTATAAAACTAGAATTATAAGGAGAAACTGTTATACTTTTATTTATTAAAGGTTTATTTATATTTTTTACAACTTGAGAAGCGTTATAAGATATACTTTTATAGTTCGGTCCTTCCATTATTAATTAATATATTTTTTTCTTTAATATGTTTAAAGAAACTTATTATTTATATAAATATGGATTCTTTAAAAATATTTCAAACAATCTCTTTGTTTATTAAAGAATTAAATGAAACATATGGAAAAGAATTCCATCAACTTGCTTTATATAATAGACTTCTTGAAAAAACTCCCATTACAAACACTCTTGCTATTCAAAAACAAATCTTAATTTTTCATGATTTTTGTAAAAGAAATAAAGAGTCTATTCTTTCTAAAAATAAAACTCAAATTCAAGAAAAAATAATTTTCAGCAACAAAATTTATATTCAAATTAAAGAAATTATTAATAAATCTGACTCTGAAACTGAAGATGTAATTTGGAGACATCTTTTATTAATTTGTTTCCAATTGTTTCAAACTGATGATATTAAAGAAATTATTAAAAATATTTCTAGTTCATCCTCTAATTCTGATGAAATTAAATCCGAGCAAAATTTCATCAGTACTTTCATGACTAAAATTGAAAATCAGTTTAAGGATAAAGAATTTACTGACCCTATGTCAGCCACATCGGAATTACTTCAGTCTGGATTATTCACCGAAATGGTTTCCTCTATGAACAGCGAAATTCAATCTGGTAATTTAAATATTGCTAAATTACTTGGTTCTGTACAAGGTATGCTTGGTAATATATCTGGAGAAGTTAATTCATCTCAAGGAGATTCAAATCTAATTAATAACATGATGTCTAATATGATGTCTGTTTTATCTCCAAATATTGAACAATTAAAAATAGAAAAATAAGTTTATTTTTTATTATTATAATAAAAAATAGTTTTTTTATATATTTTTTTATATATTTTTTTATATATTTTTTTATATATTTTTTTATATATTTTTTTATATATTTTTTTATATATTTTTTTATATATTTTTATGTAACTTCTTTATATCATTAAGATAATTTTGTAATATTTCAATTGCAGCATTATCATCATTCAAGTCAATATTTTTAAAGTGTTTTTTTCCAATATTATCAATAGCTTCTGAATTATTTTCTACAAATTCATTTACTATATTATTTATATTATCTATAACTTCATGAGGAACTTTTTGTCTAAGCATCATAAGTTCTTTCTCTTTTTGTTCTGCCATATTGCTCATGTAATTAAGGTATCTCTCTAATGTTTTATTCTGTGTTTCTAATTTAACAAGTTCATATTCTAACATTTTCTTCTCAAAATAATCAAAATCGTATTCGTTACTCATTTTGACTGTATGATTGTATATTAATTATAATAAATTAATATTTATAAATCATTTAATTCTTACTTTATTATTACTTCTGTCTTACAGTTTGGACAATGTTTATGTTTTGATAACCATGTTATTATATTTGAATCTTCTAAACAATTCTTTTTATCTGAATGAAATAAATGTTTACATTGAGGTAACCTTATAAATGAATTTAAACCTATTTTTTCTTGACATAATGAACAATATTCTTCTATATAAATATCTGTTATTACAGATGTAAATTGTATGTAGATATATATATCTTATCTCTTTGATGATATTCTTCGGGGTTATTTTCAAAATTTAAAATATTATAAATATATTCTATTAATTCTTGATATGTTGGGCATCTTTTATTTATAATATAATATTCTATTACTATTGGTAATTCTTCACATGTATATAACCTTCCATATTTAGTCAAACAATCTATTTTTACTATATTTAAAATAGATATATTATAATTATACTCACAAAAACAAGTAGGATTCCCAAAATAAGTTTCTATTTCTATTTTAGTAGGTTCTAAACCTAAATTAATTTTATCTTGTAAATAAATTAATACATTCATATCATACAAGTCGATATTATATGTTTTATAAAACCATTCTATTCCTTTTGATTTTCAATATATAGGTTTAAAATATCCATTTTTTTTAATATGTAAGATATATCCATTTTTTAAATATTTAAATTAAAAGCATTTTATAAATTTATCATGATTTTTTTTTATATTACATATTATTAAAAATGACAACAAGATATTCAATGCGTATGATAGAAGTAAATACTATTGAATTTAATATAAATTTAACACAAAATGATATAGAAAGTATAGATGTTATGACACTTGATGATGATAATAAAGAAGTACCACTTATTAATAATGTTGATTATCAATTATCACATAATAACAAAACTATTTTTAATAATTTATCTAATAAAAAAATTCTATATATTAAAATAACCCGTAAATCAGATAAAAAATTTTTAATTGAAAAGGTTGAAGCAAAATATAAAAATAAAGATGGTGAAATTATTTCTTTTTTTAATACTGTTGGAAATAAATTATGTTATTATGTAGGATTTCCTGATAGAACTAGACGTTAATTAAATATGTAATTAAATATGTAATTATAAATAGACACTTTATATTATAGATAAATGTTTTTTAAAATTGTTGCTTTTACTAGCGTAGCACCTCCATAAGTTTTAACAATTATATTAAATAATTCTTATAACTTTTATTTTCAATATAAATTTATCCAAAAGTATTTTCTTTTGAATATTCAATATAAAGTATATCATTCTCTTTGTATCTCTCGTATATTTCTGATACTAATTCTGACATTTTTACTAGATTGTTATTTATAAATATAAATATAGTTTCATTTTTATCTAAAATAATATACTTTTTTACGCTAAATAAAAATTCACTTATAGTCATATTAGATTCTACTAAAAATTTATTTTTTAATAAATTAGGTTGTTTATTATCTATAGGTCTCATTATAATAGGTCTTTTACTAGGATATTTAAGTAATAATTTTGTTGAACTGTTCATTTATTAATATTTAATATAATATTTCATTATTTAATTAATTATAACACTTTGTTTTAACCATTTAATATCAACTTTAAAATTATATTTTTTTAATAAAAATTTATTAAAAAAATATAATTTTATTTAATTATATTAAATGAATAACAATCAACTGAATGTAAATGAGATGAATGATGTAAATGAGATGAATGATGTAAATGAGATGAATGATGTAAATGAGATGAATGATGTAAATGAGATGAATGATGTAAATGAGATGAATGATGTAAATGAGAAAAATAATGTAAATGATGTAACTGATAAAATTCAAGAACTTACAAATATACTTATAAAAGGTTTTCAAAATTATAAAATAAATGAAAATAATATTCTAGATTTTGTTATTAGAACAATGGTACTAGTTGAAAAAGAAAAAAAATTATCTGGATTAGAAAAGAAAGCAATTGTAATAGAAATATTATTTAGAATAATTGATTCATCTAACTTAGAAAAAGAAGGAACAAAAACAATAAAATTATTAGTAAAAAATTTAGCTCCTACTATGATAGATACAATTGTATCTGCATCTAAAGGTATTTTATCAATAAATAAAAGTAAAAGATTTTTTTGTTGTTAAATTTCATTATATAATAATAATGAAATTAGATATTAGTTAATAATGAAATTAGTTAATACATAGTTAATATACATATTCAGAAATTACTTCGCATAAAACTTTAGGTAATAAACTGTTATTATAAATATCACTGCATATTTGCTTTCTTTTTTTTAATGATTTTTTTTTTATAATTTCTTGAGCCAATAATTCATATTCATCGTATTCATATATTTTTCCGTATAAGTAATATTGACATTCACCTATATATTGTTCTGGTATAGGCGAAGAATCATCTACTAAAACCATAGAATAAGAATAATCATATATATTATGTAATAAACCATTTTTATGATATCTAATAAGATAATCTCCATGATTTTCATTTATACCTCTAAAATTATCTTCTCCTCCTTTGAAATGTAAAAAAGAAGGGTCTTTTTTAATAGAATGATAATAATTATTTTTGAATGTTTTAAAAACATATTCATTAAATTTTAAAGTATTAATTTCATTATTAAAATATTTAATAAAATCTTCTTTTTTGTATGTACATTTTTCAATTGTTTTGTATGTATTTTTATTTTTTTTCCAATAAACTTCACAAAAAATATCTTTAGACATTTTTAATTATTTCAATTCCAATTCCAAGTTCAGTATTCCAATTCCAAGTTCAGTATTCCAATTCCAAGTTCAGTATTCCAATTCCAAGTTCAGTAAGAGTTTCAAATGTTTTATAATTACAGTCTTAATAAAACAAGATAATTTAATTCTTATTATAATAATTAAAAATCATTTATTTTATAAAAACATCATATCTATAAAGTGTAGAAATAATTTTATCTGTATCGTCGTATATTTTACTATATTCATATTCATTTTCAAAAGTATTTGTTTTATAAAGTTTAAACCCATAATAATTCATTTTACTTACTAAAAAATCATGAAAAAATAAATATTCTTCTTGACCTTTCATAGAAACTGTTTCAGCATCAATATAAATTTTAATTTTATGATTATCTTTGCTATTATTTTTATCAATATCTTCAATTTTATATTTAGAATGTTCCCATAAACCATTATTTTTATTAAGTAAATCAAGAGTTCTTTCACCATCCATATAAGTAAAAACAATTTTTGCATTAGGAAGAGTAATATCTTTTATATTTTTCAATAAAATATCAATGTTTTTTTCGTTAAAGAAATTTAATGAAAAAAACATAAAAACATTATTTACCTTTTTAATTTTATAAGGTTCAATATTTTCTCCTGAAGATTTTATTAATTTAAATTTATTTTTATAAGGAATATTGTTAAATCTTTTTAAAAGTTCAGTATAAAAATAAGGTTCGAATAAATAAGTAATATTCATTTTAGTATTCATATATTTATATAAATCTCCTCCCTTTCCTGAGCCAATATCAGCTATAATAGCATTTGATTCTGTATATATTGTAATTAATTTATTTTTAATTATATTAGCAAATTCTCTATAATTGAGAATATTTTTTTCTTCTTCTTTATATCTCAATCTAAAAAAAGTTTTTTCTTTAATATTATATTTAATATTCAAATTAGTATAAATATATATTTTATAAATAGGTATATTATTAATATCATTTATATTATAACTATAAAGTTTTTTCCCTATATCTAAATCTATAATTTCATATTTATTTTCTACTTTTAAAACAATAATTTCTTTATCTCTATTTTTTTCAATTAATGATTTTAGGAACATTTTTTTATTTCCAATAGTATAAAAATAGTCATTATTTTCATAATTTGACCAAGGCGGGTCATAAAATATAATATCGGTGTCAATTTTTACATTTAATATATTATCATTAATAACTGTACAGTTATTAATATTTTTTACATTTAAATTATGTTGTAATAATTCAATGTGTTTTTTATACAGTTCAACCGCGTACACTTTTTTAAAATTTTTTGAGAATTCAATAGTATTTCCTCCTATACAAGCGGACGAATCAAGAATAGTTTTGTTATTAGTATCTGTAAATTGTTTAATCAATTCAACTGTATAATTAGATTGATCGTATGGTGTTGAACTATATAAAGAAACATCTGAAAATCTATATTTTAAATCATCTTGAAAAATTTTTTTAGAAAATTCAGGAGATACATTAATTTCTAAAGGAATTAGTAAAGGATTTTCAATTAGTATATTATCATTATATATAGTGCATGAAGATATATTTTCAATGAAATTATTTTGTTTTTTATAAGTATAAGAAGCATCTGAAATGAAACAGGATGAAGGTTTAATATCTTGTTGAATATAAAAAAAGTCGGATATTAATCCTCTATATTTATAAGGTGTATCTATATATAAAGTTTTAATATTAGAGAGAACAGGTAACATTGTCATTAATATATTATAATAAAATATTGGAATTATTCAATTAAATAATAATAAAAAAAGAATATATTAAAATGAAAATAGTTACAGTAGCGACATCGGATGAAGGATATTACAAATGGCTTAAAATGTCTTGTGAAAGATACAATACAGAATTAATAACTCTTGGAATGAATGAAAAATGGCTAGGTTATAATTGGAAATTAATAAAAATGAAAGAATATCTTGAAAGTATAGAAAATGATGAAATTGTAATGTTTATAGATGCATATGATGTTATATTGTTAGACGACCCTGTAAAATTAGAAACAAAATTTAAAAAAAGTAATAAAAAAATAATAGTAGGAAAAGAAACTAAAAATAAATTAGTGAATTTAGGAATGTTTGTATTTGACACATGTAAGGGAGAAAATGTAAATAGCGGAACTTATATAGGTTATAATAAAGATTTAAAAATAATGTTAAATAAAATTTTAAAAGAAAATAAAGATCCTTCATTAGATGATCAAAAATTAATTATTAAATATTGTAACATGAATAATAATGAAATACATATTGATAAAGAATGTGAATTCTTTACAGTTAAAATTATGGGCGTTTTAGAAGATGTAGATATTGATATAGAAAATAATAAATCTTTTGTACTACATGCACCTGGAAATACTAGAATGGAAAAAATTATAAGAAAATTAAATTATAATATTTCATTAGAAGAAGAAGAACAACTTACATTATATCATTATAGAACATTAAAAAGAAAGGCAAAATATTATTTATTATTAGCAAAAAATTTTGTTTTAATGTTTATAATTATAATTGCAATTGTTTTTTTATATTTTTATAATTAAAATTTATTTTATAGTATCTAATTCAAAATTTTTATTTAAATAAAAATCGCATCTGCTATAATTATACAATCATACTTTGTATATTATTTCCTACCGCATACTAAACTTATTTTATTGACAATACGGGTAAAGCGAATATTGAAGATACCATAAAAGAGAAGACAAATAATATAAAATTAGATCATGTCAAATATAACCGCAATTATGCAAAAACTCATGCACTCAATTAGATAAATATATGGGTTATTTTATTTTAGGATAAGCACAACCAGCTGAAACTTTATGAATAGAATTACCTGACCTAACATGAAATCCAGTAACTTTACCATTTGCACCACAATCAAGCCATCTAGTATTCATATTATTTCTCACTCCTGCAGAACATGATAAATTGTCATCGCTTGTAAAAAGTGATAAATTATCAACTCTTGCAACAAAATCACCTCTAATTTTTTTATATCCTCCTTCATTATAACAGTTTGTAACATATGGAGTTCCTTCGTCTCCATATGTTAAAGACGTATCTATTACTTTTGTATAAGGATTAATACAAGATCTTCTAAATCTTGTTAGATACCTTCCTCCATACTCATTCGTATATATACCACTTACAATACTTCCTATTGGACAATCAATATTGTGAAAAGTTCCACCCTCTGCGCCAATATGAATACTCTTATTAGGATCTACAGAGAAATTAGGAACAGGTAAAGGGTTTAATGAATTTACAGAAGAACTTATATTGTCTTTATTTTTAATATCTATCAAAATAATACATTTAACACTCATAGGGATATAATCTGTAATATGAAGTAATTTATTACTATTTTTTTCGTATATAAACATTCTATTTGTTTTATTAAGTTCTACAGTAAATGATATTATAGAGTTTTCATTTAATAAATTTGCGTATTTTATTAAATCCATAATTTCAATAATTTCCCATTTTATATAAAAACTTGAATCTATTAAAGCATTTAATAAATTTTCGAAATTCATAATTTCCATAATTCCCCATCTTATATTTTCCCATTTTATATAATTATCATCGTAAGTTTTAGTACTCCAATAAGGTGTACTATTTTTGTTGTATAAAACTAAATTACCGTCATCTTGCATTCTTAGAGTATATGGTCTTTCTCCTCTTGATGAATATATAAATTTATTCGTATTTCCAGCAGCCCAAACATAATTATTTCCAAAAATATTTGTTTTATCAGAATAAGTTACAAGGTTTCCATCAGGTTGTAATATTAATCTATATGTACAATTAGGTTCGCATGTTGTCATATCAGTAAATGGTGTTGTATTCTTCTTATTATTTACACTAAATAAAGAGTCCCATATTACTTTATTGTCATTTTCTCTATCAGTTATAACTACTAATTCATCATAGTTTTGTTTAACAGTATATCTACCATTTTGAGATGTTAATTCTTTAACAACAATATCTTCATTATATACAATAATTTCATCATATCTTACATTCCAAAGAATATCATAAAATTTATTGTATATAACTAAATTACCGTCATCTCGCATTATTAGAGTATAAGGTCCTTCTCTTCTTACATTATAGTCAAATTTATTCGTGTGTGAAACTGCCCATATTACTTTATTTCCGTCTATATTATTATTGTCAGAATAAGTTACAAGATTACCATCAGGTTGAAATTTTAAAGTATATGTACAATTAGTCGTGCATCTTCTAATATTACCGTATGATGCAGAGTCCCATATTATTTTATTGTGTTTGTTTCTATCAGTTATAACTACTAATCCATCAGGATTTTGTTTAAAAGTATATCTACCATTTTGAGATGTTAAAGAATTAACAACCATATCTTCATTAGATACAATAATAGTGTCCATTTATTATATAAAAAATAATTATAAAAAATAATTATAAAAAATAATTATAAAAAATAATTATAAAAAATAATTGATTCCATTAAAATTCTGTAAATTACACTGATATAAGTCTGATATTTGGTTTATTTTAATTTTATAGCTTTATCATTATAAAAGAATGTAGAAGTATTTTCTACTAATTTTATAAAATTGTTTTTTTTTTCATCGAATAAAGTTACTAAATACCCATAAGGAAATTTGGATTGAAAATATTGTTTTATAAAAAATAGAAGATAAATAAATTATATTCGCCTATACCAAATTCATAACTTTTTCCTTGATAATTATCATATGTAAAATTTTTATTTTTCCGTTATATTTAAAATGTTGTCATTTTATATAAAAAGATTTATTAATTTTATTTTAATATTATTCAATATAATAAATATTATAATTTATATAATAACTTAAATTTTCTAAAAAAATTTCTAATGTATTTATAAATGGAATATTTAAGAATTTTTTACATATTATTTTAGCAACACAGCAATGACCATAAGGATTACTTTTTAATTTAGTATAGTATCCAATAGCCCAATTATTTAATATTTGTATATCTTTATCTTCAAAATTTTGTAAATTTAGTTTTTGTTGAATCCATAATAATTTTGTTTTTATTTTATTGATTTCCGTTCTTTTTTCTTCAAATGTATAGTCATCTGATAGCTATA